>JADMIO012770909.1_pt1 | contig 100840 bp, 83 predicted proteins | sample 8958161 | NCBI WGS metagenome assembly JADMIO01 (sample SAMN16585339, study PRJNA669376) | soil metagenome | isolation source: Crop rotation soil | place: USA: Cullars Rotation, Alabama | collected 2011 | reverse complement strand
CGCGACAACTTGTCCACGTGGAATTCTAAGCTTAGGATCCCAATGTGCTGGAAAGTGAATTCACTGCCTCCTTTCAACGGATCGGCTTCCTATGCGAATACGAGCCTGCTCTCTTTGATTCCGATCACCCCCGGCGTACAGCCCCCGGCGAGCACCGTTTTCGCTCCGCAGGGTATTCAAGCGGACGCGAAGACTCCTACAGCTCAGGAGTGGAACCTCACCATCGAGCAACAGCTGACGGCGAACATGGCGCTCCGGGTAGCCTACGTCGGAGCGTTTGGAACGCACGGGCTGCTAAGTATCGACCCCAATACCATTCCGGCGCAGATCTGCGGGAATGCGGCAGGCTGCCTCGCCGGTGGCACCGGCGCGGCTCAATCGACGGTTCCGCAAGGAGCGAAGTACATACCTGTTGGCACACGTCCGAATCCGAGAGTCGGCGCCGGGTTCTTCTGGTTCACCCAGGGAAACAGCCGCTACAACGCGCTGCAGATGGACGTGACACGGCGGCTTGCGCAAGGCCTGCAATTCCGCGCCAACTATACCTGGTCGAAGAACCTCGACATGAATTCCGGACTCACCGGGGCGCAGGCCAATAACCAGGCGCAGATGATCATGGACCGCAACGATCTGCGGCGGGACTGGGGGCCATCTGCGTTGAACGTCACGCACCAGTCGAGCATCTCGGCCAGCTACGACCTGCCGTTCGGACAGAACAAGTTGATCGGCGGCTGGCAGTTGAACGGAATCGCAACCTTCCTGAGCGGATTCCCGTTCACGCCGCAGGCGGGTTCGAACCGGTCGGGCGACGGCGACACACGTAATCCGGATCGGCCCAATGTGAACCCGTCGTTCACAGGGCCCGTTCTGCTGCGGCAACAGACCAGATGGTACGATCCGAACGCCTTCCTGCTTCCCGCGGCCGGTACGTGGGGAAATCTGGGCCGAGGCGTCTATGAAGGTCCAGGACTGGCGACTGTGGACCTCTCGCTGCTCAAGATCTTCCCGATCGGCGAGCGGTTGAAGCTGCAGTTCCGGTCGGAATTCTTCAACATTCTCAACCGTGCGAATTTCGGCACGCCGAATCCGATTGTGTTCGCGGGAGCCACTGGAATCAGTTCCTCGGCGGGGTTGATCACGACCACCACCACGACGTCGAGGCAGATTCAGTTCGGCCTGAAGTTGGTCTTCTAAGGGATTTACCCGTTTCCGAATCCTGGTCACTTACCTCATATTGGGTAGGGAGAACATTCATGAAAGCTGTGACGACGGTAATCCTGGTGCTGATGGCTACGTTGGCCGGATGCAGCAAGGACAGTTCTACTGCAACGGCGCCGCCGGCTATGACGCCGGAAGAGACACAAGCCAAAGCGCCGCCAACTCCTCCTCCTCCGGAACCGGCTCCGACGGTTATCCCGACAGGCGCGAGCGTCACCATTCGAACGACGAATACGCTCTCGACCAAGGACATCAAGCCGGGTGAGACGTTCTCGGCGAGCCTCGACCGTCCTTTGAAGCATGGCGAGCAGATTGTCGTCCCGAAGGGCGCGACAGTTGAGGGCAAGGTCGTCGAATCCGATCCGGGCGGCCGCGTAAACGGGCGCGCCAGGATCGCGGTGCAACTGACCTCCCTTCATGTGAAGGGCAAAAGCACACGCATCTCGACCAACACCATCCTGCGTGAAGCCAAGGCGACCAAAACCAAGGACGCGGTCAAAGTCGGCATCGGCAGCGGCATTGGGGCTGCGATTGGCGCGATCGCCGGCGGCGGCAAGGGCGCTGCCATCGGAGCGCTTGCCGGTGGAGCAGCGGGCGGCGGAGTGGTTGCGGCGACAAAGGGTGATCCTGCGGTAATTGCCGCGGAGTCGGTGCTGATTTTTGAGCTAAAAGCGCCGCTGACCGTTCAGTAATCAGCCTGCACTGCTGTCCGATGCCGGGCTCAATACGAGGCCGGAAGGCAGCGCTTCGCCGAAGATGCGGTCGAGCGCGCTTTGGTCGCGGGCTTCTTCTCCTTCGAACAGCGCAATAAGCTTAGGATTGGTAAGCTTCCGCGCGATGGCTTCGCGAGTTACCGGCGGGAGATCCCGCGTGGGGTCACCGGTGAGTCTGCCGATCGAAGCCAATGCTTCTTCGGTTGCGGGGACTGACAGCAACGTCTCGACCCAACGCGTTGCCGTGGCCGGCGGTATCACCTGATTGAAGGGACCGTAGAGCAGCTCACGGGCGCCGAGTCGAGAGAGACACCACAGGTCACTATCGCGGAATGTTCCGGCTTTGACGTTCTTGGCGATAGCGTCTCCCAACTCGGTTTTGGTGTGGATCGGCAGCAACTCGAGGCTGGATGCAGTGCGCCACATTTCACGGAGCAGACTGCTGTTGACGCGCTGTTTCTTACCGGCGCGCGGCATGATGAAGGGCGCAAGGCGCTGGTAGATGTCGGTCTGCTGGTTGCGATTGAGACCACCTGCGACGCGCCCCCAGAAAATCCACCATTCGATCTCGCATTGAACCTGGTTCGAGAAGGTAAGGCCCGCGGAGTATACACGCCGGGCCTGTTCGAGACGGAAGTCGTCTCCGGGAAATCCAAAGCCAGGGCGCAGGCAGAATCCGCAGAGGTTGAGCCATCTGACTTCAAACGCGGGACTCTTTTTGCGTCCGGCGGCGGATTCCAGGAAAACATCGGCGAGCTGACGGATAGCGGGCAAGGGCCACGAGTTACGGCCGAGACCCAACGTCTGCTCCATCTTCGCAGGCGCTTCTTCCGGCGCTATGGGTGTCTTCGCTGTAGGAGAAAAGACGGCGCGAACCACCTCGACGACCTGCGCAAGAGCTTCGTCGCTGACGACAGCGGCTGGCTTGCGTTGAACGGGCTCGGCGACCGTCTTGCGAAGCTCGAACTGCAGACGCCAGCGATTGTCGCTGATTTTCGACTCGCACCAGGTTTCAATCGTTCCAACTTCAGTCAAACGAGCGCCCAGCTTCACAGGGACCAATCGTTCTCCCGCCTTACCGAAGCGAATCACAGCGTTGAGCGGAGCGTGAGTGTGGAGGCTCTCATCGCCAGGAGTAAAGTCCACCACACCGCCGAGCGGGTCTTCTGTGCGGGAAAGAGAGCTGTAGAGGCGGAACGACACCGGACGGTTCGCGACAAGCTGCAAGTCGCCGCGATCAAGCTCGAGAGTCTGGCCCTCCTCGGTACCGCGAGGGACGAGGCAGACAGCCTGAATCTTCTCTGCGTTCGGATCGCCAATGCCGATGTAGTACGCCCGGGGCAGACCTCCTCGGACCAGAATGCCACTGCCGGTAGAACGGACATACGAGTAATACGCAGCCCCGGTGGCGACGGCGAGATCGAGATCGCGATTCTCGAAAATCTCCGGGCGCTTGCCGTACCATTTTTCGACTGCGTCGGCGACACGCTGCCGGCAGATCTCCGGAATGAAGAATCCGCCGTTGAAGAGGATCGCGTCAGGCGTCTGGCCGGTGGTTTCAAGGAAAGCGTTCAGGTGCTTAGTAATCGCCGGATCGGAGACGTAGGGAAGCCCAAGCTCGCGGAACAGGCTGCGTTTTTCATCTTTGGGCGCGTCGCCGCGTTCGCTCAAGGGCAGGAACCCTTCGAGCGTCAGTTCGAGAGCCTCTTCGCGTAAAATCTCGGTCTTCAGGACCCCGCCGATCAGCGACGATCCGCCGCCAAGGACGGTGATCTCGACACTCTTAAGATTGGGATCGGCGAGGAGACGCTCTTTTGCCGCCGAGCATTGTCGGCGCAGCCCACTGCGCTGCCGGATGGAAAGCTGAGCGCCTAGTTTCGATTCGACCAGCCACGCGAGCGTGAGATCGAGGTTATCGCCGCCGAGCAAGAGGTGTTTACCGACAGCGGTACGCGTGAAATCGATGCGATCTCCGTCGCGAGCGACGCGGATCAGGCTGAAATCGCTGGTGCCTCCGCCGACGTCGCAGACGAGAACCACTTGCCCGTCGAAGAGCAATTTGCGCGAACGGGCGAAATTGTTGGCGATCCAGGAATAAAAGGCCGCGGCAGGTTCTTCGAGCAGCGTCAGCTTCGAGATGCCGGCTTCGGCGGCTGCGGCGACCGTCAGCTCACGGGCTTCTTCATCGAACGAGGCGGGAACAGTAAGAACGATATCGTGATCAGCGATCGGACTCGACTTGGCACTTTCCCAGGCTTCCCGAATCTTACTGAGCAACCGCGCCGAAACTTCCACCGGAGATAACACTCGCGCGCCTTCCGGCGAATCCCAGGGAAGAATCTTAGCGGTGCGGTCAACGCCGGAGTTCGACAGCCAGCTCTTGGCGGAGTGAACTAGTTTCGTCGGCACGAGCGCGCCTTGATCGCGGGCATAAGCTCCTACGGGCTGGCCCTCTTCCAGAAACAAGAACGAAGGTAATGTTTTGAGCGCTTCTAGACGCCCGGCGGCTGTCTGCTGCGGGATCGGCAGAATGTGGATCGGGGGAAAGTCGAGATCTTCGCCTTCGCGGGGATCAATGTAAGCCAGGGCTGAATTGGTGGTGCCGAGATCGATGCCGATTTTCATGCTTTTACGCGTTCACGTACGTTGAATTCGAGCTTCCAGCGCCGGCCATCGCGGGCGACGCACCAAAGCTCGAGCACGCCTGTCTCGGTGACCACCGTCTCGAGCGTCACCGGTACAAGCTGTCCAGACGATCCGCCGGACGCCGGGAGATCCACCTGCATGGGAGAGAGTTCTTCGAGATCGTCGCCAAATCCTTCGACGAGCGCGCCAATCGCATCGTTCTTTCGGACGGCCGAGCCAAAGAATCGAAACTCCGCAGGTTCGCCGATCAGAAGTCCGAACTCCTGATTCGGGATCGTCAGGCCGGTGCCTTCCTCCATTCCGAACGGCGCAACGGTAAGAGCTTTGACAGGAGCTCTCATTCCCGGAACGGCCGGCATGGAACTTTCAATTCCGACGTAGTAGGTGCGCGCCACCCCGCCCCGGATGCGGACGCCTTTGCCACGCCGGGCGAGCCCGTAATATGCCGCGCCGCGCGCCACGGCGTGCATCAGATCTTCTCCAGCGAGGGGCTGAATCGGGGGCATGTCTTCCGCTTTGAGCCAGGAGTTGAGCACTTCGATGGTGCGGTCGCGCAACTGCGGTGCGTTGAAGACGCCGCCGTTGAACAAGACGTGTGTCGGCGCGGCGAGGCCACTCTTGCCTCTGCGGACAGCGCCATGTTCTGCGGACGACGCCTGCTGACGGAGGAACCGCGCCATGTGGCGTGTAATGGCGGCATCGGCGGCGTAGGGGAGTCCAATTTCCTGGAGTCCGACGCGGCGCTGGCGCTGCGGCATGTCGTCGCTCGATACTACCGGGAAGAATCCGTCGCGCAGCACGGCGTCAATGTCGGCGCGGCGCAGCTTGGCTTTGATAGTTCCACCAACTAAGCCCGTGCCTTTGCCAAGAATCGTGACGGGCTCCTCATTCGCTTTCGATCCGGGCTCGAGGAGTTTCTCCTTGGCGACACGGCAGTTGTGCCATAGCGCGTGGAGTTGCAGACCGTCGAGCTTGGTTCCCTTCTCCGCCAGTTGCGCTTCGACGGTGCGAGCCAGCGCGAGGTCCATGTTGTCGCCGCCAAGAAGGATATGCTCGCCCACGGCGACGCGATCGAGCACGAGCTCACCGCCCTTCTCGGTGACCGCGATGAGGGTGAAATCGGTGGTGCCGCCTCCGATATCGACCACCAGAATCAGGTCGCCGGCGCGCACGCGATCGCGCCAATCGGGGTGACGTTCGATCCAGGCGTAGAAAGCGGATTGCGGCTCTTCGAGAAGAGTCACGTTCCGGAAGCCGGCTTGATCAGCCGCCGACTGGGTCAACTCGCGGGCGACTGCATCGAAAGACGCCGGCACCGTCAATACGATCTGTTGGTCGGCGAAAGGCGCGGCCGGCATTTTGAAATTCCAGGCGTCGCGGAGATGTTCGAGATAGCGGCGCGAGGCTTCGACGGGCGACACTTTCTTCACGCCTTCCGACGCGCTCCAGGGGAGAATCGGCGAGGTGCGATCGACGCCGGCCTGGGAGAGCCACGATTTGGCAGAAGTAACGAGACGTCCGGCGTTTTCCACACCACGCTTCTGGGCGAGACGTCCGATCACTGAGTCCGGCGATGGGTTCCACGGCAGCGCCAGCGATCCCGCCGGGAAATCCATGGCGCCGGGAAGATAGAGCGACGAGGGAAGGAGCGGCTCGCCACGGAGCTCACCGGGATTGACGAGCTGCGGAACAGACAAAAGCGCAACCGCCTCGGACTCGTCCGAATAGGCGAGCGAGCAATTGGTGGTGCCGAGGTCGATGCCGATAACGTATTGCGAAGCCACTGCTATTCAATCTCAACTTCGGCGGGGGCAATGATGAGCGCGTTCTGCTTGCCTTTGAGCGCGGGAAGATCGACCTTAGTGCACCGCCATCCCTTGTGACGCAGTACGCCGCCGGGTGGAGGCTGCGGCGGGACGTTGCCGATGAGTTTCACGCTCGCCGGGTCGATGGATGCGAGACGGGTGAATGTGCCCTCCACGCCGTCGATGACCGGCGCAAGCTGCACGTAACGGCCAAGCGCGTCACGGCTCTGATCGTGCAGGCTGCGAACGGCAGCTCCGACCTGGTCATCGGTGTAGGGTGCAATATCTTCCATGAGAAAGTCGATAAGCCGGGCATCGCGCTGGAGGATTCCGAGGATCTGTAGAGCTCCGTCGGAATGATTCGCCGCAGCAGGTGGAGCGGCAGCAGGCGCGGCAGGGGCAGCAGCTTTCGGAGCAGCTCGCCGCGAGAGTCCGAGAGCGGCGGCGATATCGTCAGAGAGGTTTCCGCTGAACAAGATAGCGAAGAAGCTGCGGAAAGCGAGAATTAAGCGTTGCAAAAAGGGATCTCCAGTACTCCAGAATACCTTGAGCGCGTCAGGGATGTGGCCGCAAGGCGCGCCGCCCCGGAAAAATCAGGTTGCAGACTCGAGATCGCTCCCGGAAGAATAATATCGCGATCGTCAAAACCCCTGAAATGAACAGCTTCAATCTTCACAATTCCGCGACGTTGGGTTCTTCCGAAAATAACCCGCTCGGATTTAGGTTTACTCATGTTCTCAATCACTTGCTGGGATCGTTTGGTAAAAAAACGCATTGTTGCATTCGTTCGTCGCTAGATTCAGGTGTGGGTGGGCGTTCGAGCATCGGTTGAGGATCGATAGTGTGTGGCTGTATCGGGTCGCAAGGAGTGGACCGCCACTCCGAGCCTGCCTAAGCGCCGCACATAATGGCGAATCAAGCGCTGTCGCTTCCGTTCATCCGGGATCGGTTGATTCGGTTCGTGGTAGGGCATGCCACTAGTCAAGGTTCGATGAATGATCACAGCTAACGCATGGGCAATCGCAATCAGAGCCGACTTACGGCCTTTGACACTCAATCGGTGGAAGCGTTCTTTCAGGTGACAATCCTTCTTCGCAGCAGCGGCCCAGGCGCACTCCACCAAGGCAGTTCGCGCCCATCGATTGCCCCGTGCGATGGCGGCGCTCTTATTCTTACCAGCGCTTTGACGATTGCCTGGGGCCACACCGATCCAGGAGCTGAGTTGCGCCTCGCTGGGAAATACCTGCATGTCGGCTCCTGTTTCGGCAAGCAGCGCCGCCGCCGAAATCTCCTGTACTCCGGGGACACTCTGGAGTAGTTGGAACGCGGACTGAAGATTCTCCCGTTGGATCAACCGCAATACCTCCTCGTCTATCGCACTAATCTGCCTTTCCAGAAAAGCCAAGTGCTCCAGACTCAGTCGTAGCATCCCGCGGTGATGATCCCGTAAGCGATGCCCCTCAAGCGCCTGTTGGATCTCAGGGATCTTCGAACGCGCCTTGCGTTGTGCCAGATTGGCGATCGCCGCGACATCCGCTTCACCATCCAGCAACTTTTCCAGCATCAGTTGCCCGCTAACGCCGAAGACGTCGGAGAGGACGCTGCCAAGCTTGATGTTGGCTTCCTCGAGAACCTTCTGCACGCGATTGCGCTCGCTTGTAGCGTCACCGATGAGCTGCCGCCGGCGGCGGGTCAGATCGCGTAAATCGCGAATCGCTTGCGGTGGGATGAAACTTGGGCGAATCATGCCATGCCGCAGCAGATTCGCCAGAAACTGACAATCCTTCCAGTCTGTTTTGTGACCCCGCCTCGCCTTTACGTCTTCTCCGTTGGCGAGAATCACGTCTATACCGCTGCTTTCCAGTGCTGCGTATACGGGTTTCCAATACGAGCCTGTGCTCTCCATCACCACCTGAGTGCACCCTTTTTCTACAAGCCAATCTCGAAGCTGCTCCAGCTCCGCATTAAAACTTCCGAACAACCGAAGCTCCGCTTCCGGGTCCTGATCGGCCGCGCCGGTCAGGACACATACGTTCAGTCTCGTCTTGGAGACGTCGATGCCTGCGCATCGTTCTACCACTGCTTTCATTGCCCACCTCTCTGTTCTGCGTTGATGGGCCGGTGTTTCTTACGAGATGTTCTTCCCCGGGCCACTAGTGGCTCCAATCGTGGATTCCTGTACTCCGGCCGGGCCAGTTTCGTTTACGGTCGACTACCCCAGTACCCATGGCGGCGCGTTTCCATCAACTCCGCCATTCTCCTTCACCCTTGCGGTCGCCCACATTTTCATCCGCGCGGGTGAATTACCCTTCATCCTGTTTCGTTTGGTAAAAATGGTTTTTGTCAGCGAACAAGTACTTTGTCATCCGCAACCACCGATTACATGGTAACGGGTCGACTGAAGGCCGCCGACGTTCAAAGCGCTAAGTAGCTGAGGACGGGGGAAGAAAAGTTCGGGATTGGTGGTGATCGACGTTATTTGATCGGTTTAGAGTCTCCCTAGCGTCTCGTAAACCGCTGACGGGGATTTCCGATCAGGTTTAGCGACACCGAATAGATCCATCTTCTAACATCTCGCAGCGGTTATTCCAGTGCAGGTCCCCCCGACACAGTCCAGCCACAGGATCGTAACAGAATCCCAGGCAGACGTCCTGGATCGCGAATGACGATTGTGTTCGCCCCGGGAGTTTCGTGATCTGCTCCATGAGATCGATGACCTCGGCGGGCGGGGTCGTACCATACTCGCTTGTGAACGCCTGAATCAGCGTGTGCGATGTCCAAGCGTACCATCCTTCCGCGTTCCAAGATCGGAGCGGGATTGCCGGCGCGGTGTGTATGTCCCGCAATTTGGGAGAGCGCAGCAGGTTTTGGGCACGTTTACGGATGGCCTCGGGCATTACCCCACTTCTATCGGTACCCTGGAATCGAAATTGAAACAGTCTTCGGTCATATTGGCTGACCAAGAATTTCGGATCTCTGTCGCCGACGGCTACGCTCGTTTCGTGGAGTCGCAGGCCATGCTTTTCTACATGCAAGATTCGCAGTTCGGCTGAAGACCCTCCGTCAACGATACCGGGAAGCATCCAAGGCATCGCCGAGTGGCACAACCACGCGACCGGCACGACAACACCAGCGACCCCGCCGACAATGATCGCGGGCCACGCGCGACCAGACACGTGAGACTTCCGCAACAAGACTAGGGAAAGCACGCGAAGAACCGAGCACGTCACTGTCATTGCGAGCAACGCTATGGACAAGATTTTCAGTATGACGAAGGTCCTCACGTATTCGTCGAGTTCGCCGAGATAATATTGGCCGGGAACATTCAAATAGGTCCAGGTACTCCCCCCGATCGATGGTTCGGTCAGAATAAACCAGGGAAGGGCCATAAACCCGGCAATTCCGCCGAGACCGTAGCCGAGGCCAGGCCTGACGAAGACGACGACGCAAGCGCAGAGTAAAAAGAGTGGACTACTGCGGGCCAGGGCGCTAGCCGCAGGATGATACGCGTTCCCGAAAAACGCATCATGGTAAGGGATGAGGGATATGGATGCGATGCTTAGGCCCGTACTGAGGAAGATGGCTGCGGCGGCCACGGCAGGTTTGACATCACTGCGCGATTGCCTTAGTTGGTCCACGCCTCATTAGACACCGGAAGCAGCCGCCGGGGTCCAAAGCGGTACTGACTCCTGCAACGGGTCTGCCTGTACGACTCGGTTGGAAGCGACACTTGGGCATTTCGAAAAGTGCAGACAGCCACTTGACTGGCTTGGCTGTGAGCAGGTCATAGGTTGCCAGTTGTGCGGAAGCAATTTGCCGGGTAGCCTCGTGGTGACGGACGTTATGCGAGGCCGGTTACGCTTTCCGGCGCGCACGGGGCCCAATGATGACGTAGTAGATTCGCGGCCGACCGGTCGGTACCATTGGAGTCTGGAGATCCCGTGAAAGCACTCGTCAAAGCGCACGCCGAGCCCGGTCTCTGGCTCGAAGACATCCCTGAGCCTACCCTCGGCATCAATGACGTTCTGATCCGCGTCCACCGCACGGGAATCTGCGGCACCGACGTGCACATTTACGACTGGGACTCCTGGGCGCAACAGACTATATCCGTTCCCATGGCGATCGGGCATGAATTCGTTGGCGAGATCGTCACGGTCGGGTCCAATGTCATCGATTTTCACCCGGGGGAACTGGTTTCGGGCGAAGGTCACGTCGTATGCGGACGCTGCCGCAACTGCATGGCCGGCTATCGCCACCTGTGCGCGCACAGCTCAGGCATCGGAGTGAACCGGCCCGGTTGCTTCGCGGAGTACGTCGCCTTGCCCATGACTAACATCTGGCGCCACGATCCACGAGTGGACCGCGACGCCGCCGCGATCTTCGATCCTTTCGGCAACGCCGTGCATACGGCGCTCTCGTTTAATGTGCTGGGAGAAGACGTCCTGATCACCGGCGCGGGTCCGATCGGCATAATGGCCGCCGCCGTGGTGCGCCATGCCGGCGCCCGCTACGTGGTGATCACCGACGTTAACGAGTACCGACTGGATCTAGCCCGCAAAGTGAAAGTCGACTTGGCGCTCAACGTGAAACACCAATCGATCGCCGACGCTCAAAAAACACTAGGTATGAGCGAGGGCTTCGACGTAGGCCTGGAGATGTCGGGCAACCAGTCGGCCTTCCGGGAAATGATCTCCAACATGGCGCACGGCGGACGCATCGCCATGCTGGGAATTCCCACGCAGGAGATGTCCATCAACTGGCGCGACGTGATTTTTAACATGCTCCACATCAAAGGCATCTACGGCCGCGAAATGTATGAGACCTGGTATAAGATGACCGTGCTGTTGCAATCCGGCCTCGATATTATGCCCGTGATCACGCATCGGCTCAGCTACAAAGACTACGAGCAAGCGTTTCAAGTGATGCGCTCGGGCAACAGCGGCAAGGTGATTTTGAATTGGGAGGAGCTTCAGTAACATGCTCGGTGCGTACCAACACTACGTCGAATCGCAACTCCAGGAAATTCGCGGCGCGGGACTGTGGAAGCCCGAGCGCATCCTTGACTCGCCGCAGCGTCCCGTCGCCCGGCTGCATGGCGGTGAGGACGTGGTGGTGTTATGCGCCAACAATTATCTGGGCCTGGCTGACGACCCTCGGGTGATCGCCGCCGCGCGCGGAGCGCTCGACCGGTGGGGCTACGGCATGGCCTCGGTGCGCTTCATCTGCGGAACGCAGGAACAACACAAGGAACTGGAGCATGAAATTGCAACCTTCGTCGGCATGGCAGATAGTATTCTGTATTCATCCTGCTTCGACGCGAATGCGGGGCTGTTCGAGACGCTGCTCACGGCCGAAGACACAGTGATCTCCGACGAACTCAACCACGCCTCGATCATCGACGGAGTGCGGTTATCCAAGGCCCAGCGCTTGCGCTACAAGAACTGCGACCTGGCGGATCTGGAAAAGCAACTGCAATCCGCGCAGAGCTCGCGCTTCCGTCTGATCGCCACCGACGGCGTTTTCTCCATGGACGGCTACATTGCGCCGCTAGCCGGTATTTGCGATCTTGCCGAAAAGTACAACGCCCTGGTGATGGTGGACGATTCGCATGCTGTAGGCTTCATGGGCGCAAACGGCCGCGGGACGCATGAGCACACTGGAGTCATGGGCCGCGTGGATATCCTCACCGGCACACTGGGAAAAGCGCTTGGCGGAGCCAGCGGCGGCTACATCGCGGCGGCGAAGCCAATCGTCGACCTGCTGCGCCAGCGGTCGCGTCCCTATCTATTTTCGAATTCACTGGCGCCGGTCATTGTCGCCGCGTCGATTGAGACATTAAAGATTCTGCGATCGTCTCACGATTTACCCCAGCGTCTGATGAGCAATGCCGCCTTTTTTCGCAGGCGCATGACCGAACTGGGACTCGACATTCTGCCAGGCGAGCACCCCATTATCCCGGTAATCCTCGGCGATGCAGCCAAAACCGGGCGCATGGCTGAGTACCTGCTCAAACGTGGAGTTTACGTGATCGGCTTCTCCTATCCGGTGGTGCCGATGGGCAAGGCTCGAATCCGCACTCAAGTGTGCGCGGCCCACACCCAAGACCAGCTTAACCGTGCGGCGGAGTTGTTTCGGGAAGCCTCGCGCAACGTGCAGTAACCCGAATCTGAAGCCGGTGCGCAGAATCTCTTGCGGGGGTATGGCGCATGCGGTTCTGACCCTCAGGTCGCAACCCAGCCGATGCTAGCTCTTTGAAACTACGGTGATTTGGCGGAGTTTTTCCAGTTGACGGCGGGCGATACCTGCCCAGGAGCTGGTGTTGTCGACTTTCAGGTACGCTTTCCAGTGTTTGGTCGCACGGAGGAATTCGCCGGTCTGCTCGAAGAGGAGCGCCATATTGTAGTGCGCGTCGGCGTAGTCGGGATTGAGCTTGAGGGCGTCGTTGTAGTGTTCGAACGCTTGATCGGTGTTGCCCTGCTCGTCACAGAGATTGCCGAGATTGAAGTGAGCAAGTGCATAACGCGGATCGACTTCAATGGCGCGGCGGTAATAATCGGCCGCTTCCTTGAATTTGCGCAGATGGTAGTGAATGGTTCCCAGATTGACCAAGGCGCCGGCTGCGGCGGGATTCAGCTCGATTGCTCTCTTGTAAGCTTCCACCGCATCGGCGACGGGGGCTTCGGATTCTTCGAGAGTAAGTCCGCGTTGGAACCAAAGTTCGGCCTGCTTTTCAGCGGCGATCGCTGCGGAACGAATGGCGCTTTCCGACTGGCGGAAGTTGCGGACCGCGCCGATCTCAGCGGTCTCGAAGTCGAAGAGCATCTGGCCGCTGATGGCTTCCATCTTTTGGCCGGCGATGTAGACGGCGATCGAGCGGCCGTCGCAGACGATCTTTAATTCGGAGAGCGGCGAGGCGACGTCGGACAATTTTCGCTTGAGAGAATTCAGCGCTCGGCCGATTTGCTTCGAGGGAATCCGATTTTCTCGGAGCTTTTGAAGAGCGCGGATCGCGATCAGGTCAGCGAAGGAAAATCCATCGGACGTGGGGATGAAACCCTGTCTCTGCCAACCCCCGAGCTGTTGTTCGGAAATGGCCAGCATCCGGCGGACATCCTGCCTCGAGTATTGTTGTCGCGGAGCCGTCCCAAGCACTGGGTCGATTTTAGCATGAGGGGTTGAGAGAACAGAAGAAAAAATGCGTCACGCAATTTCAAGCAGAGCCCAGCCTGGAAGCGACGCGGGTTTGTTGTTTTCGAAAACGATACGACGCGTTTTGGGAAACGGCAATCCGGAGTCGATGGCTCTGCGGTAGAGAGGAACGTTGCGCAAAATTTTCTGATAGTGCTCGTCTTTTTCGATCCACGGAGTTTTCGAGAGCAGCCCGCCGCCCCATCCTATCGAGATCAGGCAGCTGGAAGATTTGTCGAGCGCGGCCAGCTTGGACTCGAGCTCGGCGACCTGGCGTCCCATCAACTCGAGGCCGGACCAAGCTGCGTACTGTTTCTGCAGCTTGAGCATGCCGGCGGCGTACTGATTGACGGCGTCGAAGATCTGGCGGCGTCCGGCGGCGCGCACATTTCGCTCTTCCCACGCGCCTTCGAATGCGGAGCCAGGGACAGCCATTTCGGCGAAGATCGGAGTGGCGTCGTCAGGACGCGAGCCGTCGACGGTTCCGCGCTGGCTTTGCTTCCAACCCAGTGCAAATTGTCCAGGACCGCGGGCCTGCAGCGTCGACACACGCATGAGGTAGATCTTCATGCCTGTGTACTTGACTGGCGCGGAGTCTCCTACAGCGATTCCTTTCATGCGACTGTGGCCGGACGCGCCCAGCGCCTGACTCTCGGGTCCCTCAGCGGGACGGCGCGGCGGGCGGTCGCCTTGGAAGAGCTGCTCGACGCTGGCCAGCATTCCGGGTTTCAAGTTGGCGAAGAGCATCCCGGTTCGCAAGACGCCCTTGATAGCTGCAGCAGGAAGATACGGACCGGATGCGCCGCGAGCGAAAGTCGGGATATTCAGCGTTTCGCCGGAGGATCGCTCCCAGTAAGCGGAGCTGCTGGGATGTTCGAAGGGAATACGGCGGTCGGCGAAGTTTTGCGCGAATCCGCCCCAGGAGGCGAAATCGAGCTTTTCCGCTTTTTTAAGCTGGGTCAGATAGCCTTCGAGGCGCGGTCCCTTGGCGAGCAGACGGAAAATGCGGCGCTGGTCGAGAACGCTGACGTGGTCCTTCCAGACCATGTAGTCGATGGCGGCGAGCTTGGAACCGTCGCCGACGAGAACCGGGGAGAGGCAGGTGAGCTTGTATCTCATGAGGGCCCCTGCGGAATGGGAATCGCTACAGCGCAACCGGCGCGATAGACCGGATGCGGGAAGCCGTCGGGAGCGACGTCGGACGCGGCGCCGCGAGGTCCAGCAGGCGCGACCACGACGGAACCCTCCGAAAGCATGTTCAACAATTTCTTTAGCTCTCCGGACCTAACTGGACTCTCTATTCGACCTCCGCGCGCGATAAGGGAGTAGGAACCACGCTCCCAGTCGATGGCATCAGTCGTTCCGGGGACAAAAAGGGACAACAGCCAGTAGGCCTGTCCGGGCGATGCTTCGGTTTCGGCGCCAGGTTCGGCCGCGCGATCGGGGATGATCAGATCGGGCAGCGCGCCTTCGATAAATTCCGGCGGATAACACCGGCCCCATCCGCGCGAGCGCTCGCCTCCGAAACCGGAATCGGCAAGCAAGCGGAAAGCGGACTGCACCGGGCCCAGCCATTCGGACTTGACGGAAGCGTCGGCGAAGGAGGCGACGGTCCACAGACCGGCATTGGCGGCGAATTCGAGGCAGGCGGTGACGTGAGGTTCGACGCCGGCGCCAAGACGGTCGACGGCGGCGGAGGAACGGACTCCGATGCGGAACGGTCCGCCGCGGCCATGCGGGATGAGGCACTCACTTTGGCCGTCAACGGTCCAGCGGTCTTCTTCCGGAGAGGAGCCATTCAGTAGAGATTCGACGACTTTAAGCGGCACGAATTTCGCGCCCTTCCAGCGGACCTTCGCGGACGCGGCGGGAGGCCACGCGTTTCGCGGCGGAACGATGAAATTCGTGTCGCCATGGAAGGGGTAGCAGGAGCTGAAACTAACCGTAGAACCAGAAGTATTGCGTGCGGTCGCGTCGAGCCACTTCTCGAGATGACCAAGCGATGACATGGCCGATGTGACCGCGGAGTAGAGAGAGTCGCTGTGATAGATGGTATCGACACGACGTCTCTCGCCGGTGTCCGGTCCGATCCGCCAGGGACCTGAAGGGCGGATTTTGATGATGCAGCCTGGGTTCATTCTATTCGTAGCGCAGGCTGATAGCCTGCGAGTAATGCGGCTCGCGCCTCCGGCGGCGGAGCCGGCACGCGCAGGCTACCAGCCTGCGCTACGTTGCGGTCTAAAGGATGGGTCCCCATGAAACTAATCTTGGGTGAATGTTGGGCCCGTTTCGACTACCTTGGCCTGCAACGCCGCCAGGTCGGCTCCAGCTACTAATTCTTTTTCCGGCGCGCCTGTCGCATAGTAGGCTTTGCTGCGCCACGTCAGTTTCAAGTTGGCGAAGCGTACACGGCCGCTGCCGCGGGATCCACCGCCACCGAGCGCGTCGTCTTCCAGCAGGCGGAGCCCTTCGACCACTCGCGCGAAGAGCGAGGCGTCCTCTTCACAGAGGACATCCATCACGAACCGAACACGGAAGCGGGCTCCGGCGGGGACACGCTCCAGCGTACGGGGATTGGCCTGCGAGGTGATGCGGTCTACTGCGTTCTCGCTCTTTACTTCGGTCAGCTCGTCGTCGAGGTTCTCGCGCATTTGCGGCGTGATGCTGTCGAGGTCGAGCGGCGCGTCGTAGGCAGCCAAGCGAGCAGGACTGGCGTTTGCGCCGTCGATGGCTTCACCTTGCACGCGATCCATGCGGCCGGAGTTGCGCCCGAACAGGATGCAGATTTCATCGTCTGGGCGGTCGCTCTGGTGGATGCGCACTTCCTGGCCGCGCCGCTTCGACAGGTAGACCAACTCGGCGGGCACCGCCAATCCGGAGCTTTGCTCAAGAAGGGAACGCAACCGGCCGCGCAGGGAGCTGCCGGGGATGTAGGGGCGTCCGAAGGCGTCTTTGATAACGGGATTGTCCGAGCTGCCGATTTCGAGCGAGCCTTTGCCGGCTCCGACGTGGAGTCCGGTTTCGCAGTGCAGCTCTCCTTCGAGCAGCAGCTTCCCGATCAATTTCAACTGGGTATCAGTGGTGTGAGCGCTCATGCTTCCTTCTTACTCGTTGTAGGCGACGATGGCTTCGAACAGATCTTTGAACCGTTCATACCCGCGCGCATCGTTCTTGCGGGTGACCTGGAGCAGCAGCTTTTCGATTTGGTCGAGGCTGCGCAGTCCATGACGGGCGATGGTGTAGGCGAGACGGGCGCGCAGCATAACGAATTCGTGCTGGCGCTCGGCTTCCGCGGCTCGATAGGCGCGCCGGACGGCGTTGTACAGGCGGCGCAACTGGCTCTTGGTGCCGGAGTCCATGTCGCGCATACGGCTGACGACGCCGTGGGCCTGGTTGTCGAGGTACAGGCTGTCGGAGATCAGCTTTTCGAGCTCGATTTCGGGGGGGCCGAAGCGGTCACGGTCGCGATCGCCGCCACCAGGACGACGGTCGTCACGGCGTCCTTCCCCGCCGCGATGGGGTCCACCTCCACCGCCGCCGCGTCCTTCCCTGCCCTCGCGGCGGCCCTCGCCACCTTCCCGCTTTTCGCGGCCTTCTCTCGGCGGCCGGGAGACCGGACCTTTTGTTTCCTGGGTCTTTGCTTCCTGAGGCGTTGATTCCTGCTCTGCCATTCCTAGACCTCGCTTAACAATCTTGCCCACTGCAAGGCTACCAGACCGGCGGGGCGCAGTTTGACCTGGGTCGTGCTGCGGCCGACAATTTCGCCAATGAGGTGCGTCTTCTGTTTCTGAAACTCGCGATCCCGGGCGCTGCCAAGGATCAGATTGAGGCGCCGGTGAAAGCGCCACACTTTCTTCAATTGGGGATCGGCTCCGACTGCCGCTGTCCCAGGCATCTTTCCATAGATTCCGCGCAGCTCATACAGGAGTTGCCGCGCCGAACGGACATCACCCATCATTCGTATGATCTGATCCTTTAAGTCCGCCGCTGCACCGAGTTGTTTCCATTCGAGTACGCGGCCGAGCGCGAAGATGCAATCTTTTCCCGACGCTTTGGCGAAACGTAGATTCCGGCCTGCTTCGTCGTAGACCGTCGAGAGAGACGTTTCGGAATCAGACGCGACCGCGAGGCCCATCGAGATCGTTTTGGCCTCGGGTCCGGGAAAGTCTTTCAAGTTTTCTTCCGTAAAGCGGTGAAAAAGCCGTTGCAACTCGCGGGCGAGAGCAAGGAGCGCATCCCAGGCGCCGTAGACCGCGAAATCGTCGCCGCCGGAGTAGAGGATCGTCACCTTTTTCCAAAACTCGGGGAGAGAACAAAGGACTTCCAGTTCGCCGGCGAAAAACTGCTTGTAAAGAACCGAGACCTGCACGTGCTCTTCGATGGTTTGCAGGCGGCGCAGGCGAACGCCGAAGCTATCGACGTCTCCTCGCAGGACGCCCCATAGAGGAAGCCCCTGGGCGCGGTGGGCGAGTGTAGCGATATCCGCCGCTCCGCCTCCATCATCGCTGGGAGCGGCATGACGGGCGCAGGTGATGCCGTCAAGCGAAAGATTCGGGGTCAGCTTCCAGGTGTGCTTGCCGGCGTCGACTCCGCTTCCGGGGAAAACCTGGGCGGGAGTATCCGGCGACCATCCGATGAACGCGGCTTCGCGCACTTTCAGCCCAAGACGATTGGAGAAGTATCCTCCTGTATCGACCGGCTGCGGGGGGACGTAGGGCGCAAAAGGATTACCGCCCGGGCTGGCAAGCGGCGTACCACGCCACTTCTGCAACTCTTCATTGAGGCGCTTGCGGACGACGCTCCAATCGCCGAGGTTTTCGGTAATGCCCCAGAGGAGTTGCAACTGACCGTTGCTGAGGCGGTCGACATCGCGGGCTGCGGCGGCGAGAAAATCCTTGGCGGGAGTACGAGCCTCGTCTGGAAGAACGAGAAGGAACTGGCCGCCTCCGCTCGAACCGAGCAGTATCCGCGCCAGACTGAGTTCGGCAAGCAGCGCGCGCGGGAGGGCCTCGCAGAAGAGCGAGATCCACTGCGCGCGGCCGGCAAGGACGTCGGAGGCGTCCTCCCCAGGACCGGGCGGGGACAGCAGGAACTCTTCGATTCCCTGGATTTTTCCTTGTAGAAGGATTTGCTCGGACATACGCCCCAAGGGGAAAGCTTAGTGTATCAATGGGATTCGAGGGGAGTCAAAGTTTGAGGGCGGAAGAGATGACGCGGCTGAAGCAGCAACTGAACGGGATATCAATTAGAGTGAAACAAAGCACGTTACTTCAATGGAAATCAAAGCAAGACGGTTCGAAGTAGACCGGAGGTTCAACTCTCTTGGGGATTTCGTAGATTTCCTTCAACACAAGTACCTTGAGGAGTCGCCAGCTCGCGTTTGGGTCGATCGCACCTCTGGTCTGCAAGTTCGGATGCTTTGACATCACGAGAGAGAAGACTTGGTCCCGTCGATATCGGTCGAACGCATACCCAGATTCAAGTTGGGATCGTATGAAGGATTGGAATTGGCCTCCGGTCGGGACTATCTTTGCGGATCCACGGACTTACCATGATCAAGACTCAATGACGGACAGGAAAGGATCGCTTAACGAGAGCTTGGTGCAACAACATCTTGAAATAGGTCTGTTAGTCTAGGCGGTTCTCTTCTGCTTGCTTCTTCGCGAGATTCGTTCTTTCTGCCGTTTCTTGTAGTAGAGCATCTGGAATTTCCTGTTCGCCGGATGCGGAGATCGGCCTGATACGCGCGCCTGAAGGGGAAATGAAGGGGACAGACCGCTCTGTCCACTATGAACGAGCGGTGATCGGTTCTCGGATTTGCGCTCTGGGACAGAGTGGTCAGTCCCCTTCATTTCCCCTTTATTTCGCTTTACGTGGTAAGTAGCGGGCCTTAGGTTGAATACCAGTACCGATGATCCGCATGTTCCATTTACCCAGTAGCGATGTGGCCGCACAATCACATCACGGGCACAGAATAATCACCCGAACGGATTAGAAAAGGAGAATGTGAATGAAAAAAAAGGCATTCCTGGCTATGCTTACGACTCTTGTGTGTGCATTGCCTGCGTCTTGGGGCGAAGGGAAAGTCACGATTTGCCACTTCCCGCCGGGTAACCCGGCCAACGTTCAGATTCTGACGATCGGGTCGAGCGCGGTCTCGCACCATATCGGCAATCACGCCGGTGATCGAGTCGCGTTAGCCGGGGACACCTGCGGGCCAGTTGGGGCACCGCCGGGTGACGGACAGGACCCAGGATAACCGGAACGAGTTCCTCGCCCCCTATCCCTTCACCGGCCGCTTCCTGTCGAGGCGGTCGGCCCGCCCTCGCTTAACTCCCCTGTCAGCTCGAAGCGGCCATCCGCATGTAACAGGTAGCGCCGGCCTCGCCAAGCGATGTGATTGCCGAAAAAGCCCGCGATCCACACGAAGAAAGCAAGTATATCCTGGACCGGGAGCAGCCACCATCTGAGCCGGGCGCACAGAACCCGGCTCGCACACACCCAGGCGGAGACAGCACGTAGCGTGATCGATAGCGCTGCCACCGGCCACAACGCCGGCGACCATAGCCATAGCAACAGCGCCGACGGCAAGGGCATCGTAAATAGTTCGCCAACATAGCCGGCAGGGCGCGACCTGCGGGTACTGCGGGCCCATCTCAGGCGGTGGCCGAAATTTGCCGCGAAGTCCTGGCTGCCGATGTGATGCTCGATCACGTACGAGGAGAGCAACACACGGTAGCCAAGCTCGTCTGCGAATTTTCCCATCACGAAATCTTCCGCCAGGTATTCTTTCAACTTGTCGAAGCCACCCATCTTGTCGAGAACCGATTTTCTCGCAGTGATGGTCGGGCCTAGCGCGAACTTCATGCCTTCAAGCATCCTCGCCGTGAGGACGCCTCCTAGAAATTGTGTGTTCATCCCGATCGCTTCGAGCGTCGACCAGATACCACGCCCTGGAACCGCCCGGTACGGGCATGTCGTCAACCCTACCTTTGGGTCTACGAATTCAGCGGCCAGCGTGGAAAGCATCTCCGGCGTCGCGCGGATATCGCTGTCGCTCATGACCAAAAGATCGTGGCGCGCGGCGGACTTCATCAGATCAAGGCTGTAAACCTTCGCATTGGGATAGGGAGGCTCTCCGGTCACGATCAGGCGAACCGGGATAGAGGGGTATTCAGCCCGAAGCTTCTCGACTGTGGGGACAGCTGCGTCGGTTGCCTGACGTACGGCGAACAGGATTTCGTAGTCATGGTAGCGCTGCGTGAAAAAGGTGCGGAGATTGGCTTCAAGCTGATCTTCAGCGCCTGAAAGCGGCTTGAGAACACTGATCGGCTCGCCCTGGTCGATCGGCGCGGGTCTGACAGCGAGGTAGGATCGCGCGGCGAAGATCGTCAGGATGGAGTAGACGAGCGAACCCGCCACCCCCGCCAGCAGAATCGCCGTCAGAACCACGGCTACTCGAACGGCGTCTTGGCCGCGATCAGCTTTTGAATCTCAGACAGGAAATCGTCGACAGATTTCACGCCCTGGTCGCCGTGCTTGCGGTTGCGGACCGACACCTGGCCGTTCTGCTGCTCGCGATCGCCGACCACCAGCATGAACGGGATCTTCTGCAGTTGGGCGTCGCGGATCTTGAGATTGACCTTCTCGCTGCGGTCGTCGAGAGTGGCTCGTATTCCGGCCGCAATCAGTTTGTCGCGAACCTGGCCGCCAAACTCCATCTGGCGATCCGTGATGGGCAGAACGATGGCTTGGATCGGCGCGAGCCAGACGGGGAACGCGCCGGCGTAGTGTTCGAGCAGGATGCCGAAGAAGCGCTCGACCGAACCGAACAAGGCACGGTGGACCATCAACGGCTGATGCTTTTTACCGTCCTCAGCGATGTATTCGAGGCCGAATCGGCGCGGTAAAGTGAAATCGAACTGGACTGTTGAGAGCTGCCACTGGCGGCCGATGGCGTCGACCAGCTTGACGTCGATTTTGGGGCCGTAGAAAGCAGCTTCATCGGGCGTCACCTTTACCTTCATGTTCAGACGCTCGACGGCCTTGAGCAGCGCCGATTCAGCGAGCTCCCACTGGTCTTTCGAGCCGTCGTACTTGCCGCTTACGCCTTTGTCCCAGGTGGAAAGCTCCGCTTCGTAGGTTCCGAATCCGAAGGTGTTCAGCGTGTCGATGGCGAATTGGAGGCAGTTCACCACTTCGTCTTCAATCTGTTCGCGCGTGCAGAAGATATGGGCGTCGTCTTGCGTAAATCCGCGGACGCGCATCAGACCGTGCATGGTGCCGGACCGCTCGTAACGGTAGACGGTGCCTAGCTCGCCCAGTCGAACGGGAAGATCGCGATAGCTGTGCGGCTTGTCCGCGTAGATGAGGATGTGGCCGGGACAGTTCATCGGCTTGAGCTGGTATTCGGCGTCGTCGAGTTCCATCGGAGTGAACATGTTGTCCGAATAGAAATTGGCGTGACCCGATACTTTGAACAGCTCGCGGCGGACGACGTGGGGCGTGTAGACGAGTGAGTAGCCGCGCTTGAGGTACTCGGTCCGCATCCAATCTTCAAGTAGTTTGCGAACGGCGCCGCCCTTGGGGTGGAAGAAGATAAGGCCCGGTCCGGCCAGTTCCTGGATGCTGAAGAGATCGAGCTCTTTGCCGAGCTTGCGATGATCGCGCTTCTTCGCTTCTTCGATACGCGCCAAATGTTCGTCGAGGTCTTTCTTCGAGAAAAAGGCCGTGCCGTAGATACGTTGGAGGCGCTGATTTTTTTCGTCCCCTTTCCAATAAGCCCCCGCGATGGAGAGTAACTTGAACGCTTTGATCTTCGAGGTCGACGGCAGATGCGGGCCGCGACAAAAATCGATGAAGTTCGGGCCGAGCGTGTATTCTGAGAAGACATTGTCGGCCTTTTCGGTGATGAGCTCCACCTTCATCTTCTGATCGGCGTACTTGCGCAGACCTTCGTCCTTGGGAGTCATGACTCGCTCGTAGGGAAGATTGCGAGCCTGGATCTCGGCCATCTTCTTTTCCAGCTTTTCGAGATCATCCGGCGTGAAAGGAGTGTCGCGCTGAAAGTCGTAGAAGAAACCGGCCTCGGTGGGCGGTCCGATACCGAGCTGTGTTTCCGGGAACAGTTCGAGCACGGCGGCAGCCAGCAAGTGGGCGGTCGAATGCCGATAGACTTCGAGCGCAGCCGGATCCTTTGACGTCAGGATTTCGAGCTTGGCGTCCTTTTCGATGGGACGAGTGAGATCGGCGAGGTTTCCATCGATCCGCGCGACAAGTGCGGCGTCAGCCAGACGGGGGCTGATCGATTTCGCTACATCGATCGGGGTGCTGCCCGACTCGACGGATTTAACGCTGCCATCGGGCAGGGTAATGTTCACGGTACTCATAGGGAATTCTTATGATGCCACATCGCGGGTAGCGCGCTAGTTGTGGCCTCCGTGGCGGCCTCAAGGGTCAGGGAGGAACGACACCAAGAAATCGACTAAGAATGCGTAGTGATTCCATCTGTTATGCTCCGAGCGGGGTCCTTCTATGAGTCAACGTGGACAGATTATACCCGCACTGCGTGGATTGATCGATCTCTTTCTAAGCCGATGTTCAAAAAAAGACACGATGGAAGAACTGAGACAGCTTCTGTTGGATTCAGATCGCTGGGGAGAGGCCCACGCGCTTTTCAATCGCATCCGGCATAAGACCCTGGATGCGGACAGGACAAAAAACCATCGGCTGTCAATCCAATACTCTTTTGAAGAGATTTGTGCCAAGACACTCTTCAACCTCACGGTAACGGACGCTCCATTTGACTCGGACTCGCCGTACTTCGTAATCCCGTTAGCGCTCGAGCTAGCGAGAACTTTGCGAATTGAGGACGAAGAAGTCATTCGGATCGTTGCTCCCCGAAGGTCGGAAACGTAGATTTAACGCACCACACCACATCATGCAGTGGCGGTTGGGGTATCATGATCGGAAAGTAAAAACCATGTCGCGTATCCTGAGTTTCCTCCTTTTTGCGGCCGTTTCTTCGGTCCTGGCTCAAACCGACCAGGACCTGGTGAAAGCCGACCCGAGCGGCTGGTTCAGCTACTCGGGGTCGTTCCACGCGCAGCGCCACGTGACGCCGAAGCAGATCCATACGGGCAATGTGGATAGCCTCGCGCTGAAGTGGATCTACCACGTGCCACGCGCCGAGGAACTGGAAGGCGTTCCCGTAGTGGCCAATGGCGTCATGTACGTGTCGCAGCCGAATGAGGTGGAGGCGCTCGACGCGCGCACCGGGCGGCTGATCTGGCAATACCAGCGGCCCGGTCCGGCTCGCGGACACAATCGCGGCGTCGCCGTTTACGATCGCAAAGTCTATCTCGGCACGACGGATGCATTTCTGGTGGCGCTCGACGCGCGGACCGGCGGAGTGATTTGGGAAACCAAATTTCCCGGCCCGAATCCGACCTACCAGGGAGGCGCGCCGCTGATCGTAAAGAACAAAGTGATCATCGGGGCTTATGGACCGAGCGGCACAATCAACGCTTTTGATGCCCAGACGGGGAAAGTCGCCTGGCAATGGAATGTCCTTCCGAAGATGGGCGAGATCGGCAGCGAGACCTGGGGCGGCGGCGATCCGTGGAAAGCGGGAGGCGGGCCTGTTTGGCTGACGGGAAGCTACGATCCGCAGCTCAATCTTTTGTACTGGGGGACCGGCCAGCCGAATCCAGATTTCATCGGCGACCGGCGCGAGGGCGACAACCTCTATACCGATTGCGTGGTTGCGCTTGACCCCGATACGGGCAAGCTCAAATGGTTTTTCCAGTTCACTCCGCACGACACTCACGATTGGGATGCCGTGGAGATTCCAGTGCTGGTCGACACGGTCTACCAGGGACAGCCACGCAAGCTGCTGGTGCAGGCCAATCGTAACGGATATTACTACGTGCTCGATCGCACCAACGGCAAGTTCCTGCACGGTGTTCCGTTTGTGAAATCGATCAACTGGACGACTGGACTAACCGTGGAAGGCCGTCCGATATTGACGCCCGGGAAGGACCCGTCCGTGCAAGGCACGAAGGTCTGTCCGCCAACTCACGGGGCAACTAACTGGCCGTCGCCTGCGTACAATCCAGACACGAAGATGTTCTACTTCCTGGCGACAGAGGGCTGCGGTATCAACTATCGCGGCACTGGGAACGCTGCAGCGGTCACGTCGGGATCGGGAACGAGTTACGCGGAAAGCCTGGAGGAACAAGAGCGTTGGCAAAATTACGTTCGCGCGCTCGACGTGACGACCGGCAAGATCACCTGGGACTACAAACAGATCGGATCCAACCACTATGGCCCCGGCGTGCTATCGACCGGCGGAGGACTGGTGTTCGCGGGCGACAATCAGGGGATGTTCACCGCGCACGACGCCAAGACGGGGAAACCGCTCTGGCATTTCAATACAGGCGAGAAGATCACGGCGTCGCCGATGGGTTACTCCGTCGGCGACAGCCAATTTATCGGATTGCTCAGCGGTCCAAACGTGGTTGTGTTTGGGCTTCCGGATCGTAAGTGATGAAGCTACTCAAGAATGCAGTCTTCTTTGGCGTTGCCGCTGTAATTGCGGCGAACGCACAGGCTCCCCGTAATCAGGCGGCCGTCGATCCGCAAGCCGCGGTGCAGGGCCGAGAAATCTACAACGGACGCTGCACGACCTGCCACGGGCCCGATGGCACGTCGGGCGAACGGGCGCCCGCGCTTGGCGCATCCGGCCGCAGGTATTTGCGCAACTCGGATCAGGAGCTCTTCGACGCGATTCAAAAAGGCATTCCCGGCACCGGGATGCCAGCGTCGGGACTTCCCGATGCGGATGCAACCAAGCTGGTGGCCTATGTGCGCAGTCTTCGCGGTACGGCGATCGATGCACCTGCTCCCGGTGATGTCGCGCACGGCGAGCAGATTTATTTAGGCAAAGGAAATTGCAGCCAGTGCCACATGCTGCGCGGCAAAGGTGGATTGTTGGGTCCGGACCTCACCTTCCTGGCGAACCGGCGGAAACTGTATTCAATCAAGGATGCGCTGACAAAACCGGATCACACACCCGGCGGCGACGGTGGGCGGCACGAGGTCAGTCTTGAGCCGAATTTGAGCTATCAGCCGGTGCGTGTCACCACGCGGGACGGAAAAAGCCTCACAGGGGTTATCAAGAACGAGGATTCCTTTTCGTTGCAGATGATCGGTACGGACAATGAACTACATCTCTTCTCGCGAGAGGACCTGCGTGAAGTCGTTTACGAAAAGAAGAGCCTGATGCCGTCCGATTACGATAAGAAGCTCACACCGGAGGAGTTGCAAGATCTTTTGGCGTTCCTGAGCCGGCTTGGGACACCTGCGCGGCGATGACCGAGCCGCGAGCGTCAGGGAGCGACAGAGCGATATCGACAGTCTGTCGCTCCCTGACGGTCGCGGCTCGGATGGTTTGCGTTTCGAATAGGACGATTCGCGTCGTACCCGTTACAACGTCCGCGTGATCTTGGTTAGGGTGCGCGGACGATCCGGGTCTAATCCCTTCTCGCTCGCAAGGCACGCCGCAAAAATCTGCGCCGGGACGATGTAAGGGATCGGCGTATACAGCTCATCGAGTTTCCGGCCCAACTGAATGCATCGGGTGGCGTTCTTCTCGATTCCGCTATTGGCGGCGTCAGTGATGACGATCGTTTCCGCTTTCAGCTTTCGGAGCTTTGCAAGCATGCTCCGCATGGAAGGCGCAGTTACTCCTGAGGGAGCGAACAAAAATACAGGGAAAGACGGCTCCACCATTGCGATGGGTCCGTGCAGAAAATCGGCCGAAGAAAATCGCTCGGTGACGATGTAACAGGTCTCCATCAATTTCAGCGCGAACTCGAAGGCGTTTGAGTAATTCAAACCGCGGCCGACGACCACGGCCTGTCTCATGAAACGGTAGCGCTCGCATAACGATGCGATCGATTTCTCCAGCTTGAGGGCGCTCTCCGACCAATCCGGCAAGCGCTTCAGGTTTTCGACCCGGATGTCGCCACCGAGCGCGTAAGCGATCAGGTAGAGGATCAGCATCTGGCCCGTGTACGTCTTGGTGGCGGCGACGCTCTTCTCGCGTCCGCCTCGAACCAGGAACACTTCGTTTGGAATTCGGGCCATCGAACTGCCCGCTTCATTGGTGATTCCGACGGTGATGGCGCCCTGCGCGCGGGCGCGTTCGAGGACTAGATTAGTGTCGGTCGACTCGCCGGATTGAGAAATTCCGATCACCAGGGCGTCGCGAAGATCGACATTGGCCTTGTAGAGCGTGAATATCGAGGGCGCCGCGAGAGACACAGGAATACCAGTCGTGATTTCGAGCAGATACCGGCCAAACTGCGCGGCATTGTCAGACGTCCCACGCGCTGCGAGGACAATCAGTTTGGGACGTAACCGCACCAGCGCTTCCTTGAACTTCTCGATATGCGCCAGCTCGGCGGCCAGCGTTCGGGCGAGGACTGTGGGCTGCTGCCGGATTTCCTCGAGCATGCGAGACATGAGAGCAATTATAAGGAGTCTTAACCGAGCTTCGCTTCCAGCTCTGCCCAGCGCGCATACAAGCGATCGACTTCGGCTTGTGCGTCCAGCATCTCCTGGTAGGCCTGAGGCAGACGGGCGGCGTCAGCGGCGGCCTCGGCTACCGTGGCTTTTTTCGCTTCAAGCGCCTCTTCCGCCACTAGGATCTTCTCTTCCATCGAATCCCATTCGCGGCTGTCGAGATAGGAAAGGCGTTTCTTGGCAGGGGCAACGCTAGAGACGGGCTGTTGGGCTTCTCGGGCTACGGGTTTGGGCTTCACGCGAGTGGACCGCGCTTGCTCCCACTGGGAATAGTCCGCAAAGAGACCGACGCCGCCGTCGCCATCGAGCGCAAGCACGGCAGTGGAGACCCGATCGAGAAGATAACGGTCGTGCGTGACCAAGACCAAGGCGCCCGAGAAGTCGAGCAGGCTCTCTTCCAGGACTTCGAGTGTCGGGATGTCGAGATCGTTGGTCGGCTCGTCGAGGAAGAGCACATCGGCGGGCTGCAGCATCAGCCGCGCGATCAGCACGCGAGCTTTCTCGCCACCGGAGAGGCGCGATACTGGGGTTTCGAGCTGCTCGGCGCGGAACAGGAATCGCCTGGCCCAGCCCGCAACATGGATGGGCTGGTCGCGATAGATGACGGAATCGCCTTCCGGGGCAAGAGCCTTGCGGAGCGACACCTGCGGGTCGAGCTGTTCCCGATTCTGATCGAAATAGACAACGCGCAGTCCGTCAGCGCGGTCGATTTCACCGCCGTCCGCCGGAATTTCACCGTAGAGCGTTCGCAGCAGAGTGGTTTTGCCGCTCCCGTTAGCGCCGACCAATCCAAGGCGCATGCCAGGGCGCAGAAGCATGTTGAGGCCGCGAAAGAGGACGCGCCCGCCAAGCTGTTTTTCGAGTCCGCGCGCTTCTATCAAATTCTTGGTCTTTCGCCCGGAAGCGGTGAAATCGATTTGGGTGGAACCCGTCCGCTGGCGGGCGGATACTTCCGCCAGCTCTTCGATGAGACGGCCCGCCGCATCGATGCGCGCTTTTGATTTCGTGGTGCGAGCCTTGGGTCCACGGCGCAACCATTCGACTTCTCGCCGGACCTGGTTGGATAGAGCCTCCTGCTGGCGGGTCTGCGCGCTCACAAACTCGGCCTTGCGGTCGAGGAATTCGCTGTAGTTGCCTTTGACTCGAAACAACCCGCCGGGGTAGAGCCTGGCGAGCTCGGCCATGTCCGACGCGACATTTTCGAGGAAGTAACGATCGTGGCTAATGACGACGCTCGCGAAGGACGCGGATTTGAGAAGTCGTTCGAGCCATAGGATTCCATCGAGATCGAGATGATTGGTCGGCTCGTCGAGCAGCAGGATATCGGGGTGGCCGAGCAGGGCGCGCGCGATCGCTAGTCGGCGTTTCCAGCCGCCGGAGAGAGTATCGGCAGACGCATCGGGCGACTCGAAGCCGGTCTGGCCGAGCGCCATGGGGATTTCCGCGTCACGATCGGCGCCGGCCGGCAGGGCCTGCTCCAAAACCTGCCGCACCGAAAGGCCCGCGGGAAATACGACGCTTTGCGCGACGTAACCTAGCCTGGCGCCTTTGCGAACTGCGACCGATCCCGCGTCCGGCTTTCTCACGCCGGCCATGATTTCGAGCAATGTGGACTTGCCCGATCCGTTAGGACCGATCACGCCGAGCCGGTCGCCATCGGAGACAGAGAGAGCAATGTCTTCAAAAAGCGGATTGACTCCGAACGAGGCGGTGAGCCCCTGGCAATTCAAAACTAGTGGCACAGCAGACTAGTAGGGCGCTGGGAGACGAACGAATTCGAAACCTTCCGGGTCAAGCCCGCGAGCCTTCAGTTGGCCGATGCAGTCGCCGATGTTGTCCCCGATCGCTTCAATGCGCCGCAGAGGGAGCGTGGCGGGAGTGTAGATCTCGAGCGCGACCAACTTACCGGTCAAGGCAATCCGGTCATCGAGATTCATGTCTTCCGGGGCGTGGCCGATGGCCTTCTTCGGATCTTTCGCGGCGCTAGCTGGCATTCAAGGCAGATTTTACCACCTCACGATGCGGCGCGTTAATCTTGGAGTCGCGTGACGATCTTCAACGCAAGACCCGTGAGCCAAGTGCGCGTCGAATCGCTGTTCGCAAAGGCCCTGGGCGCGATTTATGCGATCGCGTTCTGGTCGCTGGCGATGCAAATCGGCGGATTGGCAGGTTCGCGAGGAATCTTGCCTGCGCAGACGTATCTGTCCAGAATCTCGGAGGTCTACGGGGTGAGCAAGTATTGGACCTTCCCCACCCTGTTCTGGATGGGATCGAGCGATTTCGCGTTGAAGCTTGCCTGCTGGGCTGGAGTGTTTTTTTCCATGTTGATTATCGCAGGGATTTTTCAGCGCGTGTCTCTCATCTTGTGCTGGATGTTGTACCTGTCGCTGACCACCATCGGCCAGGACTTCCTCAATTTTCAGTGGGACATACTGTTGCTTGAGGCCGGGTTCCTGGCGATTCTTTTGGGGTTTTCGCCGGTAGTGATCTGGCTGTTCCGGTGGCTGCTGTTCCGCCTGATGCTGATGTCCGGGGCGGTGAAGCTTCTCAGCGGTGATCCAACCTGGAAGAACTTGTCCGCGCTGCAGTTCCACTATCAAACACAGCCGCTACCGACGCCGATCGCCTGGTACGCGCAGCAGCTTCCGGGTTGGTTCCAACATGCATCGGTCGTCTTCATGTTTGCGATTGAATTCGGAGCGCCGTTTCTGATCTTCGCGCCGAGGTATGCGCGGCTCTTTGGCGGGGCGGCGATCGTACTCCTACAGGTGCTGATTCTGTTGAGCGGCAATTACACCTTCTTCAATTGGCTGACAATGGCGCTTTGTATTCCGCTGCTCGCGGAGACGAATCGCGAGCGGTGCGCCAGCGTATTCTGGCGACGCGTCACCGTATCTATCGCCGGTGTGCTGGTGACTATCAGCGGCATTCAAATGGTTTCGCAATTCGTCTCAGTACCCGCGGTGTTTCGTTACCCGGAGCGGGTGCTATCGCCGTGGAATCTGACCAACTCTTACGGCCTGTTCGCGGTCATGACTACCGTCCGGCATGAGATTGTTTTGGAGGGATCGAACGACGGGTCCACCTGGACCGAATACGAGTTCAAATACAAGCCCGGCGATGTGCGGCAAGCTCCCCGCTGGATCGCGCCGCTGCAGCCGCGACTCGACTGGCAGATGTGGTTCGCGGCGTTGGGCGGCTATCGGAGTAATCCCTGGTTTGTCAATTTCGTTTTGCGGCTGCTGGAAGGATCGCCCGAGGTCGTTTCTCTGCTGGCGCGAGATCCGCTTGCTGGGCATCCTCCTCGATACGTTAGAGCTCTTGTATATGACTACTCTTTCACCGATTGGCGCTCGCGGGATTGGTGGAAGCGGGAACTGAAAGGGATTTATCTGCCGTCGGTGTCGCTTGAAATGTTTCAGCGATCAGAATAGTTCTTCTTACGCGCAAACTTGAGACCGGACCAGTCTGCGTCGACTGCGCATACTTTGTAATCCACGAGGCCAGAGGCTAAGCCTGCTGCACGAACATCATTCTGGTTGAAATCGACACGGTAACGGCCGGCCTGTTTGGGATGCACAATCCAGAGCGAAGCAGCTTCGGGAAGACGTGCGCTCACGAAACCTGCGTCGGCATCGAGTTCGGCGCGGGATCGGACAAACCAGATCGCCAGATTCGCGTGCCGTGTCAGGGACGATTGGATCTCGACGTTTTCGGGCAGATCGCCCAACTTTTCCTCGAAGTCCTCGGGAGCGCCGAGCAGAGCCACTTTCATCGACGGTTTGAATCCAAGCTTCTTCACCAGGCTGGAACCGGCGTAGCGTTGCATGTGAGACGGCGGTTTAACGGGATTCACCGGCCCGGCCTTCAGGGCTTTGGCAAGCACACGCGGAGCAGCCTTCCAGTCCGTGAAGAAGGCATCCGGCAGTTCGACCCGGATGCGTTCGACCTTCTCTTCGGCGCCGCCCGCGAGCACGATGGGGATCGATCGAGTGGATTTGCTCTGCCGCAGTGCGACGGCGACTTCTCTTCCGTGAGACGGGAGCCTATCGAGGTCGATCAAGACGACCGCAGGCGGATTCGCCCGGATCTTCGTCATGATGCTGCCGCCGTCCAGCGGAGCAATATCGACTCTCAAACCTGCCTGGCGAAGGGCACGGGAGCGCTCTTCAGCGAGATCCTGTTTCCAGCAGACGAGGCGCACTGACGCCATGGGATTACGGTAGCAAATTCGTTAGTTGATCGTCAGCGATAAAGTCACGGTGGCGCTTTGGGGAGACGAACCGGAATCCGTCACCCGGAATGTCAGCGCGCTTCCGGTCACTGTCCCGATCGGCGTGCCGGTGATCTGACCGGACGGGCTCAAGCTCAGCCCATTCGCCATACGGCCGCCGATTAGAGTCCACGTGTAGGGACCAACGCCACCCGTCGCCGCAAGTGTGGCGTTATACGCCGTATTCAGATGACCCGTGGGCAGAGACGTGGTCGTGATCGACAGCGGCGCCGATGCGATCGTGAGCGTGAGGTTCACGGTCGCCACCTGCGCCGGCGATCCGGAGTCGAGTACCTGGAAGGTCAACGGCGTGTTCGTCACGCCGACCGTGGGAGTTCCGCTAATCTGGCCCGTAGCCGGATTCAGCGTGAGTCCGTTCGGAAGCGCGCCGGCAGTTTGTAACCAGGTGCGCGAGCCGGTCCCGCCGGTCGCGGCGAGTGTCTGCGAATAGAACGCACCCAACTGACCGCCCGGAAGGGTTGTCGTGGTGATCACAAGAGGCGCAATCACGGTCAGCGTCAGGTTAACCGTCTTTGTCTGCGCGGGCGATCCCGAATCGGTTACCCGGAAGGTCAGCGGCGCGTTAGTAGCAGTTGCCGTCGGCGTGCCGCTGATCTGTCCGATTGTCGGATTGAGGGAAATGCCGGTGGGCAGAGTACCTGAGATGAGCGCCCACGTCAGGGGGCCTGTTCCACCCGTTGCATTCAGAGTCTGCGAGTAGAAGCTGCCGGTCTGGCCGTTGGGGAGCGATGATGTGGTGATCGCGAGAGATCCCGCGATTGTCAGTGTCAGGTTCACCGTCGCAGTCTGCGCGGGCGATCCGGAGTCTGTCGTTTGGAAGGTGAGCGAAGAATTTGTCACAGCGGCCAAAGGCGTACCGCTGATCAGTCCGGTGGCCGGATTCAGCGTCAAGCCGTTCGGGAGAGCTCCACCCGTTTGCAGCCACGTATGGGCGCCGGTTCCACCACTCGCGGTAAGCGTTTGGGAGTAGAAGACATTTATCTGGCCGCTAGGAAGTGACGTCGTGTTGATCACCAGAGGCCCGATGATCATTAAGGGAAGAGTCACCGTAGCATTCTGGGCAGGCGATCCGGAATCGGTCACTCTCAATGTCAGCGGCGTGCTATTGGCGGCGACTAGCGGTGTTCCGCTGATCAGTCCGGTAGCGGGAGTTAACGTGAGACCAGCCGGAAGAACTCCGCCGGTCAAAGCCCACGTGCGCGCGCCCGTTCCACCCGCGGCGCCAAGCGTCAGCGAGTAGGGCGACCCGACCTGGCCGTTCGGCAGCGACGCAGTCGAAATCGTCAGCACCGGAGCAACCGTGAGGGTGAGCGTCACGCTCGCTGTCTGAGCCGGCGATCCGGAGTCAGTGACCTGGAAAGTCAACGGCAGCGCCGTCACGGGCACAGTGGCCGTGCCACTAATCAATCCGGTCGTGGGATTCAGCGACAAGTTGTTGGGTAGCGACCCACCTATCAACGCCCAAGTGCGCGTCCCAATTCCTCCTGTCGCGGCCAGAGTCTGCGAATACGGCGAGCTCTGCTGGCCGTCGGCAAGGGACGTGGTCGTGATGGCAAGCGGACCTGCGACCGTCAGCGTCAGGGTGGCGGTAGCCGTTTGCTGCGGCGAGCCGGAGTCAGTTACTTGGAATGTCAGCGAAAGGTTAGTGACTCCCGCCAGGGGCGTTCCACTGATCTGGCCGTTTGCCGGACCGAAGGTGAGTCCGTTAGGTAGTGATCCCGCCGTGATCGACCAATTCTTCGTGCCCGTTCCACCGACCACGAACAACGTATAGGAGTACGGCACACCGACCTGACCGGTCGGCAGTGCGGCCGAGACGATCACCATCGACGATGTGACCGTCAGCGTCAAATTAACGCTCACGGACTGGGGCGGCGTTCCGGAATCCGTCGTCTGGAAGGTGAGAGGTGTACTCGCCGCCGTTGCGGTCGGGGTACCGCTGATCTGTCCCGTTGCAGTGTTGAAGGTCAGCCCGTCAGGTAACGTTCCGGACGTCAACGACCAGGTGTGCGCGCCGGCGCCGCCAGTCGCGAATAGCGTCTGCGAGTAAGGAGCGCCTATTTGTCCGTTCTGAAGCAATGAGGTTGTGATTACGAGCGGCGCATTAATCGTGAGAGCGAGGAGCTTCGTCGCGGTCTGCGCCGGCTGGCTGGTATCGGTGACCTTGAAGGTCAGCGCCAGGTTTGTCACCGCGACCGTGGGAGTTCCGCTGATCAGTCCTGACGCAGGATTGAGGGACATGCCGCTCGGCAGCACACCGGTGAGTATTGACCAGGTGTAAGTTCCCGTTCCCCCAACAGCCGCGAGGCTTTGCGAGTATCCAGTGTTCGTATTTCCGCTGGGCAGTGACGCCGTGATGATGGCCAGCGCTCCGGTGACTTGCACGGACTGGCTTGCGCCCGTATATCCGAGTGAGGACGCGGAGATGGTCGCGGTTCCGACATTGACTCCAGTGACCTGCGGCTGCACCAGGGGCGCTGTGAAACCCTGTTGGATAAAGACGCTCGGCGTAACGGTGGCGGTCAACGGGTCGCCGCTCGAGAGCGTCACGGTCGTGCCGCCTGCCGGCGCCGGCGAGGACAGAATTACGTTAATCGGCGCGGACTGCCCCGGCGCCACGGTGACATTGGACGCGAGCGAGATGGCTCCAAGGTTGATGATGAATACGGTGACAGTGCCGCTGGCGTAACCTGGCGAGCTAGCGGTAATCACCGGAACTCCCGCGGTGACCCCGGTCATGTTGAAGGCGCCTGTCGTCGCTCCAGGCGCGACGGCGACTGTTTGCGGATCGAAACTAACGCCGTTGCCCGAGAGTGTCACGATCGTATCAGGACCTGCCGGCGCCGGAGCGCTCAGCGTAACCGTGCCGCTGATGGTGCGCGTCACGCCGACACCGGGGGCGCTGAGCGTGACAGAAATCGTGGGCGTGCTCACATTGACAGTCGCTACTCCCGACTGGTAGCCGCTGCTCGAAGCCAGGACCGTCGTGCTGCCGGAACCCACCGGCGTAACTGTCACGTTCGCGCCCATCGTGTTCTCAGGCACAAGCACATTGTCCGGCATCGAGATGATGTTGGAATTGAATCCAGTGAGATCGACCAGGACACCGCCAGGACCCGCCACCGCACTCAACAGCACAGACAGTGTTCCTTGCGAGATCACCAGATTGAGGGGATTCGGCGTGACCGTGATCTGCATCGCACCGACTGCCGTGACCGTAACCGTCACCGGATTGCTGCTCGCGAATCCGTCATTAACAATCAATTGCGCAATATAGATTCCGGGCAGGTCGGCGACGAAAGACGGCAGTGCTGTATTCGCAGACGACAACACAGCAGTGCTGCCGGCCGGGCGGTTCGTAAAGGACCAGGAGTAGGTCAAGGAGTCGAAATCGGCGTCCGAGGACGCGGTCCCGTCAAGCGTAACGGTGACGCCCGGGGATACGGTTTGGTTCGTACCCGGATTCGCTACGGGCGCGGTGTTGGCGGTCGTGACCGTCATCGTCGCCGGCACGCTGTTGAGCGACCCGTTATTCACGATCAGTTGCGCGACATAGACACCGGGGCGGTCGGCGACAAAGGTGGGATTCAGAATTGTCGCGCTGGACAAAACCGCCGTGCTGCCGGCAGGCCGCGCGATCAATGACCAGGTTGGGGCGAGAGGCAACGATTGCGGATCGGATCCGGCCCCGCTCAACTGAACGACTGCGTTATGAGCAACGGTCTGATTGGGTCCCGCATCGGCAGCCGGCGCCTGGACCCCGAGCATCGTGATGAGAACGGTGGCGGGAGCGCCGTCGGCGTTGCCGTCATTCACGACCAATTGCGCGACGTACGGGCCCACCAGGTCGGCCGTGAAAGTGGGATTGACGAGGTGCGAATCGCTTAAGGCCGCCACGCTGCCCGCAGGCGCTGAGATTAAACTCCACGTATAGGTCAACGAGTCACCATCGACATCCGTCGACGCGGCTCCATTCAGTTGCACCAACGCACCCGCGCCGACTACCTGAGGCGAACCGGCATTGGCGACCGGCGGCGTATTCACGGTCGTGATTGTCGCCGTGGAAGCAGCGCTGTCGGCGTGGCCGTCGTTGACCACCAATTGGACGACGTAGGCGCCGGCCTTATCCGCGACGAGGTTCGCGGAAACGGAACGGTATCCGCCAAGGAACGCGGTGCTTCCGGCCGGCTTGCTGGTAAGGGTCCAAAGATAGGTGATGGTGTCACCGTCCACGTCGGACGATCCGCCGCCATTCAAAATGAGAGTGGAACCGAGAATCGTCGTCAGATTCGGGCCCGCATTCGCCACGGGAGGAGAATTGACCGTACTCACTGTAACGGTGGCTGTATCGTGTTCGACGCCATTTGTTACGAGCAGGTTCAGAACATAATTGCCCGGGACATCCACGACGAACGACGCCACCACACTGTCCGGATTGATCAGTACGGCGTTCGACCGGGGAGGCCTTGTCACAAACGACCAGTGATAGGTGAGCGTTCCGGCGCCGGTCGGGTTGATCGATGCTCCCGCGTTGAGAAGGACAGTGCCGTTTAGACTGACCGTTTGATTCGGCCCCGCGTTCGCGAAGGGCACGACGAAAGACCAATTGAGAGTGTTCAAATCGAACGGAAAAGAGCGATCGACCAGGATCGTAAAGGTGTCGTTGCTGGTGACCTGGGCATTTGATCCAACCGCGCCGAAATGAACGGTCCCTTGACCGGGGGAGATTTGGACCGAGGGTGTCGGGCTAGTCACACTAGCAGTAACGGCGGTTACTGCGGGACCGTTATTGAGCAATTTCGCCTTATAAGTGGCATACCATTGCGAGCGCGTGACTCGCGTTTCGGTGACGAGATCGTAGCCGACGATCGAGAGATCGGACGCGCAAAGAGCCGCGGTAGGAGTCAAAATCGCAAGGGCAACTATCATCCCCACAGCCGAGTTTAAGTAGCGCATAGTCACCTGTTTACCGTTAAGCGAGTTCGTCAGGGCGCCCCAAAGAGAGCACGCGCGGACACACACTTCACCACCGGCAAATCAATACGTAACATGCCCCCAAAACTCGAACAATCACCTGTGTGGAATAACCGGAAGGCCTACTTCAAGGGATGTTGGAGCAGTTAGCGCCGTCCAAGTTCCAGTGCTTAGAACTTGCCCGAGGCATACTTCCGGATCCGGACGCAGCTTGGAATATGATGATATCTACCGGCAAACATAGGACGGACTTGAATGGAACAGAACGGCATCAACAAGCAGACGCGCCGCAACGTACTAAGGACAACCGCGGCCGCCGCAATCCCTTTGCTGGCGGCGCCGGCGTGGGGACAAAAAGCAGCGGCAGATAGTTCCGGGTACCTGTACGCCTACGTCGGGTCATACACGACAGAGGCGCGGCATGGACGAGGCGACGGTATCAATGTCTACCGCGTCGACTTAAAGACGGGGGCGTGGACACACCTTCAGAAGGTCGGCGACTTGATGAATCCGTCTTTTGTGATTCTTAGCAAGGATCAACGCTTTCTATACTCCGTGCATGGCGACGGTGAATATGCCACGTCGTTCTCGGTCGACCAGAAGACTGGCTTCCTGACCCTGATGAATCAGGGCAAGACCGGCGGCAAGAACGGTGTCCGGCAGCAGATCGATCCCAGCGGCAAATTCATGGTCGTCGCGAATTACGGCACGGGAACGGTCGCTGTGCTTCCCGTGAAGCCGGATGGCTCGCTGGGCGACTATATACAACTGGCCGAATTGAAAGGAGAGCCTGGGCCGCACCGTGTGGAACAGACCAGCTCACATCCGCATGACATCGCGTTCGATCCTTCGGGGAAATTCATAGCCGTTCCCGACAAAGGACTGGACTGTGTCTTCGTATTCCGTTTCGAAGCAGGCAAGCTTACGCCGACCGAACAGGGTTCGGTAGTGTCGCGCGCCGGATCGGCGCCTCGTCACATCGCCTTTCATCCCAAGCTTCCGTATGCGTGGGTGATCAATGAGATCAACAGCAGCGTCACCACCTATCACTTCGACGCCGCGACCGGGGCGCTGAAGCCGCTCCAGATATTGCCCTCCCTACCCCCGGACTTTATCGGAAACAGCACGGGAGCCGAGATCCTGGTGTCAGGATCGGGCCGGTTCCTCTATTGCTCCAATCGCGGTCACGACAGCGCGGCGGCGTTCTCAATCGATCAGCAGACAGGACTCCTGAAGTCGATCGGTTGGACTCCGACCCAAGGCGGCAGTCCCCGATTCATCGGGCTTGACCCGACACAACACTTCCTGTGCGCGACCAATGAGGTAGGCGACAATGTCGTCACGTTCCGCTTCGACGCCTCGACCGGGCGGCTCACCCCAGCGGGTCAGAACGTCAAGACCGGAAGCCCGGTAACCATTGCCTTCCTCCGCGTTTGACGCCATCGTCATCGGCGGAGGCGCCGCCGGATTGATGTGCGCCATCGAGGCCGGCAAGCGAGGCCGCCGCGTGGCTGTGCTCGAGCACAGCGACAAAATTGGCAGGAAAATTCTGATCTCCGGCGGCGGCCGCTGCAATTTCACGAACCTGTATTGCCGCTCGGAGAACTTCATTTCGGCAAATCCGCATTTCTGCAAGTCGGCGCTGGCTCGGTTTATGCCCGCGGATTTCATCGCGCTGGTGGAGAAGCATCGCATTCCCTATCACGAGAAGACGCTCGGGCAGTTGTTTTGCGATCGATCGGCGAGCGATATCACGGGGATGCTCGAGGAAGAGTGCCGGGCGGCGGGTGTCGCGATCTTCGTAAACTCGCGGCCGAGCGAGGTGCGGCGTACCGACCGCTACATCATCTCCGCGGGAGAAAGAAGCTTTGAGGCTCCGGTGGTCGTCATCGCCACCGGCGGGCTCTCGATCCCGAAAATCGGCGCGACAGGATTCGGCTATGATTGCGCGCGCCAGTTTGGATTGTCCATAAGGGAGTGCCGCCCTGCGCTGACGCCACTGACCTGGACCGCCGAGGATCGCGCACGGTACGGCGATTTGGCGGGTGTTTCGGCGGAGGTCATTGCTTCCCATGGCAGCCAGCAATTCCGTGAAAGCATGCTTTTTACGCATCGTGGTTTGAGCGGGCCTTCCATCTTACAGATCTCGTCTTACTGGAAGAAGCCGGGAGCGATTGAAATCGATCTCGCGCCCGGAAGAAATGTGACGGAACCTCTAGCGAAGGTCACTCACCTGCGCAATCTCGGCGCGGCGCGCAATGCATATCGCGCTGTCCTGCCGGTACGCCTGGCGGACCGCTGGCTCGACCTCAATGCCCCACCGCACTGGACCAACCGCGATCTCGACCGGCTGGAACAAAAAACACACCGGTGGGAGATTGTTCCTGAGGGCACGGAAGGTTACGAAAAAGCCGAAGTGACCGCCGGAGGAGTCGACACCAGCGAGCTGTCTGCCAAGACGATGGAAAGCCGCAAGGCGCCTGGCCTGTATTTCATCGGAGAAGTGGTCGATGTGACCGGACAACTGGGCGGATTCAACTTTCAGTGGGCTTGGGCGTCGGGTTATTGCGCCGGGACATCCCTCTAATCCGTATCCAATTAAGCCTGACATTATCCTTTCGGATACTCTTGTTTCGACATCTACGAACAAAAGAAAGCACTTGCTGCAACGAGTGTTGGCCCGGTCCCTGCACAAGAGACGGGGCAATGATGACACTACCTACCCGGGGAGTCATAGCGCTGGCGATGAGTCTCCTTCTGGTTGCCGATGCTCCTGCAATCGAAAAAGTAAGCTTAGACTGGCGCGATGTGGCGAAAGCCACATCGGGAAAGAAGGTCGTCGTAGTCTTGTCCGATCAATCGCAAGTTGGTGGCAAGATCGTCGAGGTTCAGTCCGACCGCCTGGTTTTTGACGTACGGAAGACGCTGCCGACCGACCAGCATCGAAAAGGACGTACGTCATTCCCACGAAAAGATGTTTCGATGATCCGAATTTTGCGGCGCGGATTTTGGTGGCAACTGACTGGAGCGAGCGCGGGATTCTTTCTCGGCGGATACGCCGGTTATCAGGCCGGGTCGCGAGCCTTTGGAGACAATTCCGGCGGACGAGGTCTGAGTTTGGCGCTGGTCGTCATGACCGGAATCACCCTTGTCGGTCTTCTGCTGGGGCGGCAAGCCGACCAGAAAACGATCCTCATTGAGGTTGTCCCAGCGCACAGCATGGATGTAGCAGCCGTTCATTACTAGGAGAATCGTGAAAACAAACAAAACGGCGGTAGTTGTGACCTGGTTCGCTCTCGGCCTTGTCTCTGCCAGCGGCCAGGAGTTTATGAAGCGCGAAGTGTTCGGCACTATCGGCGTGGGCAAGACTTACGACGACGAAGGGTCGCTAGGCAAAGGACTCAATGGCGGCGGCGGCTTCGGCTACCGTCTGACTCAGCGATTCGGAGTCGAAGCGGAGGTCAATGGATTCACCACCAAGCGGTCGTTCTCCCCGGCGTTTCAACCGTTTCGAGCAAGCGGCGCATTCGTGAACGGAAACGGACTCTTTTATCTGAACCAGGGACGAGCGCAAGCGTTTCTGATCGGCGGCGTGGGCATGCTGCATGTCCAAAACGACTCGTCCTTTGCGGGACCCGTCAATCGATCGAGCAACGGCCTTGCGCTCAACTTCGGCGCAGGAATGAAAATTTTCCTGAGCCCCCATGTCCTGCTGCGGCCGGAGTTCCGTATTTTTGGGGGAAACAGCGGCACTGCCGCAGAGGCTCCGTTCACCGATATGCGCTTCTCGATCGGCGCGGGCTATGCCTGGTAGCTTTCCTAGCTAGCTTCCACGGTCTGTTCTTTCTCGGCGATTGACACAATATCGTCGGCGTCGGTGATCAGGAGCGGGACCTGAGCATGACGGGAGGCCCTCGATACAAGCGGCAGCCGATCTTTCACGCCTTGGGCATTCTGTGAAATCGCAGCCAATGCGCGGGCAGTAATGCGAAACTTCTTACACTCCGGACAGACTACGTCGTAACTCTCGATCAAGACATCGGTGACTGCCGCCGGTGACCCGCATAATGGACATCGATCCATAGCCTGAAAGCTGCAATTTAGCCTCCGAAGTTTTGCTAGGGACATCCCTAGGGATTAGAATGACGTAAAGAAGTCTGAAACAAAAGGGTTGCGCAAGAGTCTATATAGGCCGCTGAACAATCTGGCCGCCGGAAAACGCACCAAGATGATTGCTTCCCTCGCGCGTTTAAGGCGCACACGAGTCTATCGCATCTCTGGCCAACGCCTTGCGAGAATCGCCTCAATTTGCGTTGCAGCGGCAACGGCGGCGTGCGCCCAGCCGGCCGGCAGCGACGCTCCCGAATCCCTGAAGCAACTGACGCTGGAACAGCTGTCGCAGATCGAAATCACCTCCGTGACTAAAGATGCCGTGCCTGCATTTAAGACTCCCGCGGCCATCAGTATTCTGACGAACGAACAAATTCGCCAATCCGGCATGCGGACCATTCCTGATTTGTTCCGACTCCTTCCCGGCGTCAATGTAGCCCAGATCGACGCCAACGAATGGGCGATCGGCATTCGGGGATTCCAAGGCAAGCTCTCCAAATCCGTTCTGGTCCTTATCGATGGCCGGTCTGTGTACACTCCGCTATTCGCCGGAGTGTATTGGGACATGCAGGACGTGATGATCGAAGATATCGACCGCATCGAAGTGATTCGCGGGCCAGGCGGCACGATTTGGGGATCGAATGCAGTGAACGGCGTCATCAACATCATCACCAAGAGCAGTCGCGATACCCATGGCGCACTGGTTTCCGCCGGGGGCGGCAATCGGGAGCAGGGAGCGATCAGCTCGCGATGGGGCGGCGGCTCCGATGCGCTCAGCTATCGCATCTACGGAAAGGGCTTCACCCGGGGACCGGAGTTTCACTCCGATGGCAAGAACTTTGACGACTGGCGGCGAGGACAGCTCGGATTTCGGATCGACGCCGCTGTCACTGGCCGCGACGAGCTGACTGTTCAAGGAGACGCCTACGGGGGCGAGGCGGGACAAGCTTTGCAGCTTAGCACGTATTCTCCGCCGGAGATTGTAACCGCGCAAGGCGACAAAAATCTCAGCGGGGCGAATCTAATGGCGGCATGGAAACGGACGCTCTCCTCCGGAGCCGATGTTCAAGTTCGCGCCTACTACGACCGGACCGACCGGGAAGAACTTAACTACCGTGAAGTCCGCAACACGTTCGACATCGACTTTATCCACCGCATCCCGATGGGACGCCATGATGTGACCTGGGGGTTGGGAGTGCGAAGCAGTCCCAGCCATTTCTTCGAGCGTGTACCGACTGTAGAATTTTTCCCGGCGAAACAGACCTACAACATCTTCAGCGCGTTCGTTCAGGACGATATCGCGCTGGTTCGCGACCGGCTGGCCTTCACGATCGGAGCCAAAATCGAGCACACTACTTACAGTGGCGCCAACTACCAGCCCGGTGTGCGCTTGTCGTGGACCCCATCGGATAAGCAAACGATCTGGACCGCGGTCACGCGGGCAGTCCGTACTGCCTCGCGGATCGAAGACGGTTTCAATTATTCCTTTCTCGCACAGCCTGCACTTCCGCTCTATTTGCGCCTGATCGGTGACGGCCAGTTCACACCTGAGCAACTGATAGGGTATGAAGCGGGCTATCGCAAATACATCCGCAAGCGAGGGTTCATCTCCATCGCCCTCTTCCACAACCGCTATGACGATCTCTTAAGCGTCGAAAGCGGTCCCGTTGTGGCGGAAACGACGCCGGCTCCCGCTCGCCTGATCCTGCCTCTTCAGTTCAGAAACGGAATCATGGCCAACAGCACCGGCGGAGAAATCAATTCAGTCTGGGATCTGAGGACCTGGTGGCGATTGCGCGGATCGTACTCGCTGGTGTTGCTGGACGCGAAGCGAAAGCGCGGCAGCAATGACGCATCGACTGTCGGCCAGTTGGAGGGAGACACGGCTTCTCACAACGTGGTCATCCAATCGTCATTCCAGCTGCCCCGGCAATTCGAGCTGAACCTCGAGTATCAATATGTCAGCGCGATCACCGACCAGCGGGTTCCAGCCTATTCCACGGGCAATATCAGGCTTGGGTGGCGCCCCAAAAGGCCATGGGAATTCGAAGTAGTCGGCCAGAACCTCCTACAGCCTTCGCACGTGGAATATGGCGGAGCGCCTGGTCCTCTCGTAGGTATCAGACGCGGCGTCTATGCCGGCATCGTGTGGCGGCGCTGAGTGGCAGGCGTAAACCGAACGCTTCGATCTGTACGATGGCTGCTTGCCACCATTTTGATCGAGGCGATGGTATGCGCTTCCATGCTACAAAGCCAGGAAAACATCGTGCAGCAGGCGCGCCCGGCTGTCACAGAGTACGACGTGAAAGCCGCCTTCGTGCTCAACTTCGCGAAGTTTGTCGAGTGGCCGGACACAAATAGCAGCGAACCCTTTTCGATCTGCACGCTCGGAGAGGATCCCTTCGGAGCGGCCCTGGATCGAATTGTCGCCGGGGAAACAATCAACAATCGCAAAGTAGTTGTACGACGGTTGCGAAAATGGCAGCAACCTTGCGACGTCGTATTCTTTTCCAACTCCGAACGCGACACGCCCAGCATTTTGCGAGAAATTGGAAGCGGTGTCCTCACTGTCGGAGAATCGCCGGATTTTCTGCGCCACGGCGGCATGATCAATTTTGTCATCGCCGACCGCCGCGTGAGGTTTGACGTCAACAGGACAGCGGCCGAAAATGCGTCGGTCAAGATCAGTTCGCGACTGCTCGGCGTAGCGCGATCGGTGATGAGATGAGGGCCCAAATCACTTCAAGATTTGGCAACCTGCCGATACGGCGCAAACTGCGCGTCATGTTCCTGGCGACGACGGTGACCGCGCTTGCGCTGGCGGGCATGGGTATCGTCGCAGCCGACTCCCTGCTCTTTTACAACTACCTCCGGCGCGATCTCACGACGTTCGTCCAAATCCTGGGCGACAACAGCACTGGCGCGCTTGCGTTCGACGACGCAAGAGCCGCCGCCGAAACGCTCGCGGCGCTGCGGGCGCGGTCACACATTCAAAACGCCTGCCTCTATCAAAACTCAGGCGCCCTGCTCGCGTCGTATTCGCGGCCCGGGTACAACGGCTCCTGTATCGCCGAAAAGGCAGAGGCGCTCCGCCTCGAACAAAGAGTCCTGGTAGCTGTTCACCAGGTCCGTCTGAAGGAACGGCCCCTCGGTGTGCTCGTTGTGAGATATGACCTGGAAGAAATCGTCGATCGAAGCATCCTTTACAGCGGGATGGTTTTGGCGGCGCTTCTACTTTCCTGGCTGATCACCATACCGCTCTCATCGCGGCTGCGCTCGCTGATTTCGGATCCGATTCTGAAGTTAGCCGGTACGGCGCGCTCGGTTTCTCAACAGAAGGATTACAGTATCCGGGCGACCAAACAGTCCGAAGATGAAGTGGGCGTCCTGGCCGATGCGCTCAATCAAATGATGGAGGGAATTCAGTCTCGAGACAATGACCTGCAGGCAGCTCTCGCAGATCAACGCGATGCCCTGCGCAAGCTCGAAAAACTGAATGTCGATCTACAACACTCCAATGCTGAACTCGGGCGGTCCAACAACGATCTGGCGCGATTCGCCTTCATCGCGAGCCACGATCTGCAAGAACCCCTGCGCATGATCACCGCTTACACGCAGCTCCTGGTCGCGCAGTATGGCGCTCAGGACGGAGAGCGGTCTTCGGAGATCGTCCGCTATATCGTGGGCGGCACGAAGCGCATGCGGGAGCTTCTGGACGACCTTTCGATCTATACTGAGATCGCGGGATTCGTCGAGCAGTCGCCGGAGGTGGTGGATCTCAACGCCGTATTGGAAAAAGTTAAGCAAGTGTTGAGCATTCGAATCACCGAGACGCAAGCGCAAATTGTCGCGGCCGACCTCCCGTCGTTGGTGACCCACCAGAGTCGCATGGCCTCGCTCTTTCAGAACCTTATTGAAAATGCGATCAAGTATCGAAGTGATGCGCCGCCGCAGATACAAATCTCTCTTCGGGATGACGGGAAGGAGTTCGTATTCGCCGTGTCGGATAACGGCATCGGGATTGAAAAGGAATATCATGAAAAGATTTTCGTAGCCTTCCAACGGCTTCACGGCAAAGATGTGCCGGGAAGCGGGATTGGACTGGCTATCTGTCAACGGGTGGTCGAGGGATACGGCGGCAGAATCTGGGTAGAGTCAGGCGGGAAAGCAGGTTCTACGTTTGTGTTTACCCTGCCAAAATCGATGGCGCAAAGTGTAACGACATGACGATGGAGAAGAAGCCACGGCTGATGCTCGTAGAGGACAACCCCGGAGACGTGAGGTTATTCCGGTGGGCCCTCGAGCATGCGAAAATCTCCTGCGAGCTCACGGTGCTGGAAGACGGAGGCGCCGCATTAGCCTTAGTGGACCGTGAAAATCAGGCGACCGCGCCCAGCATTCCTGACCTTGTAGTGCTCGATCTAAATCTCCCGAAAGCGAGCGGCAAGGAAGTTCTCGCCGCCATGCGGGACACGGCGGCGTTTTCGCAGGTGCCGGTTGTCATCTGGACCTCGTCGAAGGCGATGAGCGATAAGGCGCAGCTCGATGCCCTACGCGTCACACGCTATCTCTTGAAGCCGGCCGAGCTAAAGGAGTTCATGACTCTGGGAGCCTTTATCGGCGATCTTCTGAAGCTAGCAAATCCGGCCTAGGGCGCCGGTTCAACTTCCGACGCTTTTATTTCCGCAACGCTCCCGTTCGCTGCCCACTTCAAGAACCCGATCAGGTCGGCCAGTTCTTGCGAAGTGTATCCGGCCCCGGCTGGAGGATGTTTCCAAAGCCGTGTCTGCTTGGCGGAAATGATACGCTTGGCATCCACTTTGCGAAGCACCGGCGTCGGCTGGCTGAGATCGTAGATTTCGATTTCATTACCCTCTTTCTTGCGCTCGATCCCGGAAAATGTTTCCGTCGCCAGCGCGTAGTCTTTCACATACGCGTAGACAGTCATTTTGAAAGTCATCACCAATCCGCGGGGGCCGACGGTCGACGCCAGCGTACCCAGGTTCGGTCCGATCGCTTTTCCCACGCCAGCGAGCGAATGGCATCGACCGCAGGGAGTTCCTTTCTTCGAATTCAAAAATATCTCACGACCGCGCTCCACTTGCGGCGAGGGTCCCGCCTCCGCGGCTACGACCAATTGCAAAGTGAAAAAGACACTACAACCTACGTGCATAAGTTGGCGCATTCTCAACCTCCTTAACTTGCGAATGAAACAGAAGGTTTGAACTCGCCGAACAAACCTGATTAGCGTGAAAGACGCGACGCTATTTGAGAAGACCGTAGCTTGAGCGTGCCGACGGCGATGAAGTCATCAAAGCTGATGACAAAATGGTGGAGGCGGCGGGAGTTGAACCCGCGTCCGAGAAAGTTCGCAATGAGACGACTACGTGCGTATCCGATTCAAATTTGTCGGGCAGCATCTCAGAACCGGCAAGAGTGACGCTACCTTAGTCCGATTGATTTCGGCTTTCGGCTACGAACAGAAGCCTTGGACCTATCCTGTAAGATGACGCTCACTAGCTGGCGCACAGGCTCACCAGCCGGAGCGGCTACTTAATTAATTAAGCAGCGTAAGCAAATTGCGTGTTGGCAATTTTGGTTTTCCGATCGTTTTACGGGAGCTCGGAACCCGGCACGCCTTCCCATCTCGATTCGATCCCGTCGAATCCGTTGCGCCCCCTTTTCTTTCTCTATTGTATCACTAGCCGGAAACAGGCCATTTCCGTGGCGTTGCGCACCAGCAACAGGCCGTCAGAGATGGCGGGATTGTTCCAGGTTTGCCCTTCAACTGCCTGAAAACGCGATACTTCCTGTAGCTTGTCCGGCGACGGCTTGATGAGGACGACTTCACCTTGCTCGGTCGTCACAATGAGATGGCCGCCCGCGAGGACGACCTGGCCATAGCCGTAGCGGCCGCCCTTCCACTTGAGTTCGCCCGTTTCCGCGTTTATACAACCGAAAATAGCTTCATCGAATCCGTAGATGTGCCCTTCAAAAAGAACCGAGCTCGAAAAGCGATTCTTCATACGGTTGTTCGACCAAACCTCTTTCGCCTGGAGTTTGTCCCCCGCGGGAGCGATTTCGAGAACGACAGATCCATGCCCGTAGCCGGCCGATACAAACACACGGTTGGGACTCAGGACGATTGGCTGCGCGCTGTTGATGTCGTACTCGGTGACCCAGGGATGGGACCACAACAGGGCGCCGCTCTCCGGCGCCAGACCCATGATGCGTTTGGCGCTTACCACCAGGATCTGCCGCTTACCCGCGAGAGTCACGAGCATCGGCGATGTATAGGCCTGCATATCGTCGAGTGCTTTCCAGACCGGCTCACCAGTGAGCTTGTTATAGGCGACTACCGATTTTCCTCCAGAGCCACCCGGGAGGACAACAACCTTGTCGTCGACGATCAGCGGGGCGGCGGACATGCCCCATTGCAGGTTTGTTGCGCCGTTGTCGGTAAGGATGTTGCGCGACCAAATGCGGCGACCGGTCGCGGCGTCGAGGCAGCGGAATTCTCCGGTGGCCCCCAACACGTACACTTTTCCTTCATCCCAAGCAGGGGTCGCGCGGGGACCGTCGCCGCCCATCGATTCACGGAATTCCGCGTCCCACTTGTCGGCCCACAGCTCGCGGCCGGTCGCCAGGTCATAAGCGGTTGCTGCTTCCTGATGGCGGCGCTGCTCGATCGTGAATGCTCGCCCACCCGCGACAACGAAGGACGCGTATCCGCCGCCGATCGGCTGGCGCCAGACTTGCGGCGGTCCGGACTTGGGCCACGGGATGAGAACGGAGAGTGGATCGTAACGGCCATTCCGCTCTTTGCCACGGAAGCCGGTCCAATAATTCTCGCCTGCCGGTTCTTTTGGTTTGACAGCCGCATCGGGAGCAGCGACAGGAGCCGGCGCGGCGGCTTCGACCGCGGCTGGAGGTTGCTGCTGATTCCGGCTACGCTCCAGTTCGGCGTATTGGGATTCCTTTCGGTCGAACACCGGTATGGGCGTACCGCCGCCATTTAAGCGGTAGCGAAGTCCGAAAAACAAGACCAAATACGCCACGCCCCAAGCCGTGATCAGGAACGATCCCAAAAGCTTGCGCATCAAACCGGTGTCGGAACGTAACCAGAGCAAAACGAGGCCCGCCGGCGGAAAGACGGTCGAAGCAAGAAGTATGGATCGATTAGAGCTGGGCATCCTTCTTCATGATAGCTACGCCGCGCCCAGCGCAGCGTCGAGCGCTTCCAGGAAGAAATATTCGCCCCACATTACCGATTCGTTGACGCCGAGGTTTTTCTGCGTGTGGTAAACGCCACCGCGCAGGATCCCTTCCCAGTCCGGTTGGGATTTGCCTAGATACTTCGCGCACAGATTCGTTACGATGTGGCGCGCAGTGGAATCGTAAAAGTGCCCTTTCACCGGATCGGCGAAAAGACCGGCCAACAGGAAGAGACCTGAGGCCGCAATCGCCGCCGCCGACGTATCCACCTGACGGCGGCTCTCGGGCGGCGCGTCGTAGTCCCACGGCGGAATGCCGTCGGAAGGCGTGTGTTCGATGTAGAAGTCGGCGCAGGCTTCGGCAGTCTCGAGGAATCTGGCGTCGCGCGTGTAGCTGTAGCACGTTCCGAAGCCGTAGAGAGCCCAGGCGAGACCGCGCGACCAGCAGGAATCGCCGCGAAATCCCTGGTGCGTGGTTTGACGGAGGAATTCTCCGGTTTCGAGATTGAAGATCCCCTCATGCGCGGTCGAACCGTCGCCGCGGACCAGGACTCGCCGCGTGGTGAGCGAATGCCGCATGGCGACGTCCATCAGGTTGCCATCGCGGCGCTCGATCGCCGTGTAGAAAATGATCCCGACGTTCATCATGATGTCGATGAAAAGAGATTCCGGTGCAACGAAGGACCGCAGATATTCGCCCTTCGTTTTGAACCGTGACGCCAGCGTCGTACCGGCCTCCATGATGACGGATTTGAGTGACGGGTCCTGCGTGAACTGGAACCAGCGGTAATACGTGGACATGAAGATGAAGCCCAGATCGTGAACATCGCGGTCCAGCTTGCGAGGCTCCAGGGGCTTCGAATAGCGGATCGCCTGTTGCCGCCACCAACCGCGCTCCGGGCTCGACTGCGGCTCTCTGCCGTATACGATCCAGAGCATGCCGGGGAGGAAGCCGTCACACCAGTGGGTCCAGCTCTCGCCGGAGTGTTTCCAACGCCCGTCCTTGGTGTACATGGGGTAAAAATCGGGATGACGTTCGATCAGGTTTCGCAGCCTGTCTTTGGCGAAATCCATGGCGCCAGTCAGTAGGTTCGTGTCCGTGTTCGTCTGGAAATCAATCACAGGTTGCCATTATAATGGGTTCTAAGTTCGCACCCTGCCATGGCTGCCCAATCCCAGGTCCATCTACACAGAATCGATCCACGGCACGCGCGCTTCGCGATGGAGTTGCGGGAATCTCCGATTCACCGCTACGGTGTGTATGCAGTCGAGCCGATACCGGCGAACCGGAAAGTGATCGAGTACACCGGCGAGCGCATCAGCCGGCGCGAAACCAGGCGGCGGGGATTCAACAACGAAACCTATTTGTTCACTCTTGACGACTACTGGACGATCGACGGATCGGTGGGAGGCAGCGGGGCGGAGTATATCAACCACTCCTGCCAGCCGAACCTGCGCGCGTGGATCTGCCGGGGTCATATTCTGTACTCGAGCAAGCGCGTCATCTCGCCGAACGAAGAATTGACCGTGGACTACCGTTTTTCTAGCGACGTGGGGCACGTTCCTTGCCGCTGCGGATCTCCATCGTGCCGCGGCGCCATCAATCTCCCCAAATAATATTCGGCATTTAAATATACTTTTTTCTATTTAAAACCATACAGTTGGAACATATATTCCATAATTAAAATTGACTATTTCCGATTCTTTGTTAGATTTATTCCACGCCGGCTACAAGCCGGATGGGAGCTGACGATATGAATTGGGATAGATCGGAAACGATAGGCCTCGCGAAGCAATCTTGCGCACACTGTCACGGCGAAGGCCAGCGATCGATTCGCAAAGGCCGCCCGACGCCCTGCAATTGTGTGCTGCGGGCGATTTTTCGCGCCTGCTACGCGCGATTCCGGCACTGCGTGAATAAAGAGAAGTTCATGAGCAAGGTCAGCCTGGCGCCTTGCAAGGGGAAAGACCGCAAGTTGATTTTCGTGCGCCTGGACGAAGATTATATTTGCGATTTCACCATGGTGAGCAGGCGAACACTGACCGAATTCGAGTACCAGGTATTCCGCAACCACTTCCTGCTAGGCGCGGACTGGCGTCTATGCTGCCGGCAAATGAAGATAGATCGCGGCACTTTTTTTCACACGATTTATCGTATTCAGCAAAAACTCGGGCGTGTCTTTCGAGAGTTGGAGCCCTACAGCCTGTTTCCGCTGGACGAGTACTTCGCCGGAAGGGTCCAAAAAGCCAATGTTATTACGATGCCCGATCCGGCCAAAATATCGCCGGTTCAACCGCCTTTGCGTAGGGCGGCATAGAGCGGCATCAATGATGGGGGCAGGCCTTCCCGCCTGCCCCATTGTGGTAGACTTCGGGTCTAACTTCTGGATAACCTCACCCATTCCCTGACAGGGTATGCGCTCGGCAAGGCCGGCCTTGACCGGTTGACACCCTCGGCGACCGCCGTCCTGCTGGTGGCGGCCAATATTCCCGATATCGACATCATTACGAGAGCGTGGGGATCAGTCACCTATCTGAACTACCACCGTCACCTCACTCACGCGCTGGTGATGCAGCCACCGATGGCTCTGTTGACGTTGCTGATCGTGCGATTTGTCCTGCGAAAACAGATTTCGTGGAAACCGGCCTTCCTGGTGGCGTTGATAGGATTGGCGTCTCACCTGGCGCTGGACCTCACCAACATTTACGGCATTCGACTCTTGCTGCCTTTTTCGGCGAGATGGCTGCGGCTCGATCTCACGTCGGTGATCGACCCTTGGATTTGGGGTGTTTTCCTGGTCGCCGTGATGGGTCCAGCGCTTTCGCGGCTGATCGGATCGGAAATCGGAGAGCGCCCCCGCCCCAGCCGCGTGCCGGCGATCCTGGCGCTTTCATTCCTTCTTCTCTACAATTGCACGCGAGCCGTGGTGCATGAACGGGCGCTGGCGATTCTAGACTCCCGGATTTACGATGGCGCTCCGCCCAAGCGAGTCGCGGCCTTTCCGAGCGCCTACAGTATCTTCGCCTGGCGGGGACTTGTGGAGGGATCGTCGTTCTATTCCGTCACCGATTTCAACGTTCTCGATATTTTCGACCCAACCGACCGGCGAGTGTATTACTTTCCGGATGAGCAGCAGGCGGTCCATGTTGCACGGGAAACTCAGGTGTTTCACGATTTTCTGGCCTTCGCCCAATACCCGGTCTGGACAGTGACCCCAGTGCCTGAACCGGCCAACGGGTGGCGCATCGAGCTTTCGGATCTTAGATTTGGAGCCAATCCGGGACGGGGATTCACGGCGACAGCCATTCTCGATTCCCAGATGAGGGTAGTAAGTACCTCATTCCAATTCCTTTAGTCCGTACCCTCGGTTCTGATTCAAGGTCCCCTTATGTACTAAGTCTTTCTGCCAATTGGCGTGTTGCTTGACATATGCCAGACTTCAAATACACGGAGAGAGAGGGTGCATGAAGGGCATGGAAGCCTTATCGGTTCTCGACATAGTTCAGCTCCAAAACGTCACGATGAATGACACGGCGCTGATGCGTGAAGTGGTTGGAGCGCTGGTAAGCGACGCGACCCGGCAAATTGAATTTTTGCAGAAGGCGCTTGAACGCGCGGATACCAAGGAGTGCAAGCGGTTGGCGCACAGCCTGGTCGGCGCGAGCGGCAACGTGGGAGCTGCCTCCATGGCGGCAGTCTCGAGTTCAATTGAGACGTACGCGGCTGCGGGTGACATCGACCTTTGCCGGTCGTCGGTCAATCGCCTTTCAGTAGAAGTGGAACGGCTGCGCGCTCAGGCCGTTTCGATTTAGACAGCTCGCTTCAACAGCGACTGAACAGCGTCGGCGCAGAGTACGGCGGCGTGCTTGGACTCCGGTTCAAGCCCGCCGACCATATCTTCGATTTGCGCGGCGCTCAATCCCTTTAGATCGGATTTGGACTTACCCGCCATCCATTCTGTCAGCGCGGATCCAGCCGCGATCGACGCGGTACAGCCTTTCGTTTTGTAACGAGCTTCGATGACCGCGTTTCCTTCGAAACGTGCAGCCAGCCGCAGAATGTCGCCACAAGCGGGATTCGTGACTTCCACGGTTACCGCGGGAGACGCGAGATCGCCGACGTTGCGGGGATTGCGAAAGTGATCGAGCAGGCGCTCGCTATACATGACAGACTATTCTGGCGCCGCAGCCCCGTTGAAGCCAAGCCCTACGTGTTACACTGAAGTCGCGTTTGATTGCATCGGTCATGCTGGCGCCGCTCGTCCATCCCGCCTCAGCCCCTTCGTCCTCGATGCGTAAGGATAAAAAATGAAAAATATTTTCGTTGGAAATCTCAGTTTTGCGACCACGGAGCAGGAAATCCGCACCATTTTTGAGGCGCACGGCGCAGTGCAGCGCGTCAACATCGTTACCGATCGCGACTCCGGTCAACCGCGAGGATTTGCCTTCGTCGAAATGACAAATGACGCGGAAGGCGACCGCGCGATCGAAGCCATCAACGGGAAACAGGTTGGCGGCCGGACTCTGAATGTCAACGAAGCGCGTCCTAAAGGCGAAGGTGGCGGCGGAGGCGGTCGTGGATTCGGCGGCGGTGGCGGAGGCCGGGGCCGCGGCGAGGGCCGGGGCCGCTACTAGTCGAACTTACATAACGGCTTCCGGCGCAGGTTACCGGGAAGCACGTGATACGATACCTTGCTTGGGAAAGACCCGATGAAGATTCTGGTCGCCGAATGCAAGCAAGAGATATCGTCCTTTAATCCTCAACCGAGTACGTATCGGGATTTTTCCGTCTTCTTCGGAGACGATCTTCTCAAATACCACAGGACTGTGCGGAACGAAGTCGGCGGCGCGCTGAGCGTGTTCGACCAGCGGCCGGATGTCGAACTGCTGCCTACCTACGGTGCGTGCATGAACACTTCCGGAGGGTTTCTCAAGGCGTCCGATTTCGACCGGATCGCCCGAGAGTTTCTCGACCCGATCCGCAGCGCTCCACCGTTCGACGCCATTTACTTCTCCATGCACGGATCGATGGCAGCCGAAAACGAATACGATACGGAGGGCTTTCTTCTTGCTGAGACACGGAAGATCGTCGGCGAGAAGATGCCGATCGTGGTGTCGCTCGATCTGCACGGCGTACTGACAGACCGAATGCTGCAGCATAGCGATGCGCTGGTGGTGTTCCACACCTATCCGCATGTGGATTTTTACGAAACAGGCGCGCGCGCGGCGAACTTGCTGCTAAAGATCGTAGCCGGAACGGTCCGGCCCGTCTCGGCGCGGGTCGAGATCCCAGCGCTGGTGCGCGGCGATGAATTGATCACGGACACCGGTCTCTATGGCGGGTTCGTGAAACGCCTGGCGCAGATGGAGTGCTCGGGTGAGGCGCTATCCGCAGGCATGTTCATCGGCTGCCCGTTTACGGATGTGCCAGAACTGTGCACGAATGTTCTCGCGGTCGCCGATGGTGATGCCGGACGTGTGGCGAACGAGGCCCTGAAGATCGCGAGCGAATTTTGGGCGGTTCGCGAAAGACTGCAATCGCAGCTCATCGGTCTCGATGAAAGCGCGCGGATCGCGATGGAGACGAAAGGGCACGTCGTATTGGTCGACGCAGCCGACGCGCCGAGTTCAGGCGCTTCCGGCGATAGCAACGCAATTCTGAGCGCTCTGATCCGCGCCGGGAATACCAGATCCGCCATCATGCCGATCGTTGACGCCCCTGCCGTGCGCGCGGCATTTGCGGCGGGGGTCGGGGGCCGCATCGAGACAACCCTCGGCGGCACGGTCGATCCCAAGAGATTCAAGCCAGTTCCGGTCAGCGCAACCGTGCGATCGCTTTCCGACGGATGGTTTCGCAGCGAATCGCATGGACAGAGATGGTACTCGGGCGACACAGCGGTGTTGGAGTCCGGTCCCTATACGATTGTGGCGACCAGTTTTCCTTGCAATCTGTGGGACCGCTCCCTGTTCTTCGCGAACGGGCACGATCCGGCCAGCTTCGATATGGTGGTGGTCAAAAGCCCTCACTGCCAGCATCGCTTCTTCGACGCCAAAGCGAAGCGCGTGGTGAACGTCGATGCGCCTGGATCGTCGAGCGCGAATCTGCGCAGCTTGGAATACACGCGATGCCGCCGGCCCATGTTTCCTCTCGATCCGGACTTCGCGTATACGCCGTCGGTTAAACTCTTTCAACGAGGCAGCTAGATGAAGATACGTCAGGTGCGCGCGATCGGCTTGCGCGGCAAGACTCCGGAGGGTGGCTGGTCGAACGAGATCCGTCCCGACGACTGCGTTCATACATTGATTGCGGTAGATACCGATCAAGGTCTGACGGGCTGGGGAAGCGTGTTTACCAGCGATCACCTGGTGAACGGCGCGCTGGCTGTTCTGAAACCGCTGTACGACGGAGAAAGCGCCATCGAGCCCGAGCGCGTCACGGAGAAGTTGCACCAGCACACCTTCTGGCAAGGGCGAGGCGGGTCGATTACGCACGCGATCAGCGGGATCAGCATCGCGCTGTGGGACCTGCTGGGCAAGGCGACGGGGCAGCCGGTGGGGCGCTTACTTGGCGGGCGATACCGGGAGCGGGTGAAACCCTACGCGTCGATTTTGATGCGCGATCCGAAACCCCTGGCGGAACAGTTGCGCGAGATCAAGGCATCCGGATTTCGCGCTTTCAAAATTGGATGGGGACCCTTTGGCCGCAAGGATGACGCCACAGATGAAGCCATCGTGAGCGCGGCGCGCGACGCTGTAGGGGGTGACTCGATGCTGATGGTCGACGCCGGCGGTAGCGACGCATTCTGGGGCCAGGGATACAAATGGGCGATCCGGTCCGCCGATATGCTTGCCGGCTTCGGCGTCGCATGGTTTGAGGAGCCGCTGCGACCGGATGCACTCGAAGATTTTGTACAACTGCGCCGTAATTCACGTGTTCCCATCGCTGGCGGGGAGACACTGACTCGACGGCAGTCGTTCAGTCCCTTTCTGCAGAAAGGCGCGTTCGACATCGTTCAGCCGGATGTCACCAAAGTAGGCGGGCTCAGCGAATCGCGACGCATTGCCTGGGAGGCGGATGAGTGCGGCGTGCGCATGATTCCGCATGGGTGGAACACGGCAGTCGGACTGGCGGCCGATCTTCAGATAGCGTCCGCCTTTCCCCACACGGATCTGGTGGAGTATCTGATGGGTTCGCCGTTCATCGACGAACTGTCCGGGAATGCGTTCCGATTGGACGCCGACGGCATGTTGGCGATTCCGGATTCACCGGGGCTGGGCCTCACTCTAGACGAAAAAGCGCTGCGCGAATATGTTTCACGCAGCGCCGCTTCCAATACTTAGACTAATTTCGCTTAAATGTAGGCGATCACGTCGATCTCGACGAGCGAGTTGCCGGGGATGCCTCCGGCGGCTGCGATCGTGGTGCGCACAGGCGGCTCATCGCCGAAAGCGCCACGGAACACTTCGTTCATTCCGTCGTAGTCTTTGAGGTCGTTGAGATAGACGTTGCACTTAAGAACTTTGTCCATGGACGAGCCTGCTCTTTCCAACTCTCCTTTGAGATCGTCGAGAACGATTTTCGTGTGCGATTTGATGTCGCCCGGTACGTGTGCGCCTTTTCCCGCGATGAAGAGCAGGTTGCCGAAAGCAACTGCCGAGTTGAACAATCCCGGCTTGGCGGGCTTTTTTCCGTCGCGATAGATGACGCGTTTCGTGGGCTTGTCCTGCGCCGCGGCAGGAACCGCCGCCGCGGCAGCTGCCGCCGCCGTCGCTGCTCCGCGTCCGAGAAACTTTCGTCTGTTGGTCGTTTTCATTGAAATGGCTCTCCTTGTTCTGATTTAGCCTCGACGGCCTTGGCGATATTGGTGGCGCTCGGCGGTAAATTTGGCTTCGCCGTATTCGCCGAGCGCGACGATTCCCGACATCCTGGCTCCATCGGCCGTGCCGGTGAATTGATAGGCGACGCGCTGGCCCTCCGTACCGTAAGAGCTTTGAAAGCGGACACTATTCGCAGCGACCGATCCCGTCAGATCGCCAGACGCGAACTCGCCGTGATGGGTCCCCTGCAACTGGCCCCCATTTTGTTCGAATACCAGCTGATGATTGACGGAACCGCGCACAAAATCGAGCCGGACTTCCCATTGACCCGAGATGTTCACCGGCTGTCCTGACGGCGGCGCCGTTGGGGGGGCCATCTTAGGCGGTTTGGAAAGCAGCGCGAATAAACGGCTGGCGACGACCTTTTCATCGCCAGGGCTCATCTGATAAGGAACCACGGACACAGAACTGGCTGTGCCGCTTCCGGGTGCTCCGTTGGCGCTCGCCAGTACGATGCGCGGCTCGGTATCGAGAAGCAGCTTACTGACTTCCTGCCCGGTAATTCCGACTTTGGAGCTGTCCCAACTGATCTGTAGCGACGGCGTGCGATTCGAGAGACCTTCTCGCGGCTGGTTGATTTTCGTTTCAACGCTGGCGACTTTTTTGACGTTGTCCGCTATGTGGCCGAGCCAGGATTCCCAAGTTGCCCACTCGGCCTTGTGGTCGCGCTTGACCCACATCTCAACCGCGGCGAGCATCCCCATAATTTCTTCTTTACCGACCTTGAGAGAACGGCCGAAGGCATGATGCGGCGCACTATTGACCCAGGCGCCCTGCAGGAGGCTCTTCTCACCGAGAAGCAGCCCAGCCGCCTGGGGTCCACGCATGCACTTGCCTCCGCTATAGCAAACCGCCGTGGCGCCCCGCTGCAAGTGAATATTGGGCTTTAACGTCAGCACCTCTGCTGCGGCGTCAACCAAGACTGGCACGTTGTGTTTCTTGGCGATTTCGGAAACTACTTGCGTCCCTAACGGACCTTCGTCTCCAGGGCCGCCCAAGATATAGACCATCGCCGTGCGGTTATTGAAGGCGGCTTCGAGTTCGGCCTTGTCCTTGACGATCACGAGCTTCACGCCCAGCATGCGAACGGCGTGGTCGTACACGTTGTGGGAATATTCGGGCACGATGACTTCGCTCTTCAAACCTGTGAGATTCGGCAACTGCTGCATCCGTTCCGGATTGCCACCGGCGATCGCCGACGCTGTGCAGTGCGTGATGGCGGCGCAACAGCCGGCCGTGACGATGCCCCACTCGGCCCCGGTCAACTCCGCGAGCCGCGCGCCGACCCCATCCATTAATTCGTCCATGTTGACGAAGCTGCGTGACGCCTCGTCCATCGCCTGTTTGACCTCGGGAAGCGTCGTCGAGCCGGTGATGATCGTGAAGGTACCGCGCGCGTTGATGACCGGCTTGACGCCGATCGAACGATAGATGTTGCCGAGTTGCATCGGCGCGGCGGACGCGGTCTTCGCAAGACTGCCGCCAATTGCCTGCGCGGCGGCGAGGAGTCCGCCATGCCGGAACAACTTCCGGCGGCTATAGCCGGGTGTCGACATCCCTAATCTTTCCCAAATGGATTCTGGTGTCATGAGATTTACCCCCAACCCCTATTTATCGCGGTGCGGATGCTGCCAATAGCTGGAGTTTATCACAAGGCCTCCCGCTGCCACGGCCGCTAATGAGCGTGGATTTCAACGATACGAGACGTCAAAATTTTCCGGTACAGCGGGTGGTCGAATTCGAGATGCATGCCGCGTCCCAGGAACATTGTTTTCAGCATCGACCCGCCCCAGGTGGACCCCTGTATTTGCACTTCCGTTGGCTCGGGACAGAATTCGGGATGGCCGGAGAGGAGAGCGGATCCGTTTCCGAGAAAAACCATCTCGTAAACGTGGTTTCTGGTTTCGATAGAAAGAACCGACCCTGGCGACAAATCTCGCAGGTAGACGCCGCCTTCGATCTCGGATCGAATGATGTTGTCGTTCAAGGTATCCGAAAAACAAGGATTCGCTGCGAACAGGACTCGATTCGAGATGGCGGTAGTGGTGTCCATCGCCTTTCTTATTCTACTCCCACGGTGTAGCTTGACCTGGGTCGAACGCAGGGCTTAGACTCAGGCCGTGGACCGACGTTTGTTTTTGCAAGTTACCGGCGCGTCTTCCCTGCTTGCCGCGCCGTCGGCAGAACCTGTTTACAAGGTCGTCAGCCGGTTTGCCCCGGCCGCTAAACCGGGGATGCCGGGACCCTATCCGGGCGAGGTGGTGCGCGTCCATTCGGAAAAATCGATCGATGCCCATACAGACAAGGCCGATGGCGCCGTCGTGCGGCAAATGCTCGCCGCCGGAATGAAAACGCTCACGGGCGATGCCCGCGACGAGGATGCGTGGGCGCGGTTTATCACGCCAAAGGACGTGGTCGGCATCAAAGTAAACTGCTCGGGCGCGCCCAAGATTCATTCCGCGACCGAGATCGTTGCCGGCATCGCCGAGAAGCTCATCGCGGTGGGTGTCCCCGCAAAGCAGATATACATCTACGAGCGCTTTGAAGGACAGCTGAAGAGCGTGCAGTTCGACAAGCATGTCCCGGCGGGAATTACGATAGTGGCCGCGGAGAATAACCGCGGGTCGATCCTTGGGTATGATCCGCGCACGTATGTCGAGACGAGCTTTTTCGGCGAGGACGATACACGTTCAAATTTGATACGGCTCGTGGGAGACACGCTGACCAAAATCATCAATGTGCCGAACATGAAAGAACATCAGGCGGCGGGCGTGACCGGGTGCCTCAAGAATATCGCCTACGGTAATTTCTCGAACGTGGACCGATCGCACCGCCGGGAAATCACCAACACCCACACGTTTATCGGCACCTTAGCGGCGACGGAACCGGTTCGCAGCCGCGTCGTCCTCAACATCATGGACGGATTGCGAGGCGTGTGGCAGGCCGGCCCCTTCAGCGAGTATCCGCAGTTCCGGTTTTATCCCAAGCAGATCATGTTCGGAACCGACCCGATCGCAATGGATCGGCTGCTGATCGACATCATCGAAGACAAACGAAAAGCGGAGGGCGGCAATTCGATCTTCGACCGGTCTCCGGAACAGCTCGGCGACAACCGCAATCCGAAAAAGAACCGTTTCATACGCGAGCCGGGCCACATCGAGTACGCGACGAAGTTCGGCCTGGGCGTGTATGACAAATCCAAGATCAAGTTAAAGGTGATCGAGCTTTGATGTTCCTCTTATTGGCGGCTGCCCTGCCCCGGCTGTTTTGGGATGGCGCCGCCGACACCGCGCCAGCATTGAAGGATGCAGGCATTACTCAGATAGTGGTTCCGGCCGATCGCATTGATGAGTGGAAGAAAGCCGGCGTTGCGGCGACGACGAGCGATCCCAGGAACGCGGTGAAGCTGCTGCCACCGGCGATTCGAACGGGCATCAATCAAGCATCGGCATCGCGTGAACCGTGGCTCGATTCAAACGGCTGGCGATTTCTGCGGCAGACTCAAGGCAAGTTTTATTACGATGTGCCTGGGCAGCAATCGGCAGTGGCGGCCGCCGAGGCTTTCAGCTACGGAGCCGACGCCATGATTCACACCAATGCCGCCGGTCTCAAGCCGCTCGGTCAGATGCTCGCCTTTCTGAAAGGCGTGAGCGCGAGTGACATGCCGCCTGTCGCAGATATCGGGTTCATCGACGATGGAACGGACACATCCGGCGAAGTGATGAACCTGATGGTGCGCGGCAATCTGCTTTTCAGGATCGTGAATGAGCCGGACAAACGCCTCAAGGTGAACGTCAAACTCGGCTCGACTGATTACCCCCTGCAGGACGCCAAAAATCCGAAGATGACGGCGGCGCGGATTCGCTCGAATCTGACCGACGAAATGCGGTCGCTGCGGATTTACGGCAGTCCGGTGGTGGTCGGGCGATTGACGGAATCCGGCGGGAAGGCGCGCATACAACTCCTGAACTACGGCGGAGCCGCGCGCAAAGTGTACGGAGTCCGGGTGCGCGTGTTCGGCCGCTACAAGAATCACAAGGTGCTCGCCGACGATACGCCTGGAGCAGCCTTGCAGGATTTCACCTCCGATGCGACCGCGACCGAGTTCACGCTACCCGAATTGAAAACTTACGCTGTAATCGATCTTTCCCGATGAAGAAATATATTGCACTACTAGTCTCCTGCTCGATCGGGAGCGCGTACGCCCAAAATTACGATCTCCTCCTCCAGGGCGGGCGCGTAGTTGACGCGAAGAACGGAATCGCCGCAATCCGCGATGTCGCCATCAAGGAGGGGAGGATCGCCGCGGTAGCGCCCAAGATCGACCCGGGCCAGGCGCTCAAAACTATCAACGTCGCCGGACTCTATGTGTCGCCGGGGTTGATCGATATTCACGTTCATGTGTTCGCGGGCACCGGCGAGCGCGGATCCTATGCCGGAGATAGCAGCGTCTACCCGGACGGTTACACCTTCCGCAACGGCGTGACCACGGTTGCCGACGCCGGGTCTTCCGGATATCGCAATTTCGAAGACTTCAAGGACAGAATTATCGACCGCGCCCGTACTCGTGTCTTGGTTTTTTTAAACATCGTGGGCAACGGCATGCGCGGCGGCCGGTATGAGAACGATCTCAAAGACATGGAAGCCGCCCCGACGGCCGCGATGGCGATGAAGCACAAGGATATCGTCGTCGGCGTAAAGACTGCGCATTACTCGGGCCCTGAATGGACTCCCGTTGAGCATGCCGTGGAAGCCGGCACTGCCGCGAAGATTCCGGTAATGGTCGATTTCGGCAACGACCATCCGGAGCGCCCGCTTGCCGATCTCGTCACCAAGAAACTACGCCCCGGCGATATCTACACGCACTGCTACTCGGGCCTGCGGCATGAACTTACCGATAACGGCAAGGTCAATCCCGGAATGGTGGAGGGGCGCAAACGCGGCGTCATTTTCGATGTGGGCCATGGCGGCGGGAGCTTTGCCTGGCGCATCGCCACGCCAGCGATCAAGCAGGGTTTCCTGCCGGATTCCATCTCGACCGATCTGCACGTTTCGAGCGCCGCGGGAGGCATGAAGGACATGCTCAACGTCATGAGCAAGTTCCTCGCTCTCGGACTGTCCGCCGATGACGTTATCGCGAAGTCCACTTGGAACCCGGCGCGTGAAATCAAGCGGGAGGAACTGGGCAACCTTTCGGTTGGGGCCATTGCCGATGTCGCGGTTCTGCGTGTCGAGAAGGGCAAGTTCGGTTTTCTCGATATGTATGGCGCAAGGCTCGACGGCGCGCAGAAGTTTGTCGCCGAGATGACGATCAAGGGCGGAAAAGTCGTCTACGATCTGAACGGACTGGGCCGCCCGGCTTGGACGACATTACCGAAGGACTATCTCTACTTCGCCGACCCGCGGTGGGATGCAGTAAGTCCTGCCCGGGGCGGACGCGGCGGCGCGGCGAAGAAATAGTCCGGATTATCGAAGCGCGTATTTCTCGCGGACCAGAAACACGTAACAGCCGATCCCGATCGCGAGCCAGAAACCAATGGCGAGCAGCGGCGCATTGAAAAGCCCGGTGTCCTTGACCAGTTTCCCCGTAATCCACGGGGCGGCAATCCCTGCAAAGCTGGCGGCCGTATTCTGCAGTCCGGCCACGCGGCCGATGGCGCTGCCGGGCATCAGCGTCTGCGTTAGCGCCCAATAATTCGCCGTCGTCAGGCCAAGGCCGCTCAGCGAAAATACCGCCAGAAACAGCGTGACATCCGGCGACTTGGTGAAGGCCCCTCCAATCTCACTGAACGCCAGCAAGAATCCGATGATGATAAACGTCTTCCGCACATTCACAGCGTCCCAGCCGCGGGCGATCAGGCGATCGGCAGCCCATCCCCCAATAATGGCGATCGTCGCCATTCCGCCAAACGACATGAAAGTGTACCAGCCGGAGGCCATCAACGACAGTCCATGCTGCTCTTTAAAATAAGTCGGCATCCATGTCATGCAGAAGTAGACGAAGTACATGTAGCAGAACGTGCCGAGGCAGGATCCCCACATCACTGGCGTCGAAAGGATGGCCGACCAGGAGGTCGATTCTTTCTTGGCGGAAGGCTCTACCTGAGCAGGGCCGGAGTCGTTTTTGACAAAAAGCAGCCAGGGGGCGAGCCAAAGCAGGCAGCCAAGTCCCGTCAGAATGAACATCCACTGCCATCCGTATCCGGTAATGAGGTACGCGGCCAGTGGCGCGCCGAGGGCGGGACCGTATTTCGTTCCCGACATGTAGACGCCGATCGCCAGGCCTCGCTCCTTTTCGACAAAATTCGAACGGATAAAGCGCATGCTCGCCGGCGTGACCATCGCCTCACCGACACCGAGGAGCAGCCGCATCGCCACCAATCCGCCGACCGTGCTGACGAGCGCGGTTCCCGCCGAAACGAGGCTCCAAAGAAAGAACGCTACCGCATACGGCCACTTGATTCCATAGCGGTCGACCATCCAGCCGGCCGGCGCCTGGAGCGCGGTGTAGGACCAGAAGAATGACGACAACACCATGCCCGAAGTCGCCGGGTCCATGGGCAGGGCCTTTCGGATCTCCGGCAGCGCGGACGACAGACTAATCCGATCGATGTACGCAATGATAACCGCGATGGTCAGAAACCCTACGACGGTCCACCGCCTCGCAGGCTCGGGAGGCGCTGTGATTGCTATTGCCGGATTAGCCACGCTCGTATTCTACCCCCACCACGTCTCGCCTGGGACGAGATGCGCTTTCACCACGTCCGGATTGAGCTCGATTCCGAGACCCGGCTTCGTGTCATTCACCTGCACGTACCCGTTCTTAACGTACGGGCCGTCGAGCAACAGCACCTGGTCCATCCAGCCCCCTTCGCCTGTGATCGTTTCGAGCGACATGTAGTCGCGGATTGAGCCGGCGAACTGTACGGCAGCATAGGTATAGACTTGGCAACCGGTATTGTGGTTGCACATCGGTATGCCGTAAATATGAGCTAGATCTGCGATGCGCTTGGTTTCGAGGAAGCCGCCGGAGTTGCGCAGATCGGGATTGACGATATCGCAGCCCCCCTTCGTGATGAAATCCTTGAATCCTTCGCGCCGCGCCAGATTCTCGCCCATCAGGATCGGCACCTTCGAACTCGCACACAGCCGCTGCCAGGACTCGGAGAAATCGACAGTCAGCGGATCTTCGAGCCACAACGGCTTGCTGGACTCGACGGCGTCGGCGATTTGGATGGAAGTCCGCAAGTCGAATTCCCAATGGCAGTGCACCATGAAGTCGTGATCCCAGCCGATGGCCTCGCGGCAATTTTCGAAACCCTGTCGAGTGGCGTTCAGCGCTTTGGTGGTGAGCACACGATTGGACGGGTCGCTCTCCACATTGTTAGGAGTTCGTGGGAGCCCGAACTTGTGAGCGGTGAAACCGCTCGGATGAGACTTCACTTTGTCCGCCCACTCCTTGCATGACGCTTTATCGAGTGGATTCCGAGGCGCGGAGTGGTCATAGAGCCGGACTTTATCGCGAAACTTACCGCCCAACAGAACGGTGGTGGGCGCACCCAGGATCTTGCCTGCGAGATCCCAGAGCGCCATCTCGATGCCGCTGACGGCGCGTATGAGGTTGTGCGCGGAGCCATCGGTGCGTGTTCCGCTTAGCGAGGCGGAGCCCTCGCCCATGGTCACGTAGAGTTTGTCGATTTCGAGAGGATCCTTGCCGACCAGCCACGGCTTGAGCGAAAGAATCTGCTCTTTCACGCCCACACCAGGAGAACCGTATGCCTCAGCGATACCGTACAGCCCGTCGTCAGCGGTCACTTTGACAAGAGTGTAGGTGCGCTGCCCCTGCATCATCATGACCTGGACGTCGCGGATCTTTACGCGCTTCTTGTCGGCCGCGGCCAATTGATGGTAGCGGGCCATAAATGGTAAAGCAGCGGCGAGAGTTAGAAACTCTCTCCTGGTCTTTGCTGCGGTCATCCCTTCTTCCTCCCGGTCTATTATTCAATACTTTTGGGCGCCGTGTTGTCCCGCCCGGTGGTCTCCCCCTTACTATTACCACCCAACGATTACGTCTTCTGAGCGATTGCGGAAAAATAGAGGTTCCGTTAGTCTGGACGCTCCCCGGTCAAGACTGTTCTCGCCATTCTGGTCAGCACGGGCGGCTAGTACTTTTGGAGAAGATATTTATGAGGCTTTCGGAAACTCTGTGCGCGACCATGCTGGCGGTCGTATTCGCTTCAAACGCCGCGGCCTCTTTAACCGGCGTCAGCTACAACGCTGCTTCCTCGAGCACGGGAAGCGTTACAGTAGCGGACTCGGGCCCAGGACCCTTTATCGCGCCCGCCGGGCCGTCGATTTGCGTGGGACCCGGCGATGGTTGCGCCTCTTCAGGCCTGTACGGAAGTGTCGGGATGAACGCGAATCAGATCGGGTTCAATTTCAATGGCAGCACCGGGTTTTCAACCGGTACGTTTGTGTTGACGCTTTCCAACTTCAGCGTCCCCATCACTTCTGTCACCTACAACTCCGGATCACTGTTGCTCGGGACATTCGCAGTCACCTCGTTCACCGCGACGTCGGTAACCTTCACCGGGACCTCGATCGCCGGTTTCAATGCTGGCCTCGGCGCGACCATTCTGTTTGACGTAGTCGTCCCAGGTCCCGCACCCTACATCTCGAAAAGTTTCGGCGCCCCAACCATTCCTCTGGGAGGAACCACCAGCCTCAACTTCAATATCAAAAACTTAAATGATGACATTGGACTGACCGGCGTCGCGTTCTCCGATTCACTGCCTGCCGGTTTGGTTGTGGCGACTCCGAACGGACTGAGCGGATCCTGCGGCGGCGGGACCATTACGGCTGCGGCCGGTTCGAGCACGGTGAGTCTTTCCGGCGCGGCCCTTTCATCGGGCGCCTCCTGTACGTTCTCGGTCAACGTCACGGGTCTCACGGCAGGGGTAAAGACAAACTCCGTGCTGGTGACGTCAAGCAACTACGGCGACGGCAATACCTCCACGGCAAGCCTGGAGGTCATCGGGGCTCCAACTTTCTCGAAAGCCTTTTCCCCTTCCGCGATCAATCTTGGCGGAGTTTCGACGCTCAGCTTCACGATCGGCAATGACTTCCCGGTGGCGCTCACCGGCCTGGCCTTCACCGACACCTTCCCCTCCGGCGTCACCCTCGCGAACCCTAATGGGCTGTCAAATACTTGCGGTGGAACCGTCAGCACGACCGCGAACAGCATCGCACTGACCGGCGGCACGGTGAACGCGCCAGCCGGGACAACCTGCGTCATCAAAGTCAATGTGCTCGGACTCACCGATGGGCCCAAGGTCAACACCACCAGCGCTCTCACCTCGACCAACGCCAGCGCGGCGAAACCGGCTGTAGCGACTTTATTTGTCGGAATTCCTCCATACCTGATGCGGTACTCGTCGAATCTGACGCAGGGCGATTCGCTGATCAACATCACCAATACCGGGGAGAACGGCAATAACTTGTTCGGTCCCGGCTACGGAGATCCAGCGGGAAACATCTGCGTCAACATCTACGCATTTTCGCCGGACGAGCAGCTCATCTCCTGCTGCTCCTGCCTGGTAACACCTAACGGACTGGTGCACCTGACCGCCAACAACGATCTGGTCAGCAACACGCTCACCGGCATCCGGCCCGACTCGATCGTTATCAAAATGGTCGCAACCGGGACAGGCCCCGGACCGACCTTCGGCGGCAGCTCGTGCACTAACAGCGCCGCCTTAGCCGGCAGCGCCGCGTTCCCGGTTTCGAATGGCATGCTGGCGTTCGGCACCACGCTCCATTCCGCGTCGAGCAACGATCCCAATCCGGTGGGTCCGTTCAGCGTTACCGAGACGCCCTTCCTACCGGCGACGTTGAGCCTGGACGAACTGGCCAGCGTACGCAACCGTTGCACGAACATCATCGGAAATGGCAGCACGTTCGGTATCTGCAAATCCTGCCGTCTCGGCGGACTGGGAGCGGATAAGCAGTAGGGTAAATCGTCGTTTGGGGTGCGCTCGATGATGTATACTTCCCCAACATGAGACGAACCGCACTAGCAATGTTGTGGGCGAGCTTCGCAGCCTTTCCTGCTACCCAGGTCGAGATTGCGACCAGCATTGCGTTCACGGAAGGTCCCACCACCGACGCCGCCGGGAACGTGTATTTCTGCGACACTTCCAACGACCGCATTCTCAAGCTCACGCCCGACGGCAAGCGAACCACCTACCGCCAACCCGCCAATCGAGCCAATGGACTGGTGTTCGACGCCCAGTGGCGGCTGCTTGCATCCGAGATGGGCAGCGCTGACAATCCACCGCGAGTGACCCGCACCAATATCGAGACCGGAAAGGTCGAGGTGCTCGCCGATCAGTTCGAAGGAAAACGGTTCAGCGGCGCCAATGACATCACCTTCGATGCCAAAGGCCGCATCTACTTCACCGATTTCGGCGGCTTGACCGCGACCGATCCGAAAGTTATCGGATTGAGCGGCGTCTACCGCATCGATACCGACGGCAAGGTTTCGAGGATCCTGCTGGCGCCTCAGGTCCATCGCCCGAACGGACTGATCATTTCGCCCGACGACAAGATCCTTTACGTTGTCGAGAGCGTCCAGACAGAAAAGGGTCCGCGGATGATACGCGCTTTCGATCTGCGGCCGGACGGCACAGTCACCAACTCGCGGGTTTTCCATGATTTCTTCCCCGGCCGCAGCGCCGACGGCATGTGTATCGATACTGCAGGCAACCTCTACCTGGCGGCGGGTCTCAACCAGCCTCGCGGTTCGAGCGAGACGATGGATACGAAAGCGGGAATCCACATTTACTCACCGGCGGGAAAATTGATCGAATTTATCCCCATTCCTGAAGACACTCTCACCAATTGCGGGTTCGGCGGACCGGATATGAAAACGGTGTATGTCACTGCGGGAAAAACACTTTTTCGATTCCGATCGAACGTTGCCGGAACCCGCCGCTGACCCTATGTTAAAGTAGGGTTAAAGTCGCCGAGAGCGCGTCTGGAGGAGCTGTGACAGCTTCGCGTAACATAGGATATTCCGCCTTCATTTTGTTCAGCCTCGGCGCATTCACCATTGACGCCCAAGAGGTTTCTCCCGATCGCATGGTGGCCGAATGGGCGCTACGCCTCAGAGGGTCCGTTATTCTCGAGGGCCAGACGAAGCCCATTTCGGAAATTACCGAGCTTCCCGCGTCGGATTTCAAAATACACACACTCAATCTGGTCGGCATGACGTTTTGGGCCACCGGATTTGAGGACGAGATCAGCCGTCTGCCTGCCCTGCCCCATTTGAAAGAACTGTATCTCAACGGCCGGCTCTGGTATGGGCAGCCGGTAGGTCTTGTGGAAGAAACGATCGCGCAGTTCGCGTTCGCGACCAATCTGGAAAAACTGATTTTAAGCAAACCCGTTCAAACCTACATTCCGTTTGAAGACCCTGCGCTCGCGCGTCTGCAACAGCTCAAAGATTTAACGGAAATTCGCATTCATCAGACGCAGGCGCCCGGCGCCACGCTGGCCGCGTTCACGCACCTGAAGTATCTCGATGTCTCGTTCAACCGCTATTTCAACGACGCCGGCATGAAGAGTCTCAAGTCGATGACGGATTTGAGCAAGCTTTACCTCAAAGGGACTTTGGTGACTGACGAAGGGCTCAAGAGCATCGCCGGGCTGACAAATTTGACGGAACTGGATCTGGCGGGCCTCACTATTTCGGATGCGGGCATCGCAAGCCTCGCCGGACTCACAAAACTGCACCGCCTGGATCTCCAGGGCTCGAACGTCACCGACGCCGGAGTCGACGCGCTGCGTGGGATGACGCAACTCGAGGAATTGAGTTTGTATCGGACCAAAGTATCGAATGCGGGTCTTGCCAAGTTGGCGGGATTGAAGCACCTGCGCTCGCTCGATCTGCGTTACACGCGCGCAACCGGATCCGGTGTGAAGGAACTGGTTGCGGGGATTCCGAACTGCAAGGTCGAGTTCCAGGATTCGTCAAACCGTGGCTCGAAGCGTCAATCCGAAGCGGCATCCGTGAAGGGCAAGGGTGAAGCAGCGATAGCTGGATGGCTGCGTTCGATCGGCGGCAAAGTGGAAATGAAGGATGGCCATGCGGTCAGCGTATCGCTGCGATCGGCGTCGATCACGGATCGGGAACTCGATATTCTGGCGGGACTCCCTCAGCTAGAGGATCTCAACCTGCGAGACACGGAGATCAGCGATCTCGGCGTGGAGCGTCTCGCGGCTATCCGGACACTACGAAAACTCGACTTGAGCAACACGCTGCTGTCTGACACGGCACTGACGAAACTGGCGCCGCTCACGAATTTGCGTTCGCTTTCGATGGACAGCACGTTGGTCGAAGGATCGGGGCTCGCGGCGCTGCCAAATCTCGATGAACTGAGTCTCGACAACTCGCCGATCAAGAACGCCGGCGCGAAGAACATCGCAAAGATGACGGGGCTACAGCACCTCTCGATTACCCATAGCGATCTCACAGATGCGGGAATCGCCGATCTCGCGGGTTTGAAGAAGCTGACGAAACTCAATCTCGCCGGAGTCGATGTCAGCGAAGCGGGAGTGCAGCATCTGGCAGGCTTGACCGGACTCGAAGAATTGAATCTCGACTTCGGGCGGTTCGGCGATCGAGCGGTCCGTCATTTGGGAAGCCTTCAGCAGCTCAAGCGGCTCGGCTTGGCGCAAACAAACGTGGGCGACGCGGGCATGGAGACGCTGGCCAAACTGACCAAGCTCGAGTCACTCGATCTGAATTACACAATTGTCGGAGATAAAGGTTTAGCGACATTAAGTGCGCTGCCGGCGTTGGCGGAATTGAAGCTCGACCATGCGGAGGTGACCGACGCCTCTTCGAAAACAATCATGGCGATGAAAAGCCTGAAGAGCGTGGATCTGTTTCACACGCTGTTTACCGAGCCCGCTATCAAGAGCCTCAACGCGGCCATGCCCGGGGTTCGCATCTACTGGCAGCGGGATTCGAACAAGCGCGAGCGGCGGAGTTAGGAGACGGGATGAAGACGTTACTGATAGCACTCGCGGCCGTGACTGCGGCGTCGGCTCAGACTTCCATCGCCGACTGGATCACCGGGCAGGGTGGCACAGTGGTTCGCGAAAAAGACGGGCGCATCACCGAAATCTCTCTTGCGCGCACCTGGGCTACCGACAACGATATTGAACGCATCGCCGGAATCCCGACTCTTACTCGACTCGATCTTTCGCTGACCTACGTCTCTGACCGCGGGGTCGAAAAGCTGCAAAAGCTCGACAAGCTGGAAGACCTAAACCTCGATACCGCGGAATTTATTACCGACGCCGCTCTTTCCTTCCTCCGATCCAACAAGAAGCTGCGCCGTTTGAACCTGCGCGGAACAGATGTCACCGATACGAGCCTCGAATTTATTGCGGGACTCACCGCTCTACGGTCGCTCGACATCAGCCAAACCCAGATTACCGATGTCGGAATCGAGCATCTCGCGTCGTTGGTCGAGTTGGAAGAACTCGATCTCGGCGGAGACAAGATCAGCGGCGTGAGCCTCAATACTTTGAAGCTGCTACCTAAGCTCAAGAAGCTCGGCTTTTTCGGAATCCAGCGCCGCAACGCGGGACTCTGTTGGGCGCCGGTGATCACCGATAAGGAATTGGAGACGATCGGGCTATTGAGCAATCTCGAAGATCTCAATATCGGCTGGGGTGTCGGACTCGGGAAACCGAAGCCGGGTCCGCCGAGCGGCGGCGAAGCCGAATGCCAGATCGTCGGCGGCACTCGCGTGACCGATGTCGGATTGGCCCACGTAGCGAAGCTGAAGAAGCTTCGACGGCTCGATCTCAGCGGCGCTCAGGTGACGACCGCCGGACTGCGGCAGATCGAAAGCCTGCAGCAGATGCAGCACCTCAACCTTTGGAATGTGGCGGCAGTCAACGACTCAGTCGCGCCGCTCCTCGCGGGCCTTCCGAATCTCACCACTCTCGATCTCTCCTACACGGCGACAGGCGACGAAACCTTGCAGCGCCTGTCCAATCTATCCAACTTAAAGCATCTCTACCTGACGGACACCAAAGTCACTCCGGCCGGTCTCGCGTCTTTCCAGACGAAGCGCGCGACTTGCCAGGTGTCTTGGGGACACAGGCCAGCTCCGCGCAAAGTAGCGCCGGCGCAAAAAAAGAAAGCAAATGCGGACGACATTTAACAAAGCGACAGGATTGATTCTCTTGTTTGCGCCGGTAGTGCTGGCGCAGGACGATTTCGGCTCTAAGGTTTATCCCGTTCTCGAAAGCGCCGGATGCCGCGGCTGCCACGTCGAGGACGGAGTCGCTTCCGGAACCCGGTTACACTTCCCCGAGGCGAACGCCAGCCGTGACCGGGTACAGGCGTTCGGCATCACACTCGTTGCGCTCGTTGACAAGTCCGCTCCCTCGAAATCTCTATTGCTCAATAAGCCGACAGCTCGCATCGCTCATACGGGGGGCGAACGCATAAAGCCCGGGTCCCCCGAAGACAAGATCCTGAGCGATTGGGTGCGCTATCTGGCGACCGTTCCCGATACCGCTGTCGCGGCCGCGAAACAGAAATTGTCGGGCGGAGACGCCGGGTCGCAACCAGATCAATTCGTGCGCCGGATGACGCACAGCCAGTACAACAACACGGTGCGCGACCTGCTGGGCGACTACAGCCGGCCCGCGGACCGATTCCCACCGGAAGATTTTGTCGATGGGTTCAAGAATCAACTGCGCACGCAGGGAATGTCGCCGCTCTTGGTGGACGCTTATTCGAATGCTGCCGAGCGTCTCGCGAAAAATGCGTTTCGTGCGGGTGACATCAATAACCTTGTGCCCTGCAAACCGGCGTCTGCCACCGACCTCAAGTGCCGGGACGCATTCATCCGCAAGTTCGGGGAGCGCGCCTACCGCCGTCCTCTGACCGAGGCGGAGGTCCGGCGGTATACCACTCTCTTCAGCACGCAGGCGCGGACCACGGGAATGTTTCTCGATGGCGCGCGCGTCGTGCTAGAGGTGATGCTGCAATCGCCCAAGTTCCTGTTTCTGACCGGCACAAGCGGCGGATATGATACGGCAACCCGGCTTTCTTACTATCTATGGAACTCGACCCCCGATCGCGCCCTGTTGGACTCTGCCGCGAAGGGAGAGTTGAACACGCCGCAAGGAATCGACAAGTCGGCGCGCCGGATGCTCGAAGATCCTCGCGCCAAGGAATCGCTCGCAGAGTTTTTCAATCAGTGGCTTCGGCTCGACCGCGCTCTGAATGCCGTGAAGGACCGGCGCCGTTTCCCCGAATTCAGCCCTGAACTCGCGGCGATGTCGGTGGAAGAAACGCGCCGGCTGCTCGAACGTGTCGTTTGGGAAGACCGTAACTTCATGGAAGTCTTCACCGCCAACTACGGGTTTCTGACTGCCGACCTGGCTCGACTCTATAACGCGCCTGCGCCGACTTCCGAGTACCAACTGGTCTCATTCCCCCCGAATACTCCGCGGGCAGGTTTGCTCGGTCAAATCTCTTTCCTGGCATCCACGGCGGGACCTGTAGAAACTTCGCCGACAGCTCGCGGGATTTTCGTTCGTGAACAGCTTCTCTGTCAGCACATCCCGAGTCCGCCTCCGGGTGTGAACACGAACCTCCCCGAGCCAACTGCGGAAAAACCGCAGACGCGGCGGCAGCGGATGATGGCCCATGTCGAGAATCCGACGTGCGCTTCGTGCCACAAGCTGATGGATCCCATCGGTTTCGGCTTCGAACACTTTGACGGCATCGGCAAATTCCGCGAAAAGGAAGTGATCCAGGTTGGCGCTACCGCCGAGGATGAAGCAGCCGGTATCCGTTCTCGAGCCGGCAAGCAGATGAGCCTCGATCTGGACGCAAGCGGATCGGTCGCGGGACTTCCCAATTCCAGCTTCTCCGATCCAAAACAGCTTGGAAATATTCTCGCTAACAGCCAGGTTTGCCAGGAATGCGTGGTCCGTCAGGTGTTCCGGTACGCTTATGGACGGATGGAGACCTCATCCGATCAGGACACCATCCAAAAGCTGTTTGCGGCTTTCAAAGATTCGGGCTTTCATTTCAAGGACTTAGTCGTTTCGATCGTGAAATCGCCGGTATTTTCCGAAGGCCGGAAGGATTCCCAAGTTGCTCAAAATAAGGTAGAATCACTCAGGAGATTGCCATGAACGTCAGCCGGCGAAGATTCCTTCGAGGCGTTAGCCTCACAACGGGAGCGCTAATTCGGGTCGGATTGCCGCCTCTGGCGGCGATGTTTAACTCCAACGGAACGGCTTACACGAAGTCGGCGATCGAGCCACGGCTGCTTTTCTGGTTTAACGGCAACGGCATTCCCGAAAGATACTGGATCCCGACAGAAACAGGCTCGGACTACGAGCTTTCGCCCTGTCTGAGCCCGCTCGAATCCTTCCGCAACGACTTTCACGTCATCTCCGGGATCGACAACCCCGCCGCACGAGCTTCCGGACCCGGCAATACGCACCATAAGTCTGGTAGCGGCATGATGACGGGAACTCCCTATACCGGCAGAGGCGCCGGTGGACCGTCATTCGAACAGGTGCTGGCGCCGAAGATCGGCATGAACACCAGGTTCCGCTCGATCCAGGTTGGAGTAGGCCAGGAGTCACACGGCGAGAACATTCATCGCAACATGAGTTGGGCCGCCGCAGACCGCGCGCTCCCGCCGGAGATGATTCCCCAGAATTTGTTCGACCGGTTGTTCGGTGTTCGCGACGAAAGCTGGGTCGGACGGAAGAAGAGCGTTCTCGATGCGGTGCAGGCGGACGTCGCCGATCTGAAACCGGCGCTCGGCCAGGCTGACAAGCACCGGCTCGATGAACACCTAACCGCGGTGCGCGATTTGGAACGGGCCGTCGCCAGCCTTCCGCCGGACTACGGCAAGAATCTCAAAGAGCCGGAAGACATCTCCGACCTAACGGATTATCCGAGGATCGCGAAAATTCAGTCGGACTTGGTCGTGCACGCTTTCGCGTCGGGGCAGACGCGCGTCGCGTCCTACATGCTCACGAAATGCCAGAGCCTGATGCGCTTCCCCTGGCTCGGCCTTACGACGCTGCGGCATCACGATTACACGCACACCAATGCGGGCACGCCGGGCAGCCAGCGCATCATGCGCGACATCACCAAATGGCACGTCGAGGAATTCGCCTATTTCCTCGGGAAGTTGAAAGCCACGCCGGAAGGCGCGGGCAATCTGCTCGACAATACTCTCTGCGTGTACGTCCACGAGCACGCGGAAGCAAATCCGCATAAAGATAACGGACTGGCCGTTATCCTGGCCGGGCACGTCGGCGGAATGAAGACCGGCATGCATACGAAGGCGCACAACACAATCGGCGATCTCTATTTGACGCTCGGAGAAGAAGTCCTCAAGGCTCGCCTCGAGAAAGGCTTCCCGTCCGCCTTGCAGAAGATGGAAGAAATCGTCTAGCTTCGGCTCAAAACAATGAAAATTACTTGCCTGCTTCTGGTTGCCGCCATGGCTGCGGCTGCCGCTGAATTGCCTTCCGCAGAAGAAAAACAGCAGATTGAAGCCAAGATGGCGGAGCTGTCCTCGCGCGTGAAAGCGCTGGCCGCTAAGAAGGCCGATCCTGCTTTGCTGGCCGACGTCGATATTTACCGCAAGGCCGCCGAGTACATCCTGAAGTTCCCTGACGAGTTCGCCACCAAGGCCTTCACGGGGAACACGCTCGCCGTGCTCGACACGGGCCTGTCACGGGCCAAAGAACTCGAGGCCGGCTCTCCCTCATGGCCGAACAAGAAGGGCCACGTGATCCGGGCTTACGTTTCGAAACTTGACGGCAGCGTCCAACCGTACGGACTGACGATTCCGGAATCTTACGACGGCAAGAAGCCGATCCGGCTCGACATCTGGCAGCACGGCACCAATCGCACACTCAACGAAGTGGCCTTCATCACGCAACAGGAAGCGAACCGTCCGATTCCGCCGGAGCAGGATTACATCCAGGTGGAACCCCTCGGCCGCATGAATGTAGCTTACCGATGGGCCGGCGAAGTCGATCTCTTTGAGACACTCGCCTCGGTGCAGCAGCGCTACAAGATCGATCCGAACCGGGTCGTGCTGCGTGGATTCTCGATGGGCGGCGCGAGCAGCTGGCATCTCGGACTGCATCATCCCGGGAAATGGGCCGCGGTCGAAGCCGGCGCGGGATTCACCGATACACATCGCTACGCCAAGATAGGCCCGCTGCCGCCGCATCAGGAGGCGCTGCTGCATTACTACGATGCGGTCGATTACTCGCTCAACGCCTTTAACACGCCTACCGTGGGCTACGGCGGCGAGATCGACGCCCAGTTGCAGGCGTCTGTCAACATTCGTGAGCAGCTCGGGAAAGAAGGATTCCAGTTTGCCCAGGAGCCGTTCCGCTTTACAACCTCCGACTTGCGCGCTCTGTTCCTGATCGGACCTAAGACGCCGCACGCCTGGGAGCCGGAGAGCAAGAAGGTGTCGAGCGCTTATATCGCCAAGATGATCGAATCGGCAGACCTGCCGCCGGCTCACCTGCGCTTCGTGACCTACACCACGCGCTTCAACGAGTGCTACTGGTTTACGGTGGATGGCTTGGAGAAGCAATGGGAACGCGCCGAGGTGGACGCGGCCCGCAGCGGCGACCGCAAGAACTATACGGTAACCACCAAGAACGTCAGTCGAATCAAGTTTCCTGGCCCCGGAGGGACTTTCACGATCGACGGTCAGACGTTAAAGGCGGGCGCCGATCCGGCTTTCGAGAAGAAGAACGGGAAATGGTCGACCTGGAATGGCCGATACTCCGGCCTGGCGAAAGTGCATGGACTACAAGGCCCGGTCGATGACGCATTCATGGATTCGTTCCTGGCGGTCCGCCCGACCGGAGATGCGTGGAATCCGGTGGCGCAGGAATACGGCAAGACCATGCTGACGCGCCTCAGCGCCGACTTCTCGAAATGGCTGCGCGGCGATCCGCGAGTCAAAGACGATAGCGCCGTTTCCGCCACCGATATCGCGGATCACAATCTGATACTGTTCGGCGACCCGGGCAGTAATAGCGTACTCGCCAAAATGATCGGCAAGCTGCCGATCAAGTGGACCAAGACTGAGATTACCGTCGCCAACCAGAAGTATTCGGCGGCAGATAACATTCCCGTTCTGGTGTATCCGAATCCGCTCAATCCGAAGCGCTACGTGGTGATCAACAGCGGCCACACCTTCACTGAGCAGGATTTCAAGGGAACCAACGCGCTGTTGTATCCGCGGTTGGCCGATTACTCTGTCGTCTCTCCCACAGGCGAGATCAAGCTGTCTGGATTCTTCAACGAAAGCTGGCAGTATTAATTTGTCGCAACGAGCGGTCAATCAGTAAGCATGGGACTGCTCGTTTCGATTTTTGCGTCCGACATCCTTCCTGTGTTCGCCATCGCCGGAGCCGGGTTTCTACTGGCGCGGTACGGCAAGGTTGACGTCAAGACCGTGGCGCGTCTCGTCTTTTACACGCTCCTGCCGTGCCTCTCATTCCACCTGTTGGTTACGTCGAGCGCTTCGGGCGCGAATGTGAGCCGCCTGATGTTGTTGGCGATTCTGATCATGGGCTCGATGGGCCTTGTCGGCTTTATCGCGGCAAAGGCGCTGAGGCTGGACGGTAAATCGCTGCGGGCTTTCATGATGGTGGTCATGTTCTCGAACGGGGGGAATTACGGCCTACCCGTGGTGAAGTTTGCGTTCGGCCCGGAAGCGCTGGCCTACGCGACCATCTTTTTCCTGACCGGCTCTGTCACTACTTATGTAACCGGCGCTTTGTTCGCCGGCAGCCGGCGCGGAAATATTCTCGGCGCGCTCGATAAGATTTGGAGAATGCCATCGCTCTACGGCGCGAGTCTGGCTCTGCTTGTGCTGACTTTTGGATGCACCGTACCCGATCCCATTATGCGGCCGGTGACTCTGTTGAGCGACGCCGCGCTTCCGGTCATGATTCTAGTCCTCGGAATGCAACTCGAGCGAGCCGTCTGGCCGGAGCGGCCGGGAATCGTCGTTTTGGCTGTCGGTATGTCGTTGTTAGCAGCGCCGTTTGTAGCCTTGGGATTAGTTTCACTACTAGGTATTTCCGGGCCAGCGAAACAAGCCGCCGTGATCCTTTCCTCCATGCCCGTAGCTGTGGTGACCACGATTCTCGCGCTGGAGTTTGAACTATCTCCGGAATTCGTCACGAGCGCGGTGTTTCTCTCCACTCTCGCGAGTCCATTGACCCTCACCCCCCTGATCGCCTACCTGCGCTGACTATCTCCTGCCGCTGAACATCGACCGTGAACCGGGCAGCGAGTAACGAAAGGAAACCTGAACGTAATTCATGTCGCCGTGCCCATCCTGCCAGGTGGACCGGTCCATCTGAGATATCTGTGCGGATACGCTCGCCGCACCCCACGGCTGCTCTTCGAACAAGTGGTGAATAAAACCCGCCGTCCATTCGCGTACGTTTCGATTTCCCGTCGCCCGACCTCCGTATACCAGACCTCCGTAGGCGAATATTTCCCAAGTGGGCCGGATACGCATCTCCAGTCCCTGGAACGTGGAATAGGTGTGCGCTCCTGGCGGCAATGTGTTGAGCAACTCGGGCCCGGCTCCTTGAGATATCACCTCTTGTGTGATGAAGTCGATTTTGTGTGGAGCGTGGATGGCCGCGGCCAAACTTCCTGCCCGCCGGTGAACGCTTCCCAGTCCAGCTGCTTCGAGGTGCAACCTCCGGCTATCGTGCGCAAGCTTACCCAAGAAACTTTTCCCCGCCTCGTAAGAGACAGCCATGTGCCAGCTTCCGGAATCGCGCGTGATCCGCAGTTGCCGGTTGCGAAGTCCTGCAAGCCCGACGTGGTACGCCGGATCGATCACAAGGGAATTCATGAGACCGCCTTCGCTATTGATCCCTTCGCGATTAGGCCGCAACAGGCTCCACGCCTGGCCCCCTAGAATTCGCCACTTACCAATCCGATACTCGCCCCAGTATTGACGGAACCGGTAGGGCTCCTTCCCTGGAGCGTTGAGAAAGTCGGTTTCCACGTACACGCTCAAGTTCCCCGTTTGGGCGCAAAGTTGGATCCGCGAGTGGCCTGCGGAAAAAAGACTTTCGGACGCAGTATCGTTTAGCGGAATTCGGCCAAAGCGCGTGTTGATGGTATCTCCCGTTGTAGCAGTTCGGTACATGCCGACCCCTTCGAAGAATCCCGACGGTCGAAACGTCATTGGCCCGGATTGAAAGAGGAATGGCTTTGGCTCGAGCCTCGCGTCACAACCGAGAACGGAAAGGGCGGTGACGAGGGGTAGCAGGATCCGGGAAGTCCAGCGCAAGTAGTATTTGATTTGAAACGGAATAGTAACGAGATCGTAACATACTCGCCCTCTTTCAATCAGCCAACTTCTCACAAGTAGTAAACTGTTCCCAAAGGAGCCGCCGTGCAAATCAACTGCTGGATCATTGCTTTAGCGTTGGCTGCATCATTGTTGCCCGCAGCCGAAATAACGGCGGTCATTCCGAAGTCCGGACACCGCTCGCAGGGCCGTACACACCCGGCGTTTTCGCCGGCGATTACCTCTACGTCTCCGGACAGGGGGCAAAGTTCCCAGATGGCACGATGCCCACAACATTCGAGGGACAGGTTAAGCAGACGCTCGAAAATGTGAAGTTGATCGTCGAATCCGCCGGCTTGAAGATGGAGAACATTGTCTACACGCAGGTCTATCTCGATGACGTTTCCAAGTTCGCCGAGATGAATCGTGTTTATGCCACATACTTTAGAAACATCCCTCCAGCCAGAGCGACATTAGGCGTAGCCAAACTACCCGGCACACCCGTCGAGATCAACGCCGTAGCGATCCGGAACGCTGCTGACAAGAGAGCGGTGAGTGTCCCCGGCTTCAAATCGAACGAACCGCTTTCGGCGGGCATTCTCACCCGCGATCGGCTTTTTGTGTCGGCGATGCGCCCTGAACCCTCGGGCCAGCCTGCGGATCAAGTTAAGTCGGCGCTGGACGGAATGGAAGCAGTGCTAAAAGCCGCGGGCCTGACGATGGCGCACATGGTTTTCGTCAATCCATATCTCACGCGAACGATTCCGATGAGCGTGATGAACACCGAGTACGCCAAACGGTTCGAATTTGGAAACACTCCGGCGCGTGCGACGATCGAAGTCCCCAGTCTCCCGGAACAATCCCAGATCGAGTTCACCGGTGTAGCAGTGCGTGATCTGTCGCAGCGAAAGGCGGTCCGGCCGAAGAACATGCAGCCGAGTCCGACTGCCAGCCCCTGCGTTTTCGCCGGCGACACACTTTACTGCTCGGCCAAAAGCGCTTCGATCCCCGGACCCAACGGTGGAATTTTTGTGGACAAGGTCGATCAACAGTTCCGCCTGAGCATGCGCAATCAGTTGGATAACCTGGAAGTAGCAGGCATGGATTTCAGTTCGGTGGTGGCTTGCAACGTCTACCTCGACGATTTGGCCGACTTCCCAGCCATGAACGCCATTTACGCCAAATACTTCAAGGGCGTCAATCCGGCGCGGACCACGATTCAGCAGATGCCGCCAGCGGATAGAAACCCACGGCCGGAAGGTCTTTTCCCAGCGATCGAACAAATTTCGTTTATCGCGGTGAAGAAATGATTCTTTTCCGTCTTATCGGGCTTTTGCTGATCGGTTTCAGCCTATGGGCTCAGGAGAAGCCCATCGCGTGCGAAGCATATCCTGCGGGCGATACTGTACTCCTTCCACACCAGAACGAGCCCGGAACGTTGAGTCTCGATCCGGGAGCTCCGATGTGGCGCGCAAGCGTGATGGCGAAAATGGATCGACTTTGTCAAACCGGACGGGAAGCGGTGGGAATACAGAGCGAGGTACGCGCTTTCTGGACAGATTCCGCCATCTATTTTCTCTTCATCTGTCCGTACAAGGTCCTGAACCTGTTCACGCCTCCGCAGCCGGGTGGTCCTCGGGACAAGCTGTGGGACCGCGACGTTGTGGAAATTTTTCTGGGTAGCGACTGGGAGCATACACGCCGATATCGTGAGTTCGAAATCGCCCCGACGGGAGATTGGATCGATCTCGCCATCGATCTAGATCGCCGCGGCCCCAGTGACCGCTCCTGGCGCTCCGGCTGGACCACCGCCGCGCGCATCGATTCCAAACGGAAGATCTGGTATGCGGCCGCGCGGATTCCATTAAGCGCCGTGAGCGAAACACCTGTTGTGCAAGGTTCTCGTTGGCGCGGCAACCTGTATCGCATCGACGGGGAAGGTCCCGACGCGGTGCGTAGCTTCCTCTGCTGGCGTCCGAGCTGCGTGACCGATCGCGATCCCAACCACGTCCCTGAACGATTCGGGACCTTCGTTTTTCAATGAGACGGTGGATCGTTTTCGCGCTTTTGCTCCCGGTGACCGTTGCGGCGGCGGCGACGGCTGAAGAAGGCCGCGCGCTATTCGGCCGGAACTGCGCATCGTGCCATGGATCGGACGGCCGAGGCGGTGAACGCGGTCCGAATATTACCAGTCGAAACCTCGATACACGTTCGGATTTGCGAGACCTGATCCGCAAAGGTTTGCCAACCCGTGGAATGCCGGGCCTGTCGCTGTCAAACGATGATGCACAGTCGCTGGTTCTTTTTCTCAAAACGCTGGCTCGACTGGATGTGGCTACTTCAACGGCAAAAGGGCGCGGACCTACATTCGCTGAGGTTGCGAATCCTCCAGCCGGTTCATGGCCCAGCTACCACGGCCGGCTGGATGGTAATCGCTACAGTCCGCTAAAACAGATCGACCGCAAGAACGTCGGCCAACTCCGTATGCAGTGGATGTATTCCATTCCCGGCGAAGGTCGGCTTCAAGTCACGCCGGTGGTGTTTGACGGGGTCATGTTCGTCACGGCGCCGAACGAAGCGATAGCGCTCGACGCGAGCACCGGACAGCAGATCTGGAATTTCCGGCGCAAACGGACCGAGGGAGTCGCCGGCGACGCCGGCAGCGGCATCAATCGCGGCGTCGCGATCTTGAACGACAGCGTTTTTCTGGTGACGGATAATGCGCATATCATCGCGCTCGATCGAGCTACGGGCCGCCTGCGCTGGGAAACGGCGATGGCTGACCCCAAGGAAAACTACGGCGCGACATCCGCGCCTTTGGTCGCGGGCGACCTCGTGATCTCCGGTGTCTCAGGAGGCGACGAAGGCATTCGCGGATTCATTGTCGCGTTTCAAATTTCCGATGGCAAAGAGGTCTGGCGCACCTGGGCCATTCCCAAGCGCGGCGAGCCGCTCGCCGATACATGGCAGGGCAAGGATCTGGAACACGGTTGCGGCGCAACGTGGCTGACGGGAACGTATGATCCGTCGTCGGACCTGGTGTATTGGGGAACTGGCAATCCGTGTCCGGATTACAACGGGGACGAACGCAAGGGCGACAACCTCTATACCGATTCCGTGCTGGCGCTCGAACGAAGCACGGGAAAGCTTCGTTGGTACTTCCAATACACGCCGCACGATTTGAACGATTGGGACGCGGAGCAGACTCCCATGCTCGTGGACACCAACTGGAATGGCAGCGCACGAAAGCTTTTGGTTCAAGCAAACCGTAACGGTTACCTTTATGTACTTGATCGGACCAATGGCAAGATGCTGCTCGGCAAGCCTTTCATCAGGAACTTGAACTGGTCGTCCGGACTTACCGAATCAGGCAGGCCGATTCTGATTCCCGGCATGCTTCCGACGCCGGAAGGAACCAGGATTTGCCCGGCAGTGGAAGGCGCCACCAATTGGATGTCGACCGCGTATCATCCTGGGACGGGTCTGCTCTATGTCCAAGCACTCGAAAGCTGCAGCATTTTTCGCAAGGCGCCCGATACGTGGAAGGCCGGCGAATCCTTCTATGGCGGAAACACTCGCCGCCCACCAGGGGAAAGGGGACAGAAGTTCCTTCGAGCCATCGATATCCAAACGGGCAAGCTAGCCTGGGAACTAACGCAGGAAGGTCCGGCCGATGGGTGGGGAGGCGTACTAGCCACCGCCGGCGATGTCGTCTTTTTCGGCCACGACAATGGCGATTTCGCGGCGGCTGACGCACGCTCGGGTGGAGTGCTCTGGAGATTTCACGCCAATCAACGGTGGAAGGCTTCGCCGATGACGTTTCTTGCCAATGGCAGGCAAATGGTCGCCATCGCCGGGACCGGATCTATCACTGTATTTGGGGCGCCCTAAAATAGTGTTCAATGGTTTGACCAATACTTGACGATGCTTGGCAAACGACATATTATCGTTTGCCATGAGAAAGCTCGCTTCAGGTTTGTTGATAGGTATCCTTTTATGCGTGTGCGTTCCGAACACGCAAGCCCAGTCGTTATATGGTTCGCTCGTAGGCTCCATCACCGACGAGTCCGGCGCCGCGGTTCCAAACGCGACCGTCACTGCGACGCAGAGTGAGACAAATCTCTCGCGCAGCACGACCAGCACCGAGTCCGGCGGATACAACCTGCCGAACCTCTTGCCCGGGACCTATCAGGTAGTCGTCACAGCGGCAGGATTTCAAACGTACACAGCGCGTGACGTGTCCGTCCGGCAGAATCTCGATCTCCGTATCGATGCTCACTTGAGAGTCGGCGAAGTGAAGGAATCGGTTGTCGTATCCGGTACCGCCGCCGTCCTACAAACTGAGAGCGCCGCGGTTCAGTCGCTCACGACGAGCAACCAGTTGGTCACGGTGCCGACCAGCGGCCGCGCCTGGCAAACGAGCGTCGCGCTGATGCCGGGAGTGGCGCAACCTAATTACGATCAATCCGGCGGCAGCAACAATCCGACACGGGCGATGGCGATCACCATCAATGGTCAGCCTCCAAGTAATACGGTCGTCAGGCTCGACGGTGTAACGCAGATCAACCAGTTCTTCCAGCAAATCCAGGCCTATAGCCCCAGCCTCGAGGCGATCGAAACGGTGAGTGTGGTCACCAACAGCTTCGACGCTGACCAGGGTATGGCGGGCGGCGCGTCGATCAACGTTCAAGTGAAGAGTGGGACAAACCGATTTAGCGGATCGCTCTTCGAGCATGCGACAGACTATCGGATGAAGGCGAAAAACTTCTTCCTGCCTCCCGGTGATCCTAAGGGGACAGGCAACACCCATATTTTCGGCGGCACTCTCGGCGGCCCGATTAAACGGAACAAGCTCTTCTTTTTCGCGAGCGTCGAAGAGAACCGTCAAAGAACTACTGCCGGAAATGCGCTATCGAATTCCGGCGCCAATGGATTGGTCAGTCTACCAACACTGGCGATGCGCACCGGCGACTTTTCCGGCACCGGAACCGTGCTCTACGATCCGGCCACCGGCGCCGCCAACGGGACCGGCCGCGTACCGTTCGCGTACGCGAACTGCCCTGGTGTGACGACAACCACCGATCCGCGATTCAATTCGTGTAACGGAATTCCGGCCAGCCGTATCAATCCGATCTCTGCGAAGATCCTCACCAAGCTGGTCGCGCCGACTCTGCCGGGTTTCAATAACAACTACTTTTCTACCAATCAGTACGACACCGATTACAACAAGTACGACGGCAAGATTACCTGGACGCCCAGCAGCCGCACGACAATCAACGGCCGGCTCGGCTATGCAACCAGCATCGAGGACAGTAGCCCCGCGCTGCCGTCGGTCGATTCCGGTCCCAACTCCATCGTGCAAGGCCGCATCTGGGACTCTACGGTCCACAGCCATTCCGTGGCCGTAACGTCCGTTCTTTCGCCGACCTTTGTATTGGACGGCGTATTCGGCTTCACCCGCACGGACATGCTGGCCCGGCCTCACACAGACGACTGTTGGGGTGAGCTTTTCGGAATCAAGAACAGCTGTCAGGCGCCGCTCTCTCGCAGCACGGCCATTCCGACCATCAATGCGTCGACCTGGAGGCTGACAGGTGGGGGCGAGCCGCGTGCCTACCGTGACCCTCAGTGGGGCGGATCGGTCAATGCCGGATGGACGAAATCGAAACACAATATCAAGTTCGGTGGCGAAGTGAAGTTGCTGCATCAGAATCATTACGAAACTCAGACGCCATCCTTCACGTTCACCGGAGGGCGTACGGCTCTCGCGCCCGGATCGCCAAATAACTTCAATGCTTTTGCAGACTACCTGCTGGGCGAAGTGAATGCAAGAACTTCCGAAGCCATGACGCCGATGATCGGCCAGAAGCCGACCAAAGAGACGATGGACAGCTTCCGGCCCGGCACCCTCAGAACCTGGCAGTTCGGAACCTATATTCGCGACCAGTTCGAGCTGAATCGCAAGATGACTGTTTCCGTCGGACTTCGCTGGGAGTATTATCCGCTCTCGCGCCGCGCCGATCGCGGCCTCGAAGTCTTCAACTTTACTTCCAACCAGCTCGAGATTTGCGGCGTTTCGGGAATCCAGTCAACCTGCGGGATCACGGTGGAGAAGGACTTGTTCACACCACGGCTGGGCTGGGCCTACCGGCCAAACGACACCATGGTTATCCGCGTGGGCTACTCGCGCAACCCCGAGAGCGACACGTCGGGCCGCAATCAAATGCCTCCGGGACAAGTGTTCCCGACCACAATCATTCTCACGGAAACCGCCCCCAACACTTACTCGACGATCGGCAGCCTGAACGACGGAGTCACAATCGTGCCTCAGTTCGATCTCACCGTCGGCCGCGTCAAACCCAATGCGGGACTGACCACCTATCGGGGAAAATTCATTCGCGGCAAGATCACATCGTTCAACGTCAGCCTGCAAAAACTCCTTCCCTGGGGTGATAGCTTTACGGTCGGCTATGTCGCCAACCGACAAAACGAGATGACTCGTAGCGAGAATCTGAACTACGGGAAACTCGGTGGAGGCACGGCGAGCCAGCCCTACTTCTCGATCCTCGGGACCAGTTCCGTGATCCAGGTGCAAGGTCCGCTGGGCAAGGTGCAGTATGACTCACTGCAAGCGAGTCTGAGCCGGCGGATGGGCAACGGCCTGCAGTACACAGTCGCCTATACATTCGCCAAAGCGATCGATTGGTGGGCGGGAACTATCCCGCAACCGGAATACCGGAGCCTGAACAAAGGCGAGCAGGCCAATAGCACGCCGCATCTGTTCAACACTTCGGTGATCTATGAACTGCCGTTTGGATCGGGCAGAAAGTTCTTACACGACAAGAGCGTCGTCTCCCAGATCCTCGGGGGCTGGCAGCTGAACGGATTCTTGACTGCGCGTTCGGGCACACCCTACAGCGTCAGCGCAAACGCGGCGTCGTTGAACGCAGGTTCGGGCACCAACCAGCGCGCCGATCAAGTAAAGCCGGAAGTGAAGACGCTTGGAGGCGTTGGCCCCAATGAAGCATGGTTCGACGTGACAGCCTTCAAACCGGTAACCGACGTCCGGTTCGGCAACGCAGGTTTCAATAATCTCCGCGGACCGGGTGTCGTGAATCTGGACGCGAGCTTGTTTCGAACTTTTTCGATCACGGAGCGCATGAGTCTTCAGATCCGTGCGGAAGCGTTGAATGCAACCAACACTCCCCACTTCTCAAATCCGGCGACCAACGTCTCGAACTTGCAGTTGAACCCGGATGGCTCGGTGAGAAATCTCAACGGGTTTGGGGTAATCACCACCACCAACCGTCTCGGACGCCAATATGACGAGCGGGAATGGCGGCTTGGAGTTCGCTTCGGATTCTAGGGCGTAAAGAGAGGTAGTTTCAGGAGCGCCTGGCAACCCGCACTGTCGACGCGATTCTCGAGCGTCAATCCGCCGCCATGCGCTTCGGCGATCTGCCGGCTGAGCACCAGGCCGATTCCCGATCCACCCGGCTTGGTCGTAAAGAAAGGAACAAATAGATTCGCGGTCCCGGAGAGTCCGGGACCGTCATCGTTGATCCAGATCTCGACGGCCTTACCGTTCTTGTTCCAGCCGAGCTTCACGCCGCCGCCCGTTTCGAGGGCTGCGTCGACAGCGTTACGAAGAAGATTGATCAGCAGTTGATCGAGTTGATCAGGATCACCAGGGATTCTCATGGAAGGTCCCGGAGCGAGCATGATGTTCAAGCGCGTCTCGAGGCCGATGTTTCTCCGAATCCAATTGTCCACGTCAACGGATTGCAAGCGTGGACGGGGCAGACGGGCAAGGCTCGAGTAAGCTTCCATAAACCGGCTGAGCGCCGCCGAACGGCTGCCGATAACATCCAACCCGCGTTGCATGTCTTCGCGCCAATCTTCCGGGCGCGGGTCTTTTGCGAGTAGGTGGCTTAGACTGCCGGCAATCGACTGGATCGGCGCCAGTGAATTATTCAACTCGTGCCCGAGCACACGGAGCAGGCGCTGCCAAGCCAGTCGCTCTTCTTCGCGTAGCGCTTTACTTAGGTCGGTAAGCACCAGTAAATGATGCGGAAGTCCGTGTTCACGAAAAGATCCGCGCCGCAGACCCCACTTTCCGGAACCACCCGGAAAGGTAGTCTGCACCGTCCGCGTCGAATCGCCTTCGAGGCACTCCTGCAGACCCAATTCCTCCGCGCTGCGGCCAAGAAGTCGTTCGAAGGGTTGATCGAGCAAACGCTCGCCGGCTTTATTCACCAGCCGCAGACGGCCTGTCTGGTCGAACGCAAAGATAGCGACATCGATCTCCGCCATCACTGTGCGAAGCAGCGTAGCCGCCTCGATGGCGCCGAGTCGCTGTTCCCGCAACGTTTCGCCGAGCGCATTGACTTCTATCACTACTTCGCCGAGCGAGTCATTCGTAATCGCGTCTCGCCCGCGAATGGAGTAGTCGCCTTCACGCAGCGCCGCCAAGAGATTGGAAATCGTCTTCAGCGTAAAGACCACGCGCCGCCGGGCCGCGAATGCGAAGCCTGTCCATACCAGGAAAATCAGAATCGTCAGTGTCCACGGGATTCGCGGGGCGAAATTGCCGGTCCAAAGCAGGACCAGTGCGATCACCGAACCGGGCAGCCCCGCCGCCAGAGCCATCAAAAGGACGCGGCGCTCGTGCCGGAGCGGTTTCATTCTTACATTCCGTAACGCTGCAGCCTGCGGTAGAGAGCACTCCGGCTGAGGCCCAGCGCACCGGCGGCCTGGCTGACGTTTCCGTCGAAACGCGCAAGCGCCTTCTTGATCAAAAGCGACTCTACGTCCTCGAGGCTCATGTCTTCCAGCTTGGGTACACCATCACGGCCGGCCTTTAGAGCGAGATCGGCAGCCTTGACCATGCTGCCCTGAGCCATCAGAACGGCGCGTTCGACCGCGTGATCTAGCTCACGCACATTGCCCGGCCAGCCGTGCCGCAGCAACGCCTGCATCGCCGCTGCATCGAATCCGGTGACGATCTTTCGATATTTGCGCGCGTGCTTCTCGAGAAAATGCATCGCGAGCGCAGGGATGTCTTCGTTTCGATCACGCAATGGAGGAAGGTGAATCTCGATCGTATTCAGGCGAAAGAGGAGGTCCTGCCGGAAGCGTCCTGCCCCAACTTCTTCGTTAAGATTCGCATTCGTCGCCGAGATCATTCGGACGTCGGCTCGGCGAGTCTTCGATGAACCCACCCGCTCGAATTCCCCGGTCTCGAGCACGCGAAGCAGTTTCGATTGCAGGTTCAACGGGACATTGGCGATCTCGTCGAGGAAGAGAGTTCCGCCATCGGCGAGTTCAAATCTGCCGACACGGTCGACTTTGGCGTCGGTAAATGCGCCGCGAATATGGCCGAACAGTTCGCTTTCGAAAATACCCTCGGACAGTCCGCCGGCGTTCACGGTGACCATTGGACGTCCAGACCGGCCGGAAGCAGCGTGCAGAGCCTGGGCAATCACGCCCTTGCCGGAGCCGTTTTCTCCGGTGATCAGGACGTGCGCGTTCGACGGGCCGACTCTGGCGACAACATCGAGGACCGACAGCATTCCGGGAGATTCAGCGATCACGGAAGAACTTCCCGACTCGCGGAGCGCCAGATTCTCCGCCTCGAGCCGCTGTCCTTTGCGAAGCGCGCGTCCAAGCTCCACCTGCGTGCGCACAATCGAGAGCAATCGTGCGTTTTCCCAAGGCTTTTGAATGAAATCCCGAGCGCCGCGCCGCATCGCTTCGACCGCCACTTCGACCGTTCCCCATGCCGTCATCACGACGATCGGTAGCGTGGGATCGATCTCTTGCAGCCTGGGCAGCAGGTCAAGGCCTTCGGCGCCTGAGGTCGTGTCACGAGTGTAGTTCAGATCCATCAGGACACAGTCAAACGTCCGCGATTCAACAGCCGCCAGCGCTGCCGCGGGAGAGGCGACGGGCTCCGTCTTGTACCCCTCACCTTTCAATAGCAGGCGAAGCGCCTCGACTACATGAGCTTGATCATCCGCTATGAGGATATCGGCCATTACTCGTCGCGCAAAGCTGTCCACGGATGACGGTTCACCACGACCCGCAATTCCAATTGCTGGACTGGCAGCGTCGTCAGCACAGTTTCCATGAAGATCGCCGCGATCCGCAGCGCGTACCGCAAATCCTGGATCATACCGGCTCTAATTCTCTATCCAGCCATCGCTGATTTTAATGACCCGGTTCCCGTAGGTAGCGTTCTTTTCCGAGTGCGTAACCTGAATGATCGTCGTGCCTTCGCTGTTCAGTTTTTTGAACAGCTCCATGATCTGCTCGCCCTGGGTGGTGTGCAGGTTCCCCGTCGGCTCGTCCGCCAGAATGAGCTTCGGATTGGCGATCACCGCGCGGGCGACCGCTACCAACTGCTGCTGTCCGCCAGAGAGCTGATTCGGGAACAGATCCTTCTTGGCTACAATTTGGAAACGGTCGAGCACATCCGCCACCATCGCGTCGCGCTCGGACTTTTTCACATTGCGATAAGAGAGCGGAATATCCAAATTCTCCGCTACGGTCAGACTGTCGAGAAGATGATAGCTCTGAAAAACGAACCCGATATTGGCGTTCCGCAGATCGTTGCGCTTGTTCTTATCCAACCGATGCACGGGCTGGTCAAGGAAGTAGTATTCGCCGGTCCAAGCGCTATCGTGCATACCGATGAGATGCAGCAGCGTAGACTTCCCTGCCCCGGATGGTCCCATGATCGACACGAACTCGCCTTCTTTGATCTCGGTGTTGATACGGCGGAGGATGAAGGTCTTGCCCACGCCGTGGGCGTAGAATTTCTCGATATTTTGCAGTCGGATCATGGCGATTCTCTATTGTCACTCTACTGAACGTCCAAAATCATTCAATGGATCGCCGCAGTGGGAGCGACCGGAATCTGGATTCTGCTTCTTTCTGCAAACAGTACTGGGTGGTGATCCTGATATCAGGTATGAAGAACGCGCCGCCCGTCCACGGTTGAATAGATGCGGATGCCTCCGTTCACCGTGTTCATTTTGACCCGTGCGCCTGCTCCGCTGCCGATCCGGCCCGCGAATGACTCGCCGACGCGAAAGCCTTTAGGGTTCGGAATTCCAAAATCGTTAGTGACGCGTCCGTGTACCGTATGGGCACTGAGCTCAGCGTTGACTTTAGCGGGAAGAGAGAGAGAAATCGCTCCGTTCACCGTATTGAGCACCACTGACGGCGTTCCGTTGATCTGGTCAAACGCTGCTTCCACTTGACCGTTCGTCGTGGATATATGGGCTTCGCCAGCCAGGTTCGCGGCGCGCACCGTGCCATTGACCGTTGACAGCTTTACATCGCCGGAGACTCCCACTACATCGACGCCGCCATTCACGGTCTCGATGGCAAAAAGGCGTGCGCGCCGCGGGACTTTCAGCGTGTATTCCACACCGGCAGTGTCCCTCCGGCGATTGTTATCGGGATATCGCGTCCGAATCGATATGGAGCTACTGCTTGAATCGATCACGATCGTCGCGTCTTCCAGCGCCTCTTTGGTGCGGGCTCGCTTGATAGCGTCGATCTGCACTTCGTTCCGATCCCAGGAAGAGATATGCACGGCGCCGTTGACATTCTTGAGGGACACACGGCCGTCCGCATCGATCGGATATGACTTGTGCAGCTCTTCGGTGAGGGCCGCCTTTAAGGAGAAGTCGCCGGCGCCCGCTAACAAGGCGGCAGCCACCAAAGTCTTCCAGGAAAATCGTCGTCTCATTTTGCATGTCCTCCCTTAGTCGGATTTCAGAGCTGCGCGGGGCTCAATCTTTGACGCGGCGCGCGCGGGAAAATAACTGGCCGGGGCCGCGGCGGCTGCCAGAATCAGCGAAACAAAAAGAACAGTCGGCAGACCAGCCATATGCAGAATTGGCAAAGTTCGCGCCGCGAAGAGTCCCGTGGCGATCCCGACGCCCGAACCGATTGCCACCAGGAGCATCGACTCGCCGGCGACAAGCCTCAGAACTTCATTGCGGCTCGCTCCCAATGCCAGCCGGATGCTGAACTCGCGAGATCGCCGGCCAACCGTCTGGCAGGTGACCGCGTATACTCCCGACATCGCGAGCAAGAGCGTGATGCCGGCAAACGTCGCAAGCAAGGCTGACGGAAGCATCGGCGGGAAATGCAGAACCGCGCCTGCGCCGATCATTAGCGATATTGCCAACGCGACCTCGCCGATCACGATCAGATTCGCACCTCGAAGAAGCTGCATCCGCAGCGCCTCGCCGGATTCGGAACGCTTCAACAATTCCTGTCCATCGCTGCGAATCGAATCGAGCGCGGGGACGATACCGAAGAGAATGCCGCACAGAATCGAGATCACGAACGCGAAGCCTAGTACGGAAGCATCGACTCCGGCCTTCAACCCCGCTGACTCGGGCGCCAGTTCGATCAGAAGATCGGCCCCCCACCAGGCAAGAATCACCCCGGCCACACCGCCCGCCAGCGATAGCACTACGCTCTCCGTCAGCATGAGCCGGAAAACCCGAATTCTATCGGCGCCCATCGCCGCCCGGACGGCCAACTCTTTCCGCCGCATCATTCCCCGCGCGATAAGTAGATTCGTGCAGTTGACGCAGGCCATCAATAACGAAATGCCGACCGCCGCTCCCATCCACAGCAGAACTGGCTGCGCAAGAGGTGGGGCGGCAACTTCCGCGCGAAAGAAGAGCGCATTCGCGACGCTAAACACCGCAGTACCCGCCCCGATGGCGAGCCCGATCGTAAAAATCAGTATCGCCGAGAACGCAGGATCTCTCGCGATCATGCGGATCGCGTACCGTACGTCCTGCCAAAGGATCAGCATTCTAGCTGATCGCGCCTTGCGCCGAAGTCTCCTCCACTACGCGGCCGTCGAACAAGTGGATCGAGCGGTCCGCATGCCGCGCATAGCGTTCGTCGTGCGTCACGATGCAGATCGTCGCGCCGCTGCGATGCAGATCGCGGAGCAGTTCCATCACCGCTTCACCGTTCGCGGAATCGAGGTTCCCGGTGGGTTCGTCCGCGAGCAGAATAAGAGGCTTGCCTCCGAGAGCACGGGCCACGGCCACGCGCTGCTGTTGACCGCCCGATAGCTGCGAAGGATAGTGCTTCATCCGGTGCGACATCCCGACTTTATCGAGCGCTTCCTGAACCAGCTTTTTGCGCTCCGATGACGGCATCCCTCGATACGTCAGCGGCAGTTCGACATTTTCATAAACCGTCAGATCGCCGATCAGATTGAACGCCTGGAAAATAAATCCAATCTCGCGGTTCCGAATGCGCGACCGCTCGGACATCTTCAAAGTCTGGACCGGTTTGTCGTTGAGCCGGTAGACACCGTCGCTTGGAGTGTCGAGCAGCCCCAGGATCGAAAGGAGCGTCGACTTCCCGCAGCCGGACGGACCCGAGATCGCCACGTACTCTCCGGTACGGATTTCCATGTGGACCTGGGAGAGCGCGTGCGTCTCCACTTCATCGGTCACGAACACTTTCGTGACGCCCTCCATCTGAATCAGAACTCGTCCGTTTTCACTCATGGAAATCTCCTATTTCAGTTCGATCCTGTCCTGGCCATCGTAGGCGGACATGTCGGAAAGCAATACCTGGTCACCCACCTTGAGCCCGTCCAGAATCTCGATGTAAGTCACCGAAGTCCGGCCGAATTTCACCTGGGTACGCGTGCATGTCTTGCCATCGGCGCCTAGCTTAAACAGCGAGACCGTGCTTTGCGGCTGTCCGAAAACCGGCTTCCCGACGTACATCACGTTTTTCAGCAATTCCAGTTCGATGGTGCCTTCTACGCTCAGATCCGGCACCGCGCCTTTGGGCAATTCGCCGAGAATCGCCGCGTCGACCGTGCGCGAGCCATTGATCACCGAGGGATCGATTCGCGTAACTTTGCCGGGGACTACGCCGTTGCGCGTATCGATCTCGACCGGCTGGCCGATCATGATGTCTTTAGCCTGCGTCTCCTGAATCTGCAGCGCGGCTTTGAGACGCCACGGTTGGACAACCTTGGCGAGCAACGTTCCCTGCCCGACTCGCTGACCCACATCGACCATCACATTCTGCAGTACGCCGGCTGTTCCAGCTCTGACTTTCAGCGCGTCCACCTGGCTCTTCTTGAGCTGCGAAGCAGCGCGCAATTGTTCGATGCGGGTTTGCTGGGAGGCAAGCTGCGCCTTGATGGATTCGTCGTTGTTCTCGAGCCGCTTCTTGTCGATCCTGTAGCGGTTCGCCAGATCGTCCGCGTTGCTCTTGCTGAGCTTCGCCTTCATTTCGACCGCAAGCCCATCCTTGAAAAGTGCGGCGTCGCGATCCGCTTCCAGTTGCGCCCGATTGTAGGCAGCCTGGATGCTCGCCAGAGCAGCTTCCTGGTCCAGGCGTTGGCTTTCGAGTCTCACTTTCAAATCCGTGTACCCGGCTTCAGCAGCCTTCACTTGCCACTCGGCGTCCACCGCTGCGGCTTGCAGCTCCGGATTGGTCAGTTCAAGCAGGACCGTGTCGGCTTTCACCTGAGTGCCCGCCAGCAGTTTACGCTCGACCCGGCCGTCGGTGGTTGCCGGAATCGAGACGATGTCTTCGGGGACCAGCGTGCCCATCCCGCGTACGTTGCGCGGAATATCGCCACGCTTGACCGTATCGGGCCAGACGGTGGACCGCTCCACGGATTGGGCCGCCTGCGGTAGCCGCCTGAGTGCGATCGTGATCGCCGGGACCGTGATCAGCAGGACGACACCGATCGCAATCCGGCGGATCAACTTCTTTCTGGCCGCTCCTTTACGTTGAATATCCATGATTTCTTTCTAAGTGTAGACGCAAGTATCGGCCCATAGTTAGGAACTTTCTTAAAACCTGTATTTTTATACGATTGCATCCGTTCAGAAGTTCCAAAAGTGTCCGCTTTTGGGACGACCCTGTCCGAACTCGATGCTCCTGCGATACAATTCGGCATATGAAAAAGACGACTTCCCGGCGTGGTTTTCTTCGAGGCGCGGCGACCCTCGCTCCCGCGATTCTCGGCGCGCAGGACAAATCCGGGTCGAAACGGCCCGTGATCGGCAAAGGGGAGCACCGTTACGAAGTCATCCACGATTGGGGACAGTTACCGCCGGGGATGCGCTACGGCAACACGCACGGCATCGTCCAGGATTCGCAAGGACGCATGTATGTTCACCACACCGTGCACGCCACCAGCGAAAGTTCGGATGCGATGGTGGTGTTCGACGAGAAGGGAAAGTTCGTCGATTCCTGGGGAAAGAATTTCAAAGGCGGTGCCCACGGTCTACATATCCGCAAAGAAGGCAGTGAGGAATTCCTATATCTTTGCGATACCAATCGGAACCAGGTGTTCAAGACGACTCTTAGCGGCGAAGAGATCTTCGTCATCGATTATCCCGAGCATGCCAAGCCCTACCAGGCAAGAATCGTCTACCGGCCGACGAATCTGGCGATTGCTCCCAACGGCGACATCTATGTAGGCGATGGCTACGGGTCGAGCTACGTCAATCAGTACGACAAGAAAGGCCAGTACATTCGGACGTTCGGCGGGCCTGGATCGGAGCCGGGGCAATTGCTACAGCCGCACGGGATCGCCATCGACATGCGCGGACCAACGCCGATTGTGGTGGTGGCCGACCGCCGCAACAACCGCCTTCAGAATTTTTCGCTCGACGGCAAGCATCTGGGATTCGTGAGCGGCGTCAATCTGCCCTGCCATTTCGATTTCCGCAAAGATCTGATGCTGGTGCCCGATCTGGCGGCGCGCGTGACGCTGCTCGATCGCAATAACCAGGTGATCCTCCACCTCGGCGAAGGGCCTACCAACTATCGCGATATTCGCACCCAGAGCCGCGAAGTATTCCCCGTCGGCCAGTTCGTTTGTCCACATGGAGCCTGCTTCGATCGCGAAGGGAATATCTTCGTGGTGGAGTGGGTGGAAGTCGGCCGCGTAACGAAGCTGCGAAAAGTAGCCTGACTCAATACCAGTTGCGAAGCCGGACTTCGATCGCGCTTTCCGATTTGAGCGCGGCTGCGAAGGGCTTCAAATCGCTCTCGCCGTAGTGGTACGGATACACAATCCGGGGCCGAAACGCCTTCACGGCAGCCGCAGCCTCAACAGGCGTCATCGTGTAGGGAAGATTCATGCAGACGAACGCCACGTCGATGTTCTTCAGCGCCAGCATTTCAGGAATCGCTTCCGTATCCCCTGAAACGTAAAATCGGCGATCCGCCAGTTTGAAGATGTACCCGTTACCTCGACCCTTGGTGTGATAAAGTTCACCGGCTTTCGGTCCGCGCTTGAGGTTGTACATCGGCACGGCCTCTACTTCAATTTCTCCGAACTTCTGATTCTCTCCGTTGGCGATTGCCTTGACTCCGGCCAGTTGATCGGCGACGGCTTTCGGCCCGACGATCACAGTCGATTCCGTTTTCAGTTTGGCAATCGCCGCCTTGTCGAAGTGGTCGCCATGGATGTCGGTGATAAAGATGAAATCGGGCTTCGGCATGCCGGAATAGTCAGCCTGCCCGGCAGGGTCGATATAAATAGCCTTGCCTTTGAACTGAAGCATCAAGGTGGCGTGGTGGATCGGCGCGATCACCACTTCTACTCCACCCTGATTCGTAGACAGGACGTCAAAACTGCGCGCCGGCAGCAGCGCCACAGCCAACAGAAAAGCGACTGGAAGCCTCAAGCCAGCAGTCCCGGAATGACCTTCCCAGCAACGTCAGTCAATCGGAAATCCCGTCCCTGGAAGCGGAAGGTCAGCTTGGTATGGTCGAGACCGAGTTGTTGGAGGATCGTCGCCTGCACATCGTGAACGTGGATTTTTTCCAGTGGATTGAATCCGAATTCATCCGTCGCCCCGACGCTATGACCTGGCTTAATGCCTCCGCCGGCCATGAATATCGTATAAGCGTCGATGTGGTGATTGCGTCCTACCTTTCCACCAACTCTCGTTTCACCCATCGGCGTCCGGCCGAACTCTCCGCCCCAGATAACGAGCGTGCTGTCCAGTAACCCGCGCTGCTTGAGGTCTTTGATCAGAGCCGCGGTCGGCCCGTCGGTCTCTTTACAGACCTTCTCGAGCGGCTGTCCGAGGTCTTCATGATGATCCCAATCGGTGTGATACAGTTGCACGAACCGGACTCCGCGCTCCACCAGCCGCGCGGCCAGCAGACAGTTGTTCGCGAATGAACTCTCACCCGCAACCGCGCCGTACATATCACGCGTGGCCTGGCTTTCCTTTCCAAAATCGATCAGTTCCGGACCACTGGTTTGCATCCGGTAGGCCATCTCGTATGCGCCAATTCGAGTCGAAATCTCAGGATCGCCTACTTCGGCGAGACGGCTGAGATTCAGATCGCGGACCGCGTCTACAGTATTTCGTTGCGTCCTCGCCGTAACTCCATCTGGGCTCGAGAGGTCCACAATCGGATCGCCGCCTGAACGGAACGGAATTCCCTGGAACGCGCTGGGCATGAACCCGCTCGACCATAACCCTGCTCCACCGCGAGGTCCACGGGGCCCTGACTGAAGCACGACAAACCCCGGCAGATCGCGCGACTCGCTGCCAATCCCGTACGTCACCCACGAACCCATGCTCGGCCGTCCGAAACGGATCGAGCCGGTGTTCATGAAACACTTGGCCGGCGCGTGATTGAAGTTATCCGTCGAGATGCCGGAAATGAAGGCGACATCGTCAACAACGCCCGCAATATTCGGCAGCAAATTCGAGATATGCCGTCCGCTTTGCCCGTACTGCTTAAATTCACGAGGAGTCCCGAGAACTTTCATGGGCTCCTTCGCGAAAGCATCCATGAACGCGAACCGTTTACCTTCCACCAAAGACGGCGGAATTGGCTTGCCGTGATACTCCTGGAGCTTCGGCTTGTAGTCGAACAAATCGAGCTGGCTCGGAGCGCCCGCCATGAACAGGTAAATGACGTTCTTCACCTTCGCGGGAAAGTGCGGAGGACGCGGCTCCATCGACATGCGCGGCTGCTCGGCCGACGCTCCCAGCAGTTTGCCGTCGCTCAGGGCCTGCGCCAGCGCAATCTGGCCGAGGCTGAGGCCGCAGCGTCCAAAGAACTGCCGCCGCGTTTGATGAAGTAGCCTGCTGTCGTCATTCGCCATAGTCGACTCCTCAATTCCTGGTGATGAAGTCGTCGAGGTTAAACAAAACCCGCGAGACTTCGGTCCAAACCGCCAATTCGCGAATCGCCTTCGCGTCCATCGCCGCTATCTCGGCTGTCCTTTTCTGTAGGGCCACTTTTCCGGCCGCCAGTTCAAGCTGCGCTAATTCTTGCGTCCGTTCCGAGACGATGCGTCCTCGTGGGGATTGTGTGCCCGCCGGCGGCTTGGCTCCCGTCGCCTCCGCCTCTCGCATGGCCCGCACATCGCCACCGCCGCCGATCAACACCTTGGCGGATTCCGGGTCCGTCTGAAACTCATCCCGTTGCACCGAAAGCAGGCGCGTCAAACGATCCACCTCCGTCTGGCTCGGTTTACGGCCAAGTGCATTCAACACCGCGAACTCGAGTCGCGACCGGTCGGTCGCGCCGCCTTCCGCCACAATGCGCTTGCCGAGCCCTCGCGCAAACTCGATGAAGGCAGTGTCGTTGAGGAGTGTCAGCGCCTGTAGCGGACTATCGGATCGAACGCGCCGCGTGCAAGCCTGCATTCCATCCGGCGCATCGATCAAGCCCAATGCCGGATGCATCGCCGATCGGAAAACAAAGGTATAGACGCCGCGTCGATAGCGGTCAGGTCCGAACGACGTCGGCCACACTTTCTGCACCTGAGTTCCCGTCATCGCTCCGGGCGGAATTGGAGGGAAGACGCTGGGGCCTTCGATAGACGGATTCAACATGCCGCTCGCTACGAGCGCGCTATCGCGCATGATTTCTGCTTCCACACGCAAGCGGACTTGCCTGGCGAGCAGATAGTTGTATGGATCGATTTCTTCCAAATCCTGCCGTTGCTTCGAGTCTTGCCGGTAGACTGCCGACGTCACAATCAGGCGATGCATCGCCTTCTGGCTCCAACCGCGCGCGACGAATTCTGTCGCCAGCCAGTCGAGCAGTTCCGGATGCGTCGGCTTCGCGCCAATTAAGCCGAAATCGTTTTCCGATTCGACGATCCCCTTACCGAAGTACATCTGCCACATGCGATTGACCGTGACACGGGCCGTCAGGGGGTTGCGCGGGTCGACAATCCACTTGGCTAAGTCGAGCCGATTGCCGCCTTCCACCTTAGCGGGCAAAAACGCGGGAGTGCCCGGCGATACAGCCGAACCTTTTCGCAGAAAATCGCCGCCGAGGTGAATATAAGCGTCGCGAGGCTTCGGCAACTCTCGCATGATGAGGGTGTAGGTCACGAGAGGAGCTCGTCGGCGCAATGCTCTCAGCTTCCCGGTCAACTCCACTAACTGTGGATCGCGGTGCTTCGGCGTCCCTTCTACCGCGGGTTTCGCGGCGAGGGTTCGAACGTACTCCACGATCTCACGATTGAGCGGCTCGAACTCCTTGAGGTACGCTGCCATCTGTCTCTGGTCTTCGGCAGTCGGCGTTTCGAGCATCGGCCGGTTGAAATCCGGGCGTTCGGCCTCGGTCGTGATTTCGTCGGAGTTGTTGAAGTAGGCGAAGAATTGGTAGAACTCGCGCTGTGTCACAGGATCGTACTTGTGATCGTGGCATCGGGCGCAACCCAGCGTCAGGCCGAGGAAGGCCGCTCCCGTGGTGGCGACGCGATCCGCGACCGCTTCATTTCGATACTGCTCGAAATCGATGCCGCCCTCGAAGTTGCTCGGCGTGTTCCGGTGGAATCCGGTTGCGATCAGTTGCTCGGTAGTCGGATTCGGCAGCAGATCCCCAGCCAGCTGTTCGATCGCGAACCGGTCAAACGGCTGGTCGTGGTTGAGCGACCGGATTACCCAGTCGCGATAACGCCACATCTGCCGCGGCTCGTCAATCGAGTAGCCGTCGGAATCGGCATAGCGCGCGATGTCGAGCCAGTGCCGAGCCCAGCGTTCCCCATAGTGCGGCGAGGCCAGCAGCCGGTCGACTACTTTTTCGTACGCGTTACGGGACTTGTCGTTGACGAAGTCTTGAATCTCTTTCGGCGTCGGCTGCAATCCGGTCAGATCCAGGCTGACGCGGCGCAACAGCGTGTAACGATCCGCTTCCGCGGAAGGGCGAACATTTTCTTTCTCTAGCTTGGCGAGAACGAACCGGTCGATCGGGTTCTTGACCCAGGCGGCGTTCTTGACTGCAGGCGGGTCCGGATGTTTCGGCGTTTGAAACGACCAGTGATCCCAACCACGCCTGGTCTGCACCGGCGCTTCCTTCGACCACTCCATGCCCTTCTCGATCCACGAGCGGAGCACCGCGATCTGATCGTCGGCTAGCTTCTTTCCCGGGGGCATTTTCAGGTCGCCCTTTTGTTCGACGGCCTGAATCAGCAAGCTCTCCGCCGGGGATCCCGGCTTCGCGGCAGGCCCGCGATTTCCGCCCTCGACCACAGAAGCGCGGCTATCGAGCGCTAATCCGCTGGTCTTGCTTTGTTGGTTGTGACACGCCTGGCAGTTGGCGCGAAGAATGGGTTGGACGTTTTTCTCAAAAAGTCCGGACTCGCCCGGATTTGTCTGCGCCACGAGTGACGAAACCGAGCACGCTGCTATTGCGATAAAAAAGCGATGAAACAATCATCCCTCCGCGCCGATGCGAACGAAGCAGGCGGTAGGAGCCTACCATCCCTACACTCCCAAGATTATGTCAAGAAAATGCGCCAAAGTCGCGCCCTACTCTGTTGGTACGGTACGTGCTACGTCCGGTTCGTGGCGCTTACCCCGATTGCTCACATCTCGCTGATCCTGCTCTCCATTTTCCTGGCTTCGTGCGGCCCGCGAACTGACGCGAGATCGTACGAGACGAAACAACCGGACCAGAGTGCCTCTAAGCCACCAGAACCTGCAAATAGTTCCGCAACACCGACCCAGGTAGAGATGATCAACGTCAACATCCGCCTCGATCCGCAGATGATGCTGCAAATCCGGCATCTGTCCGGAAAGCTTGTCTCCACTGACAAGGGAAAAACACCAAGCTTCGATGACAAGCTGTCTTATATCATTGACGTGGACTCTGCCGAGATCGCCGTCAGCACGGCAAGCATGACGCACATGATGAACACCTATGTCTTCGGCGAGCCCAACGCTCCGCTACGGCATCTGAAACTGAGCATCGAGAAAGGGCAGGTTAAGCAAGAAGGAACAATCAATAAGGGACCGGGAATTTCCTTCGAAACGATCGGCGACATGAGCGCCACCCCGGATGGGAAAGTGCGTATCCACCCAACCAAAATGAAAGCGGCTCACCTGCCCGCCAAGGGCTTGATGAAGCTTTTTGGTTTGGATATGGCGGAGTTGATCAATACCAAGAACACGCGCGGCATTCACATCGATGACAACGACATCATCCTGGATGCCTCGCAAGCGCTGCCGCCACCGAAGATGCGGGGCAAGGTGACCTCCGTGCGAATCGAAGGTGATCAGATCGTCGAAACCTTCGGCACGGCCAAACCTGACGCAGCGCCAAAAACACCCGCCTCCAACTACATGGCCTATCGTGGCGGTATCCTCAAGTTCGGCAGATTGACGATGACCGACCTGGACATGCGCCTTGTCGACGCCGATCCGAAGGATCCGTTCGATTTCTCGCCCGATCACTACAATCAGCACCTGGTCGCGGGCTATTCGAAAACCACCGCATCGGGAGGCTTGGTCGTTTTCATGCCCGACTACACCAAGATCTCCGCCTCCGGCGTGACTCCAAAACCGGTAGCCCGTTAGGTAGTCCTACTTCTCGAGCGCAAACGCGATCAGGCTGTCGCCCGTAGTCCCGCCGAAGTACGCACCGCCTCCACCCGCCATAATGGCGACGTATTGCTTGCCGTTTTTGCCAAGGTAGGTGATCGGAATCGTGTGCCCGTTGGCGTCGATGGGTTGATCCCACAACAGTTTGCCTGTCTTCGATTCAAACGCGCGGAAGCGGCTGTCGTTCGTTGCCGCAATGAACACCAGACCGCCCGCCGTCGCGATACTCCCTCCGAGGTTAGGCGCTCCGCTATTCTTGACGCCCTTCCCTTCCAGTTCCGGAACAATCCCCAGCGGCGTCCGCCACGCGATGTCACCCGTGCGTGAATCGACCGCCACTAGTTCCCCAAACGGCGGATTAGTGCAAGGGATGCGCATATCGCGATTCCAGAAGCGCGCATAGGCCCCGTACGCCGAGGTTCGAACATAGTTTACCGAGCCGGTTGCCGGATCGGTGCGTTTCTCTAGGTGTCCCCACTGCCCGAGATTGTTGACGTTGGTAAACAGCAGTCCAAGAGAAGGATCGACTGAGACTCCGCCCCATCCGCCGCCGCCCAGCGTGCTCGGAAACATCAAGACGTTTTGGTCAACGGGAAGCGGCGTATAGAGTTGGCCGATCGTCATCTTGTTCGCCTCGAATAGCTCCCGGCAAAACGCGGCGTGTTCCGGCGTCAGGTTGTAGATATCGTCCTTTGTGAAGTCCACGCGCGATAGAGGAGGCGGCTTGAGCGGGAACGGCTGTGTCGGAGAAGTTTTCTCGCCGGGCGCAGTGCTTTGGGGTACGGGTCGCTCTTCCATCCCGTATAGCGGCTTGCCAGTCACCCGGTCGAACGCGAAAAGCAGTCCCATCTTTGTGATCTGAGCTTTCCAGCACAGTGGGATCCGAAGCTTGGAATTCACGTGACTTGAAGTCGCGGCCGCACTGACCCTATAGTGAGTCGTATTAATTTAAATCATACCAACATGGTCAAATAAAACGAAAGGCTCAGTCGAAAGACTGGGCCTTTCGTTTTAATCTGATCGGCACGTAAGAGGTTCCAACTTTCACCATAATGAAATAAGATCACTACCGGGCGTATTTTTTGAGTTATCGAGATTTTCAGGAGCTAAGGAAGCTAAAATGGAGAAAAAAATCACTGGATATACCACCGTTGATATATCCCAATGGCATCGTAAAGAACATTTTGAGGCATTTCAGTCAGTTGCTCAATGTACCTATAACCAGACCGTTCAGCTGGATATTACGGCCTTTTTAAAGACCGTAAAGAAAAATAAGCACAAGTTTTATCCGGCCTTTATTCACATTCTTGCCCGCCTGATGAATGCTCATCCGGAATTTCGTATGGCAATGAAAGACGGTGAGCTGGTGATATGGGATAGTGTTCACCCTTGTTACACCGTTTTCCATGAGCAAACTGAAACGTTTTCATCGCTCTGGAGTGAATACCACGACGATTTCCGGCAGTTTCTACACATATATTCGCAAGATGTGGCGTGTTACGGTGAAAACCTGGCCTATTTCCCTAAAGGGTTTATTGAGAATATGTTTTTCGTCTCAGCCAATCCCTGGGTGAGTTTCACCAGTTTTGATTTAAACGTGGCCAATATGGACAACTTCTTCGCCCCCGTTTTCACCATGGGCAAATATTATACGCAAGGCGACAAGGTGCTGATGCCGCTGGCGATTCAGGTTCATCATGCCGTTTGTGATGGCTTCCATGTCGGCAGAATGCTTAATGAATTACAACAGTACTGCGATGAGTGGCAGGGCGGGGCGTAACCTAGGTGACAGAAGTTAAAAGCCTCCGGTCGGAGGCTTTTGACTTTCTGCTAGATCGGCCGCATCGAATATAACTTCGTATAATGTATAATGTATATTGATTTAAATTGCAATAATAAAT
>JADMIO011694114.1_pt1 | contig 100864 bp, 88 predicted proteins | sample 8958161 | NCBI WGS metagenome assembly JADMIO01 (sample SAMN16585339, study PRJNA669376) | soil metagenome | isolation source: Crop rotation soil | place: USA: Cullars Rotation, Alabama | collected 2011 | reverse complement strand
GACAACTTGTCCACGTGGAATTCTAAGCTTAGGATCCCAATGTGCTGGAAAGCCCCAACGGTAGGTATGCGCCGCAATTCAACCGGTGTAATAGTGGTTACCGATACACGGGTTTCCTGCTCTTTCTGTACCTTATCAGCGTTTATTTCAACATCCTTCAACTCTACCGATTTCACAGTCAAAAAAATCTTAAGGTTAGCCGTAGAGCCTTTCTTTACTTCAGCCTGGTAAGTTTGGGTAGAGTAACCTACTGAGGATATAAAAAGTGTATAGTTGCCTGTTGGCAAATTGGGGATGCTGAAGAATCCTTTATCGTCAGTGCTGGCGCCAAAATCAGTACTATCAACCTTAACGGTAGCAAAGGGAATTCCTTCACCGTTAGCCTTATCATAAACAACACCTTTTATTGACCCCTTTTGCGCAAAAGCCGCCGCAAAAAGCAACAAAAAACATAAGGTTAAAAAGCTCCTCATCTACTTAAAGTTTATATGCCGGCCTGCTGATATTTAGTGTGTTGCAATCAGGCGGCGCGCAAGATATAAAAAAAGTTATGGGCAAATGTTAAAGGCATTTGGGGTATTAAAATATGACGATTTGATGATGGAGAGACAGTAGGCAATAGGCAATTTTGAGGACTAGGCAAATTAAAAGGCAAAGAGCAAATGGCAAAAAGCAGCCGGGTAATTGAAATTTCAATCCTGAACCTGCAACTTGAAACCTGCAACCTGTAACTACACCTTATAAATCACATCCAGGTAACCCTTCAACACGTCGCTGATAATACCGCGGAAAGGAAGTGAGGCAGCCATGCCGTAAACCGGGGCCATGCCATCGCGCACTCCGGGGTTGGCTTTTACCGCGGCAACGCTGTCCTTTAAATCCTGTATAAACCTCTCAGCTACTCCCGGCTGGGTATGCCTTAGGGTTAGTGCAATATGAAAGCAGGGCGGCCTATGCAGCCCGTTAAGGTTCCAGTTTCGTTTGCTCATCTGGTCAAGCACCTCATAAATATTAAGTGTGTTGCTACCAAAAGCAAGTATCCAAAAAGGGTTGCCCAAAATCTGTACCTCGGGGATGCCCTTCACACCTTCTTTTATCTTGTCAGCAGTTTCAAATATGGCTTTGGTAGCTTTTAAATAACCCTCCTCTCCCATTGACACCAATGCTGCCCAGCATGCCGCGCTCAATGCACCCGGTCGGCTGCCTGCGAGTGTGGGTGAAAAATACAAACCACCGGGCCATTCAGTTAAAGTGTAAAACTGGAAATGCCTTAAAGCTTCATCGCGGTACAGCACCACCGAGGTGCCCTTAGCAGCATAACCATACTTATGCGTATCAACACTCATGCTGGTAACACCGGGGTTCCTGAAATCAACCACCGGCACTTTGTAGCCCAGCTTTTCAGCAAACGGCACCACAAAGCCGCCCAAACAGCAATCGGTATGAAAACCTATACCATGCTTTAAAGCGATGTCAGACATTGCAGCGATAGGGTCGAACGTTCCATGTGGGAACGCCGGGGCGGAGCCAATAATCACAACCGTATTATTATTGATAGCGCGTTTTAAAGCGCTAACATCTGCTACATAATCTCCTGTAACCGGAATTTTAACCTGTTTGATATTGAAGTATTGCGAAGCCTTATCAAATGCCGCGTGTGCCGTAGTAGGCAATATCATTTCGGGTTCAGTTATACCCTTTTCTTCACGCGCCCTATCGCGGTAGCTTTTCATGGCCACTAAAATGCTTTCCGTTCCTCCACTTGTTACAGCACCGCAAACATTTTGCGCATGAGGTGCCTTCCCCTTGCCGTGCATGTGTGCCACCATAGAAACCACCTCCGCCTCGAACTTTGAGGCAGAAGGGAACAAATCCGAATGCAAGGGATTACTCTGCGACTGCAGGGCATACACTTTGTTCAAAAACTCAATGTGCTCCTGTGCGCCGTGGTAAATTCCACCGCTAACGTAACCTTCTTTCCACCTGTCGCTTTCAAGCTGGTTCATCTTTTCAATATCGGCCAGAATTTTGTCGTGGCTCACCCCGCTGCCGGGGAGTGTGGAATAGCTATCAAATTTCCCGCTGTAAGGTTTCAATGAGTGCTGCAGCACTTTCATTGTTTTCTCATTTTCCGCATCAATCATCTTTTTAACGGATGGGATTTTCTTCATTCTCTTCTCAAGGAACTTTGCAGCGGGCTTTGGCAGCCAGGCAAGCTTTTTGGTAACTTCTTCTATGTTCATTTTGCAATACTTTTTTAAATCCAAATCCGTTTATTAATCACAACCTTATGCGTTCAACCTTAACATTGGTTAAAGTTTGAGTTAAAGCGTTGCGTTTTTAGACCCATTGGCAAAAACTGTCGTTAATTTTAGGAACAAAATTCGTCCCACCACTCATTGTTACGGCAATGTTTTTTAACCCCGGCTGGCTTCCGTAAAGGCCGCCAGCAAATATAATGGCTATGAAAAGGATTGCATTATCTGTTTTACTGTTGTTTGCCACATTATCAACATTTACGGGGACGGTTCAAGGACGGTCGGTTTCTACCAGCTACAAGCAGATAGGGGCTCCCGGCCTGCCACGTATTTATGATGCACCCGTGCATGATACGCGCAACATTATGTTCTTATTCTGGATGACCTCATCGCTGGGCCCTATTATCCCGGCCGGGTCGTAAGGAACAAACAAGTTAAATTTCAACACCTTCTGTCCCTTGGCAGGATGATGTATGTCCTAATGTAATAAAACAGCAAGCCGCCATTAAAGGCGGCTTTTTCATTTACAAAAAAAAGCGGCCCCGCTTACGCGGGGCCGCCCGGCTAAAAAGCACGGGAATCAGAAAGTTTATTGAGCAATCATTTTTCCTTTACCTATTACCTTACCTTTTTGGGTTACTTCATACATATACATGCCCTGGGCAAGGTTACCGCGCTCAATCCTGAACAGGTTGTTCTGTGTTTGCTCGCTTCTTACAAGCTTGCCCACCACATCGTAAACCTTCAGCTCAAAACCATTTTCATTGCCATCAACCTTAATAGTGGTAAACTGGCTAAACGGATTTGGCTGTAACGTTATAGTAACGCCCTGTGCAGGTATATCATTTACTGAAAGCGTGTAATCAATGGTATTTACTGTTGCGTTGGTAGTAACACCGCTGTTATAGTCAAAGAACAGGCCTGCAGTATTAAGAATCTGGGTGCCCTGCGCCAATCCTTGAGCCGGTGATATGGAGTAGCTTACAAAACCATGGCTACCCGGTTCGTCAACTGCGCTATCCGGTAACATGATGGAATTGAACTTCCATATGGCAATCCTTCCGCTAAACTGCATGGTATAAGGGTGGCTTGCCCCAATCATCTTGAATGTATTGATGTCAAGATTGTTCGACAGGGTATCGTGTATCACAATATTCACTGCGGTAGCATTACCGGTGTTTTGGAAGTTTATGTTGTAAATCAGGTTTTGGTCAGGATGTATATTTCCCTGTGGGCCTTCGCCTTGAGGTAATACCGTTTTGTTGTTAGGGTCCCAGCTGGCAGCCACGTTCTGGTGCAGGGTATCAACGTTATCAGTCAAATCAATGTCGTTGCAGCCGGTAGTGGTTGCATTGGCCATTGTAAAGATAAACTGACCAAACTGCAGGGTGCTATCCGCCGTGAGTGATATATAATAATACTGGCAGCTACCGGGAGATAAGTTATTCAACACCCATGATGCCGTGTGGGTTGAAGAGTTTTGTGAAGCTGCGGCAGGTGACGCGTAATTGTAACTCAGGTTAGGGTCGTAGAACAGGTTTACGTTTCCGCTAACCGTATTGCTGCCTATGTTGCACACCTGTATTTGATACCATGCAGGGTATCCTGCAGTAACATCAGTATTATGCGTTAAGGTAACCTTCAGGTTGCATGAGCCCGGTTGAGCGTAAACTGAAAAGTCGTTATGATTATAGGTTTGGCCATTGGTTGTTGCAGTAACGGTTATTGAAGCCGGAGTAATGGTGCCACTTGGGTAAGCGCTTGATGGTACGCTTACTGTATACGTGCCCGAAGGTACTACCGCGCAATAATGCCCGTACTGGTCAGTATAAACCGTATAAGTATTGCCGCCCGAAGTAAGTATTACAGGAATATTCGGCAGGCCTGATTCGCCCGGGTCAACTGCACCGTTGTTATTTGCATCATAGTAAACAAGCCCACAAATGGTAACGCTGTTGAGCTGTATACCAAAGTTGAATCCGCAGTTAACGCCCGCGTGCAGCACTATGTACTGGTAAACGGTGCAGTTATTGCTGCTTACATAAGCATTAACCGGAATAGTAAAGGCATATCCTGTAGGCGCGCAATAATAAATTGAATATGTGCCGGCGGGTACTATAGCCTGGTAATGGCCGGTGCTATCAGTATGGGTTGTAAAATTACCTACGTATACTGTGGCATTAGCTATACCATGTTCACCGGGGTCTTGCACACCGTTGCCATTGGTATCTTCAAAAATAACGCCGCAAACAGTGTCATTACCGGCGCCACCACAAGGTTGTACAGTGATAGTTTCAGTATGAGAATCCTGGCAACCGGTTGCGGTATTATAGATATACAAAGTAATCGTCCACGTTCCAACAGGGAAAGTATGGTGCGGGTTGGCTGCAGTGTCGTTGGGACTGCCATCGCCAAAGTTCCAATAAGTGCGCGAGAAGCTGCCCGTAGAACTGTTATGGAACGATACTACCTGGCAGGTATCAAACGAATAGCTGAATGACGCGTGGCATGGGCTTACGTTTGCCCCAACATGCACTGAATCGCAGAAATTACTTGAGCAGCCGTGCTGCGTATAGATATACAGGCAAACATAATAGGTGCCAGCCGTGGTGTACTGGTGGGTAGGATCCATAAGGTTTGAGTGGCCGCCATCACCAAAGCTCCAGCTGTAATAAATGATTGAATCGGTACTGGTGCTTAAGTTGGTAAATGTAACCGATGTGCCATTGCCCTGGTAAGAATAGTTGGCATGGCAACCTCCGGAAGTGCCGGTGCCCTGAATGCTTTGGCAACTTGTATCAGCGCAGGTAGTGCCGGGTATTGTAACTATGTGGCAAACGGTGTACGAACCAGCCTGCTGATAATAGTGTACCGGCGAAGCCTGCGTTGAGCTGCTGCCATCGCCAAAGGTCCACAGGTTGGTAGAACCTGAAATGTTGTTATTACCGGTAAACTGCACACCACCACTTGAGGTATAGGTATATGACCAGGTAGCGCTAAGGCCGTAGCAGATATTGTAAATCACTTTTACTGAATCGCAATAGGTGCTGGTGCAGCCGTGAGCGGTAGTAATGGTAAGGCAAACGTAATACATACCGCTGTGCGGGTAAACGTGATTGCCGTGAACAAAAGTGGCTGTGCTGTTATCGCCAAAATTCCACAGGTAGCTTACGATACTATCGCCCGAGGTTGACTGGTTAGAGAACGATACGCCGTTAACGGGCGGATAATAATTCTGGTAAGTGAAATGAGCGCTGCAGCCGTTAGCGGTTACTGCTATTGTGTTGCATGATGAGTCAATGCAGCTAGTGCCCGGTATATATACATAAAGGCATACGCGGTATGTACCGGCATGCGCGTAGCTATGCGTTGGGTCAACCGTTGTAGCATACGTTCCATCACCAAAATTCCAAACATGGTGTACCGCTGTGCTTGTATCAGCCGCATTGAATTGTATGCCACCACTTGCAAGGTTAGTTGATGACCATGAGGCTGTAATACCTGAACAAGGAGCGTAAATAACATTTACTGAATCGCAATGGGTGCTGTAGCAGCCATGTCCATCTGATATAGTAAGACATACATAATACTTACCACTATGAGGGAAGGTGTGCGCAGGATTAGCACCCGAGCCGGTAGTTCCATCACCAAAAGTCCAATACCAACCAGCTATGCTGTTTGTAGCCGTTGAAAGGTCAGTAAACTGAACTGAATTATATGGCGGGAAATATGACTGATAGCTATAGTTAGCCGAGCAGCCTGACGCGCTGGCCTGTATATTCTGGCAGAATGAATCCACGCAGTTCGTACCCGGTATATAAACATACAGGCAAACATGGTAAAGGCCACCCACTGAATAACCGTGCGCAGGGCTAATGGCTGTACTTGTGCTTCCGTCACCAAAACTCCAGTAATGATGGTGAGAAGTAAAGGTGTCGGTTGCTGTAAACTGAACGTTATTGTTTGACAGATAAGTTTGGCTCCAATGTGCGCTTAATCCTGTACAACCTGAACTGCTGGTTATGGTAATGCTTTGGCAGGCTGAATCACAGAAGACTGTTCCCTGCGAGATATACAGGCACACATTATAAACGCCCGGTGCCAGTGTTTGCGAAGCGATGTAATTAGTGTGCCCGGCCTGTGTTTGAACCAAAGTACCGTTTGACGACCAGATATACCAAGTGTAATAAGTATTAGTGTCCGTACCGGTTGAGGTGCTGTATGCATGTATGCTGGTACCTGATGCTATATAATAATTGAATGCAGCTACACCACAATGGGTTTGGCCGGTAACCGTAATTGTGCGGCACAGTGTATCAGCACAATGAGTTCCGGGCAATTCAACAATCAGGCAAACTGTATAGGTGCCGGGTTGCGAATAATAATGAACAGGGAATGGTTGTGTTGATGTGGTACCATCGCCAAAAGTCCAAAAATGGTTCATGTTGTAAGTGGCGGTAGAACTGTAGAAAGTAACCGTATCATTACCTGTATGCTGATACCATTGCCATGCTGCTGTAACACCGCTGCACGAATTAGCGATAGTAACATTCTGGCAGAATGAATCCACACATGGCGCACCAGGTATATAATCATAGAAGCATACGCGGTAGGTCCCTGCATTCGCGTAATGGTGCGAGGTATCCATCGCACTAATAGTAGTACCATCGCCAAAATTCCAGAAGTGATGCGCTACTGTATTTGTATCAGCTGCATTTACGTGAACGGTATTACCCGAAACTGTAAATGTCCAGTTTGCAGTTAAAGTGGCGCACGACGTATTATTGGTAAGGTGCACCGAGTCGCAATGTGTGCTGGTGCAACCGTTAACTGTAGTAATGGTAAGGCACACATAATAAGTGCCAAAGTTAGCGTAACCATGTCCCGGGTTTTGCAATGATGAGGTTCCACCATCGCCGAAAGTCCAGCGGTAGCTCACAATGGAGTCGCCGGCAACCGAAGTGCTCGTAAATGCAACACCTGTTGATGAAGCGCTTGCCTGGAAATAAGTAAAGTTGGCGGCGCAGTTTGTTGGCGAAGACACCTGCACATAATTGCACATGGAGTCAACACAGGTAACGCCCGGCACATATACATACAGGCAAACACGGTAGTAGCCTGAGTGTGTATAGGTGTGCGTAGTGGTCATTGCATTCACAACAGCGGAGCCATCGCCAAAATTCCAGTAATGATTGGCTGCATGGTTGGTATCAGCCGTAGTGAATGTGATTACGTTACCCGAAGTATATGTGGCCGACCAGGTAGCAGTGATATGAACATGGTCGCAGGGGTTTGAATAAACTATGTGAACAGAATCGCATGAAGTGTTAGTGCAGCCATGGCGCGTGGTAATTGTTAGGCATACATAATAGGCGCCGTAGTTGGCATATTGATGCGATGGATTGGGAGAGGTTGAGGTAGTACCATCGCCAAAACTCCATGAATAGGTTTGGATGGTATCACCACTTACAGTTGAGGTATTTGTAAAGTTTAAACCTAACTGGCTGTTAGTGGCTGGGGAGGTTGTAAATGAAGCGTGGCAACCGGTGGATAGTTGAACGGTTACATTACTGCAAACTGAATCAAAACAGTTTGTGCCGGGTGTATATACATACAGGCAAACGCGGTATGTACCACTGTTTGCATAAGTATGCGACACTCCGGTACCACTGCCGTTCGCTGAACCATCACCGAAATTCCAGTAATGGCTATTATTATGGTTGGTATCTACCGAACTGAAATAAATCAAGCCTCCGGAAGGGTTATAATAGTTCCACGCAGCGCTAATGTTACAAGGGGTAGGAATTGTTATGGTTTCACAAACTGTATCGCGGCAAACGATGGTAGTGTTGAAATAGGCCGTCATATAAAAGCACACTGTGTAAGTTCCCGGACCGGCATAAACATGCATAGTGCTGTCGTAATCCTGTGCTACTGCACCGTCACCAAAGGTCCAGAAGCCGCTGGCAAAGTTGGCGTTGGCTGTATACGTAGAGGTGTTTAGAATCCTCACCGTATCGCCGCTTATCTGGTAAGTGAAGCTGCCATTACAAGCTTGTGCCTGAACCGCATATGAGGTGGCAATGAGGGCACAGGCAAAAAGAATTTTGTACAGGTTTTTCATGGTAAAAACTTTTATGGGGCCGGTTTTTATTGGTGTCATTATACTATTGATACTGTAAAGGTAGGCTTCGGTTGTGCGAAAGGGAAATAAAACGTAATTATTTCTTACCTACCCAAATCATCAACCTCTACCCCCACTTTGGGGGCCAGCCAGCTGCGGTATCGGAGCACCTCGCCATCTTCAACCGACCCTTTTACGGGGTTGAGCACAAACTTCTTTATCTTATTGAAAAGCAAATTATTGCGACTAATTTCATTGCCCGCCTCCACCATTTCAGGAATTAGTTTCAGCACAAAATTTTCGCGTTTAAAATCGTTCAACAGTATCAAATCTTTGAACTGCTTTTTTACCTGTTCAACCCTTTTTAACGAGCTTTCAAAATCGCCTGAATCATACTGCATAATGCATTCTACCACAGCAATCTTCATTTTGAATGAAGCATCGGTCTTTTTGTAGTGGTCGTTAAGATACAGTTTAATCAGGTTGCGTATGGCCTCAAGGCTTTTGCCCTGGTAGAATAAAAGTATAGCCTTGTTGAGCAGCAAAAAGAAATCGTAGTAGCTGTTCTTCATGCCCTTCATTTCCTTTTCAGCTTCGTCAAGCGCTTTTAATCCCCGCGCCAAATCAATCTTTGAATAATTTATTACCAGCGCGTTGTAATAGAAGAAAAGATACTTGTCATACAACATGTTGTTGTAGGCATTCAATTCCTCGCCCAGCGTTTCTGCGTAATCAAGACTTTCACGGTTCTTGGCATTTTTGAACGTGGCGTTGATGATGTAAATCAACATCTGGATTTTGGTTTCGTGGTTGCTCTTATCAAACCATTTTTCATCAATAAAGCGCTTATAGGTTGCCAGCATAAAGCGCTCCAGCTCCAAAAAGTTATGGCTTTGAATCAGCACCTGGCTTACCGCACGGAAAATGCGGGTTTGAAAGCTTTTGCTCTGGCGGATGGATTCATCGCCTGCAAATTCTTTGATGGTGTTATCCAGTATCTTCAATAAGCCCACATCGCCTTTGCCATAGTTTTGCGAAAGCTTCAACCTGTAATTCACCACCGCAAGCGCCTGGTCGGTTTCACGAATTTTATTCAGGCGCATTTCGTTTTCGCGCCTGCGTTTAATGTACAACTCAGGGTTTATCTCGGTAAAATCATTGCTCAGTTTTACAAAGCTTGCGTAGATAATATCCAGCAGCTCGAAATTCTCAATCTGCAGCGCGCGTTTCTCAGCCTTTTTTAAATAGTAAAGCGCAATGGCTGATTGATTACGGCCGAGAAAAATGTTATACAGGCTAAGCATCAAATAGAGGCTGTTCGATTCGTGCTTACCGAAATGCAGCAAGGTGAGGTTGTAGCCGAGGTCCTCAAGCAACCGGTTCTTTAGGCGGTAAAACGAGTTTTTATCTCCGTTGCCGTAAAGGCGGATAAAAATCTGCCCCTCATCGTATTTCTCGCCGGTTTTCCTGATGTAATCAAAAAGCATTACATCTTTGCGTGCGTTGGAGGCATTGGTACTGTTGAGCCAGAGCTTGAAATTCCGGATTTCCTCCTTGTTCATTACGGAAACAATGCTGTTCAGTATGTCCATTCAGGGTATTTTGGATAAGTAAGAAACAAAGATAAATTATTCTATGGATTGCAACTATCATAGTAACTTAGCGGTCAAATAAATAATGTCGCAGCACCGCTTATACAATCTTGTATTGTTATTGTTTTTCAGCGCACTGTCAACGGTTAGCACCTTCGCAGCCGGCCACGGTGTGGGGGTTACGCTTATTGACTATACCCTGAGCCAGGAAAGCAGTATTGACCTTGGTTATACCATTACCATCAATGCACAGGTTACCAATTTCGACTCAACGGAGTTTACCGGGCGGATTGACTTTGGCCTGCGCAATAGCACGCAGGTGCTTACAACCGCAGGTATCTTTGGCCAGCCGAACTACAGCGGCGAAACCATTAGCCTGCACGGATATGAAACAGTGCCTGCCGTTTTTAGCGTTAAACTCGATCCGATTTATTTCAGGCCGGGGCCCGATGTAGTAGTTGTTTGGCCCATCTGCACACCTACCACCGGCGACTCAATCCTCATCCACCTTAACGTAGCTGACCCTAACGGCATTGAGAACGGCCAGGACAACATGTTTAGCTATGTTGTAATGAGCGACCGCATTCTGGTTAAAAACGCCGATAACAAAACTTACTTTAGGCACGTAAGAATTTCGAACCTTTTAGGCCAGCAGGTAGTAGAGCAAAATGCCGAGGATATCAGCACCATCAACCTGCCCGCCATGCAACACGGTATTTACCTGATGGAGCTTATCACTGCCGATAACCGGCGCAAGATTGTTAAGTTCCTTTACTAACCATTTCCAACTCTTCCCTTTTTTGACGCAATCCTTACGCTAATTACTAGGGTAAAGTCAATTGGTTTTTTAGTTTTAGGGCTCAAACTCCTATAAATGAAATTGAAATTTACCTCCTCGATTTTTGCATTATTGTTATATGTAACAGCCGCAGCCCAAATCAGCTTCAGCACAACGGATATGCCTACATCGGGTTTCAGCAACCGCGTTGGCCGAGATTCGCTGCATAACGGGCAGGTTAATTACGGAAGCGCCGGTACCAACCAGGCTTATAACTTCAACTACCTTTCAGCACAGCGATATGATACTACAAGGTATTCAACACCTACTGCGGGGCAGCTCACCAATTTTCCCAATGCCAACCTGGCCGCAACAACCGATTTTGTAAATTATGTGCTCTTTAAAAACGCTGCCGCCAAACTTGATGTTGAAGGTCTGCAGGGTGTTATCCTTGGACAATCAAGTGTAGCGAAATTCAATCCGGTTGAAGACCTGTTTCATTTTCCCACACAATACGGCAACAATTACAGCGGCACCTGGGGCTTTAAAGCGCAGATTGACGGTAGCAGTATCAACGCGCTGTTAGATAGCGTTTACCTTGATTTTGTTGATTACTACAAAGACACTATTGACGGATGGGGAAAAGTAACAACGCCTATTGGCACTTACAAATGCCTGCGCGATGCACGCCGCGACTCAAGCCATACCAAAATAACTTACAAAACTATTTTTGGCAGCTACAGCACTTTCCAGGATTACAGCAGTGTATCACTTGGCTTTAGTTATTTAACCAAAGAAGCTAAAGGTGCACAGGTAAGTTTTGAATATGACTCACTGGGAAGATTGAAAGCAGCGCGTTATTCATTTATTCTGCCCAATCCGCCAATCGCCTCGTTTACTTACGCAGGTGCAGGTGTTGGTGTAATTAACTTTACTGATGCCAGTGATAATTATCCCACTTCGTGGCTCTGGAATTTTGGCGATGGCTCAACCAGCACTCAACAGAACCCACAGCATACTTATACCCACAACGGAGTTTATTATGTATGCTTAACAGCAACAAATGCAGGCGGCAGCAATACATTTTGCGATAGTGTGCATATTACCGGCATCAACACCGCGCCTAATGCCAATAACGATAGCTTGACGGTCCTACAGCCAAACTCCGGTATCATCAATGCTACAGCCAACGATAACGACCCCGATAACGACCAAATTTGCATTACAGCAGTATACGGCTCAACCTATTTTTCGGTGTTGAATTGCGATAGCGTTTTATTCCAACCGCTTTCAACCTTTACCGGCTATGATTCCTGTCATTACATCATCTGCGATAACGGCAGCCCGGTAAAATGTGATACAGCGACTATTGTGGTGCATGTATTACCGCATACATCCTCTAACCTGCCGCCAACAGCTATCAACGATGTAGCGAATGCCCAACAACCGGCAAGCGATACTATTAACGCAACAGCTAACGACTATGATGTAAACGGCGACACCATCTGCATTACGCTGGTTTACGGCAACCTGGATTTCAGCGTTCTTGATTGTAACAACATTGCTTTTCATCCGCCGTCAAGCTTTTCAGGGAACGATACCTGCTGGTATGTCATCTGCGATAACGGCAGCCCAATCATGTGCGATACAGCTATGATTGTGGTAAACGTGGCGCCAATCATTATCCCGAACCATCCACCCAATGCAGTTAATGATACAGCATCAACGGTACAACCTGCTTCAGCTTCTATCAACGTTACGGCGAATGACAGTGACCCTGATGGCAATACCATATGTGTAACAACAGTTTATGGTTCGGCGCAATTCAGTGTGGCGGATTGCAATCATGTCTCATTCCATCCCGACACATGCTTCCATGGGAATGATACTTGCTATTACATTTTGTGCGATAACGGCAACCCTGTTAAGTGCGATACCGCAATGCTAACCGTACAGGTACAATTCAACCAGGCAGTTCTGCCTACGGCGTCGTTCAACGTTTTAACCCCCGTATGCCAGGGTATTATTGCGGTCAATACTTCAACCAATTACGAGAATTCCATTTGGAACGTAAATCGTCTGTTTAATTCGGGGCCTTATCCTGATACAACATTTACCTCGGATACCATACAATACGCTCAAACTGCTAATGAGACATTCGAAATCTGCCTTGTAACTACTAATCAATGCGGGACATCGCACCAATTCTGCGATACAGCGAATGCAATTTGCGAAGGAATTAACGAAGTTCAACTCTCCAACATCAACCTCTACCCCAACCCAACCAATAATGTTTTGACCATTGACATGCGCAACAACCGAGATGAAATCACCAATAATTACACCGGCATTGAAATTTACAATGCTATTGGCGAGGTGATTAAAACAAAAGCCAGAGGGCAACAAATGCGCATTGAAAATATTGCAGTAGGCGATTTGCCTGAAGGTATTTACATGGCTTCAATCATTGATAGCAAAGGTGCAAGGCGTACTTTGGGCAGGTTTGCGGTGAACAAGTAATGTTGCTTCGCTTAAGCTTTTACTTTTTTGTCTTGACACAAAAAAGTAACAAAAAAAGTCAAGGCTGTAAAGTCCCGATAGCTATCGGGAGCGCGAAACTCATTCCACTTCGCTAAAACAAACAAACTCGCCATTCTCTGATTTTATATTAGGGGATGGCTCAAACAGTGTTTGTTTCTTAACGCTGCGTTTCATGAGATTTCGAGCCGATTGCTTTAAGGCCGGATGCAAGAACCAACAACGGCATAATAGAAATAAAAAAACTCCCGGGGTTTCTTAAGCCTTCGGGAGTTTTTGTTCCTAACAATCCCATGAATCCTTTTGCCATAGGCTTTCCCAGCCACAGGCAATATGTTGAGTGAGTTTATTCAGCTATTGTCCAAACCTCGGTGCGGCCGAAGAGAGGAATTGAGCACAGGTAACCGCGCATCTCAAGCGTGTTGCCTTTAAAAGTTATTTTACCGCAGTAAGTTTTGCCGTTATCAGCATCGTAAACAGTGCCGCCGGTATAAACGTTCGGGTTGTTTGGGTCCTGCGTAAAACCGCGAAGCATGATTGAGTTTAATAGCGGCTGATTACGTTGGTTTTCATCCGGGTTCTCTTTATCAACAACGGGTTTACCTGTTTTTTTGTCGATCGGCTCATTCAGCCAAACCATTTTACCATAATACCTGCCGTCAACTGCCAGGTAAATCTGGATTTTGCAGGTTTTCTTTTCATCAAACCATGTGCGTTCTACCTGGTTCTTGCCGGCTACCGGACCCGGTTTTGCGATTGATGCCAGGGCAAACAGTGCTATTGCTATAATGGCCCAAATCTTTTTCATGTGTTGGTTTTTGGTTTACATGGGCATACGGCAACAACGCGGCATTTGTTTCATAAAACAATTAGCCTGTATGGCAAAAGGCAGGGGATTAAACCAACAAAATAATTGGGAATCAACCTATTCTGAGGTGCAGAACAGGCCGGCGTCGTGCTTTGTAAAAATCAGCTGGTCGGCCTGGCCCTGGGTAGTGCAGTAACGTTCGGCATAGTTGCTGGCAGTGTCGTGGCAGGCCCAGCCTAAAGCGGGTGAGGTAAGGGAATCAATATATTCAGTGTAATACTGTAATGAGAGCTTTTCCGATGCCACAATAATGGTAAGCGTAGTATCGGGCCGTTCCTTACGGCAAACCTGGCACTGGTTGTGGCAAACGTAGCATTTGCGGCACGATAAAAAAGAAATAATCATCAGGGCAACAACTGCAGCAACAAAGGTATTTCTCATAATGCCCGCCAAAGATAAGGCAGTTGCCGTTATTATTGAAGCAGGATTATTTATTTTGAAAACAGAAACCGGTGCACGAGATAGAACCATATTACCTGTGGCGCGACTACTATATTGCCAGCGAAGACAAGCGCTCCCCCTTTTACCGCAGGCAATACAGCGAATTCCATTTTGAGAACAGCATTTACAACTTCTACATCCACCCACAGTGGGATTTCTTCGGCTCATCAACCCTTTACTGTAAAATACTTTACGCCGATTACGAGCAGCGCTTTGCCGTTATAGAGTTGATAGGCGAATGGAACGATGCCGTGCACAACGACATTATGGAATTAAAGCGCAGCCTGATTGACCCGCTGATGGCCGAGGGTATGGTGAAATTTTTGCTGGTTGGTGAAAACGTGCTCAACTTCCACGCCTCTGATGATTTGTATTACGAAGAGTGGTATGAGGATATTAAAGATGAAGGCGGTTGGATAGTGGCCCTCAATTTCCGCGAACATGTAATACACGAAATGCAGAAGGTAAAGGTGCACTACTACGTTAACCTTGGCGAACCTTTTGTGAACTTCCTTTGGCGCAAATTCAAACCGCAAAACCTGATGGAAGCGATTGAGGCGCTGATGATGAAAAGCCTGCTTTAATAAAAAGGAAAAGCCACCTGCAAGGTGGCTCTCTTTTGGTTAGTGTGTCGATTGTATTTTAATCCTCCTCATCGTAATCTTCTTCGTAATGACCGTGTGGGTCATCCTGGAAGTCGTCGATTTTGAAGTCCTGCTTTCTTGCAAATTCTTCCTGTTTCAATTTAATGCTGTTCAGCCTATCTAACCTGAACGAGCGGTAATCACCGCGCAACTTACACCATGCCACCAAATGACGCTTGCGCTCTTTGTACACAATTGCCATCGGTTCAATCTCACGTTGCGATACTCCCTTCTCTCTTGAATCATATTCAATCGTAGCAATCTTGCAATTGTCAATTGCATTATTGATAGTGCTTAGAAGATTAGGTGAATAATGCATCTGCTTCCGCTGGACAGATGGTTTCATGTAAGCCGTATCATTCATGGGGTATGGGTTTGGTTCACGAATATATATTTTCATAACATTCATGCCAACTTTTGCTTACACTTTTTTCAGGCGGTTTCCCGCAAACACCTAAAAACAGGGGGTTTGGAAACTTTACACCTATGCATAGTTTCCCCTATTTAAAAAATTTCTATACAATCAATGTTGCAACGCCTGTTCAAGAACTGCGATTTTTTTCATCGCATCATCGCGTTTTTTTCGCTCACTGTCAACCACTGCTGCAGGGGCCGACGAAACGAATTTTTCATTGGTAAGCTTTTTTTCAACCGAAGCGAGGAACCCACGTGTATACTCCAGTTCTTCTTCCAGTTTCTTCCGCTCTTCGCCACTATCCGCTACTTCGCCTGTGGCAATGAAGAACTTATAGCCTGGAAGAATAAAAGCTTTCATACCGGCTTGGTCGGCATTTGCCTGCTCCAACTTACCTAATCTGGCAAGTTTGATAATTCTGGAAGAAAAGGCTTCAAATCCTGTTTGGCCTTTTGATGTTACAACATAGAAAGCATCTACCGTTTCAGTATTCTTCTTGTTGGCGCGTGCGCGTATGTCGCGGATATTGGTAATTACATCAAAGGCAAGCGCGGCGTTTTGCAACAACGCTTCATCAACAGCAACCGCTGCAGGGTATTTTGTAAAGTTGATGGCGTCGCCTTCCTTACGTTCAGCCAGGGTGTGCCAAATCTCTTCGGTAATGAATGGCATGAATGGATGCAACACCTGCATCAGTTTTTCAAACAGCTCAATCGTTTTGTTGTATGTGTAGCGGTCAATCGGCTTTTGATAATCGGGCTTGATGAGTTCAAGGTACCAGCTGCAGAAATCATCCCACAGCAGCTTATAAACTGTCATCAACGCTTCACTCAACCTGAAACTTTCAAACGACCCATTTAATTCCAAAATGGTTTTGCTCAACCTGCTTTCAAACCAGCTGATAACAACTTTGTTGTCTGCATTCTCACCTTCAGTAACTTCCCAGCCCTTAACCAGCCTCAAGGCATTCCATAACTTGTTGCTGAAGTTTCGGCCTTGTTCGCACAATTTTTCATCGAACAAAATATCGTTGCCAGCGGGTGAGCAAAGCAACATACCTAACCTTACACCATCCGCGCCGTATTTTTCAATCAGCTCAAGCGGCTCGGGCGAATTACCAAGGCTTTTGCTCATTTTGCGGCGCAGCTTATCGCGCACAATGCCGGTGTAATAAACGTTTTTGAAGGGCTTCTCTCCTCTCCATTCATACCCCGCCATTATCATACGCATTACCCAGAAAAACATAATCTCGGGTGCGGTAACCAAATCGTTGGTTGGATAGTAGTACTTGATATCCTTGTTATCAGGGTTTTCAAAACCATCAAACACTGAGATGGGCCACAGCCAACTGCTGAACCATGTATCAAGCACATCCTCATCCTGCTTCAGGTTCTTTTTACCGCTCTGCTTTTCGGCTTCAGCAGCATTCTTTGCCACGGCAACAAGATTCCCCTGCTCATCATACCAGGCGGGTATGCGCTGGCCCCACCACAATTGGCGGCTTATACACCAATCCTTTACATTATCAATCCAGTGCTTGTAACTGTTTTTGAATTTAGACGGGTAAAAGCGGATATCATCGCTCATTACATCGTCAAGCACCTGCGGATTTTTAGCGAAGAACTTCTTCATATCCACAAACCACTGCATGCTGAGCCTCGGCTCAATCACCGCCTTAGTGCGTTCGCTGCGGCCAACTTTATTTACGTAATCCTCTTTCTTTATCAGCAATCCGTCAGCCTCGAGTTTTTCAACGGCCAGCTTACGTGCTTTAAACCTATCCAGGCCTACAAAAATCTGTGCAGCAGGAGCAACAGTGCCATCTTCATTAAAGCAGTCAATCACCTCCAGGTTGTGGCGCTTGCCTATTTCATAGTCATTGGCATCATGAGCAGGCGTAATTTTCAATGCACCTGTTCCGAATTCAATATCTACATAGTCGTCAGCAATAACCGGTACCTCGCGGTTAACCATCGGTACAATAACCGTTTTGCCGATAAGGTTTTTGTAACGCTCATCCTTAGGATTAACACAAACAGCTACATCACCCATTATCGTTTCAGGCCGCACGGTTGCTACCGACAGAAAATCCTGTGTGCCCTTAATCATGTACTTCACAAAGTATAACTGGCCTTTCTCTTCTTCATGCAATACTTCCTCGTTGCTTAATGATGTTTTGGCAACAGGGTCCCAGTTTATCATGCGCAAGCCACGGTAGATGAGCCCTTTCTTGTGCAGGTCCACAAACACAGCGATAACGGCATCGCTCAGTTTATCCTCCATAGTAAAGCGGGTGCGCTGCCAATCGCAGCTGGCGCCCAACTTTTTCAACTGTTCAAGGATTATGCCGCCGTATTTCTCCTTCCATTGCCAGGCATATTTCAAAAACTCCTCGCGGCTCAAATCGCTTTTCTTAATGCCTTTCTCACGCAGCATGTGCACAACCTTCGCTTCGGTAGCAATAGAGGCGTGGTCGGTGCCGGGCACCCAGCAGGCGTTTTTGCCTTCCATCCTGGCCTTGCGGATAAGGATATCCTGTATGGTATTATTCAGCATGTGCCCCATGTGCAGCACACCTGTTACATTGGGCGGAGGGATAACAATAGTAAACGGCTCGCGGCTATCCGGTTCGCTATGAAACATATTGTGTTTCATCCAATAGCTATACCATTTGTCCTCGGTTAACTTAGGGTCATATATTTTAGGTAACTCAGTCATTTATAGTAATCAGTATTAAGTATTTAGTAGTTACACCAAATACAATTCAAAAAATAGTTTCGCGAATATAATTGCTTTTGCTGCGCCTGTAAAACGGGCAGCAAGGTGGTGAATTAACGGTTGACTCGGGGATGTAATTCCATCAACATATCAGGTTCGGGCCGCATGGTTATAAGCGGGTCTAAAGCAAATTTAAAATCTTTTGGCTTTTGCAGGTGGAAATGCTCCAATATCATAGGCACAATCATTTGCATTTCCATCAAAGCAAAGTTATTGCCTATACACTGCCTTGGGCCACCGCCAAAGGGGAAATAAACAAAACGGTGCCTGTCCTTGCTGTTTTCTTTATTGAAACGCTCAGGTATAAACTTCAATGGTTCAGGCCAGTACTTTTCATCGCGGTGTATCTGGTAAACGGGTATAAAGCAGTTGGTATCTTTTGGAATGAGGTAGCCATCCACCACGTCATCTTCATAACTATGCCTGCCCACGCCCCATACGGGCGGATAAAGGCGCATGCTCTCATCAATCACCATGCGGGTGTATTCCAGCGCCCGCATGTCCTCAATAACAGGTGTGCGGCCGTTTAATGCCACCTGTACTTCCTTCAATAACTTTTCTTCAGCATCCGGGTTTTCATCCAGGCAATGGAATAACCAGGTTAGGGCAACGGCTGTAGTTTCGTGGCCGGCAAGGAAAATGGTAATTACCTCATCCCTTATCTGCACATCGCTCATCATTTCGCCTGTCTCCTCATCTTTCGCTTCCATCAGCATGGCTAACAGGTCATCATAATGTTGCCCGCTTTTGCGGCGGTTTTCAATAACCGAGGTTACAACCCCATGCAGGGCAGTATAAGCCTTCCGCTCACGGGCATTGCCGGGTGTGGGCACCCATAACGGAAGGGCCAGCGGGTTTATAATCCTCGCGATCAGCTTTTCATTCGCCACATTAAACTCGCGGTTCACTACCTCAATAGCCTCGTCCACATCGGTGCTGAACATGGCCTTGCAGATAATTTTGAGCGTAAGCTCCATTAAATCGTGCGACAGGTTAATAACAGAGTTAGCGGGTAACCCTTTCCATTTCTCTACCACCTCAACAGTTTCATCCGTCATAATTTTGGCGAATGACGCCAGGCGCTCCCGGTGAAATGCCGGCTGTATAAGGCGGCGTTGCTTACGCCAAAAATCGCCTTCGCTTGTAACCAGCCCTTTGCCCAGCAACAACTTCAGCACTTCATAACCAAAGCTTTTACGGTAGTTGCGGTTATTGTCAAGCAGTATATGCTTTACATAATCAGGGTTCGATACAATCATCATCTTCTTGAAATCGGTGCTCACCCTGAAAAACATGGAGGTGATTTCAAAAATGCCCTTATACTTAGGCACATAATCTATAAAGAATTGCAGAGGGTTCTTTGCAAAGTAGCTGATACTGCCTACCGGCCATGGGCCATCCAGCACCGGGGGCAATTTTGCAGTGGTTTTAACTTCAGGTTCTTTAACAGCAGGCATAACAATTGTTCTTAGCGCAAATTAAACACTTAAAAACTACCGGTGTTTGGTAAAGTGCGCCACGCCGGAACAAAGGATTTCAAAAAATTACAATTCTTTTACATTTCAAGCACCTAATCGGGCATCGTATTAGCCATATTTACATTTTGCATTATAAGCGAAATCTCCCCATCGCTGCTTAAATACAGCACCATTGCCTAGATTAAAGCTTTTGTTGGGCTACAAAGAATACCTGCAAATTCTGGTTACGTTCATCGTAACACGGATTGCCCTTACTGCTACCGCGCTTATTTCAGTTGTCTTCATCTCCCCTAAACACCCAAAACTATTTGAGTACCATAGGCTAAAATGGCTCGATATCTGGGCTCTAAATGATTCAGGGTGGTATATTGACATTGCCAGGAATGGATATTCAAGCGAACCCTTAGAATGGCTTTATAATCAAAGCAACATAGGCTTCTTCCCCCTGCTACCCAAAAGCATTGCTGCGCTCAACTTATTCACCCATAATTCAGTTGTTAGCGGAGTTGTATTATCAAATTTTTGCGCGGTGGCTGGATGCTTTTATCTGTATGAACTTTCCAAAATATTATTCCCTACCGCTAATGCGCATGCAGTGGCACGTTGTTTCTTGCTACTGCCTGCATCGTTCACCCTATCTACTCTGCTGGCCGAGCCAATGCTATTTTTATTCTTTACTGCCGCATTTTACTACGCATACAAAAGCAACTACCTCCTTTCAGCAATTGCTGGTGCGCTTGCCACCCTTACCAAGCCATCAGGAATATTAATCGGGGTTTCACTGCTTATTATCATCATTCAGCGCGGGCGTTTCCTTGATTGGCGGGCTCTGCTACCATTGATATTGCTCCCCCTTGCACTTGCGGGCTTTGGCCTGTATTGCCAACTATATCATCACGACTTTCTTGCTTACGTCCACAGCAAAAAGATAGGATGGCAAACCTACTTTATGTGGCCATGGCAAAGTCTGCTTTTGGCCTTAAAGTCTACCAACCCCGTTTCGGTAATCGGCGCGATATATGCCTGTGTACTATTAGGTATTTTAATAGTGTTCAGGCGCATACCTTTGTCGTTATGGGTGTTTGGTTTGCTTCAGATATTATTTCCAATTATGAACGGATACGGCAACCTGGTTTGCATGATTCGGTATTCAGCAGTTCTGTTCCCTTTGGCATTTATTTTTTGCAGGATAAAAATGCCGGAAGCAGTAAAAACTTGCGCTTTGGTTATTTTTGCTTTGTTGCAATTGCTCTGCATGATAAGCTTTGCAAATGGGTTTGACTATGTGGCATAATCAGGCCTTGCAACAATTTTGAACCTTATCACATCTAATAATTAAAATTCCAGAATGCGGCTCATTATAGTATTGCTTCTTCTCTCTGTAATACCGGGCACCTTAAAGACCGACCTCGAAAAGAACCACCTCAAAGGCAAAGTAAAAACCCTCACAGAAAGCACTTACGAGGTAGTTAACTACGGAGCGGCAGGCCAGCAGGCAACCATGAAAGGCAAGGTGGCAACCAATTACAATGAGAAAGGATACATAACCACAATTGGCAAATCGGGTAAGGATGGAATTGTTCACCCCTTCTCAATTAATGTATATGACAAGAATGACGTGCTAACCGGCACTGATTTTTTGAAGGACGACAGCATTCACACTGAAAGAACACTATTTGCTTACAACGACAAAGGGCTTACGATTACTGAAAAGGAATATGATGCCGAAAACAAGCTGTCGCGAACAATTAGCTACGAGTACGACAAAGCCGGCAGGCTTACCAGCGAAAAGATTCTGGCGGTGAGCCCAAAGGAGAAGAAAGAATTCAGGCATAAATACGATGACAAGCAGAACACTGTTGAATACGCCGGCTACCTCAATGGGAAGCCAGGTTTCCACATAACCTTCAAATGCGACGGCAATGGCAACAGCATTGAAGAAACGTTTTACGCCGCCAACGGCAGCCTTGATTACACCCAGCAAAACAAATACAACGCCAATAACCTGCTGGCAGAAAAGATAAACACATCAGCGGGAGGAACAGTAGTTAAAACCACTATTGTTTATGATTTTGATAATACCGGTAACTGGACAAAAAAGTCAACCCGTAAGGACGGCCAGCTTACGGATATTGTAACGCGAATAATTGAGTACTATTAAACTACTGCGGTGGAACAAAACTATCCACCACTTTGAATATGGTTGGAAACACAAAAACCATAAAATACAGGATAAAAAAACCGAAAAATTTCAGGTTTGAATACTCTTCTATTTTGCGGTTCAACAAAATACCTGCAAAAAGCCCGATGCTTATGTAAACTGCAATTGCGGCCACCTTCCAAATTCCTTTTTCAGCTTCGGTGAGCAGTTCTTTATACTCAGCATTTGAAAACATGCCACCGTTTGAGATTGTCATTGATAAAATCAGCAGTATAAAGAACACCAGGAGGGCCATCAGGTAAACGGAAGTAATGCGCAGCAGTATTTTCTTAAAAAGCATCATAACCTTTCCCCTACTTCAACTTTACCAGCTTCAAACTCAAAATATTCATGCCGTTGGCATTAAGGCCTTCAACATTTTTCTGCGAAAAGTGCAAAACGCGGTCGTAATATAAAGGCACTACGGTAGCCTCCTCAATAATTATCTTATCCATTTGATGATAAAGGGCGTAGCGTTTTGCGTTATCGTTTTCCAAAACTGATTTTTCATACAAAGCATCAAAGGCCGCGTTATTAAAGCGGGTGTAATTAGGCGGCGCTCCGTTTTTGCTGTAGAAGCAGGCAAAATAATTTTCGGCATCAGGATGATCGGCCAACCAGCTACCGCGGAAAAACTGAACCTTGCCCTGCACCATCCACTCGCGCAAAATGCCGGGTTGCGTTACTTCAACTGTTACGTTCAATCCTATTTGCTCAAGCTTTCTTGCAATAAAGAGTCCAAACTCTTTATAAGTTTCGTTGGTGTATAGTTTCATTGGCGGCAGGCCTTTACCATTCTCATGCCCGGCTTCTTTCAACAACGCCTTTGCCTTTTCAGGATTGTAATTGTAACCCTTCACCTCGGCAGTATCAAATGAAGGCAAGCCGTAAGGGCTAAAGCCACTCTCAGCCGGCATACCCACGCCCTTGCGCAGGTAACGCAGCATTTCGCGGCGGTCGAAACCGTAGTTGATTGCCTGCCTTACCCTTTTATCACTAAATGGATTTGCTCCGCCTTGCTGGCTTGATATATTGAAGCCCAGGTACTCTGTATTGAGATACGGCGTTTGGCGCAGGTTGAATTGGTCGCGCAGATTTGGCTTCAGCTCACCTTTATCATCCAACACTTCATCTATATAACTGCCATCAACACTGTTGAAAAAATCAAGCTGATGCTGCATGAACGAGAGGTATTCTGTTTTCTTATTGTCGATAAACGTAACCTTCACTCCATCCAAATAAGGAAGTTGTTGACCATTCTCTTTTTCAAAGTAATCTGGGTTCTTAACCATAATAAGGGCCACACCCTCCTTCCAGTTCTTCAACATAAAGGGCCCTGTGCCTACGGCATGTGCGCGAAAACCTGCCTTGTATTTATTCACTGCTTCTTCAGGCACAATGGAGCAATACTGCATTGTCAATATCCCCAACATCGGGCGGAAGGGTTTGCTTAGCTTTAAAACAAAAGTGGTGTCATCTACCGCTTTGAAAGGTTCGGCCGCATCAACATTGTGATTAAAAATCCAAAGCCCGGGTGACGCTACTTTTGGGTCAACAATGCGGTTAAAGCTGTAAACCACATCGCGGGCATTTAGTAAGCGGCCCTTGCCATTTGCGAAACACTCATCGTTATGGAACTTAACATCGCTGCGCAGGTGGAAGGTGTAAGTCTTTCCATCTTCAGAAATATCCCAGCTTTTGGCAATACATGGTTTTACATTCAGGCTGTCATCAAGCTGGATTAAAGGATTATACAACTGGTTGCAAATCCAGATTACGGACTGGTCTTTCGCAAATGCGGGGTCAAGGCTGGCCAATCCCGACGACAGGTTAAACCTGAAATATTTCTGGCTTGCATCTTCCTTAGGCCCATTGCAGCCTTGTTGGCATCCGCTTAAACCCAGTAAAATCACTACTGCGATTATCCAATTCTTATTCATTCTCAAATTCATTTCACAACCAATTGCACCTGCGTAACATCAAGCCCTGCAAAAACCCCATAACCGTTTTTCACATTCGAATACACAAACACCGGCTGCGTTGAATTGCTGTTGCCGGCATTGCGCTGATATTGAAGTGTTGAAAAATAGCGGTACATATTTTCAGAGACAGTGTGCAGGTCAACAAACATAATCAATTGGTCAAACCCTGTTGGGTCCATAGCCGCTGTGTGAATATCTATTGTGCCTGTGCCATTTTTAAAATCGCGGTCGGTAAAATAAAGCGTCCATCCATTTTCGCGTAATGTGTCAGCAGCGCCGCTTAGGTCCATAACGCGGGCGCCGAAAAACTGGTCAGAGTATGTTGTATCGCCGCTTGCTGAAACGCTGTGCCACTTGCCGTAGAAATAAGTATTAAACCGGTAGTAGTTATCAATACCAGGAACATCCTTAATGGACAGACGAACGTGTGGCCCCTCAACATCACCCTGCGTATATGGGTAGTGCACCAACTGGCTTGATGTAATAGCAGCTCCTATGGGCATCTGGTCCTCGGCCGTTGCCTGCCCTAACTGGCTGTCAGTAACTTTGATGGAATACTTTTTACCCGGCTTAGCAATGTTGCTGCAAGCATAATAACCGTGATACTGCGAAGTATCATACGGGTAATAAGTTAAGTTGGTCAGGAAAGAATCGTTCTCAAAAAGCTGCACCAAAGCATTAGGCAAGGCTTTTATATCATGCGCCCCTGTAAGTGAAAAGCTTTGGGTTGCATATACCCTGAACGGGAACCAGGGGTCGTAATTACAATTGATGGTAATTTTTGGCGACGACAGTTTCTGGTCAACCTCAAACTCCTTTTCGCAGGAGAAGAGTGCACCGGCCAGCATAAACGCAAAAGCAAATTTAAGCAGGCGCATCATCCTCTAAGATTTAAGGTGTATGAAACTGAAGGAAGAATAGGAAACAAGCTCAACTGCTTTATGTGCAGCTTAAAGTTGCCAGCGTCGTCAAGCCTGTAATCGGTATACACTGAAAACACATTTTGGCGGCTATAAACGTTATAGATGCTGATATTGAGAACATGCTCCAGCTTGCCATGTCGCTTGCGGTAATTGCAACCAACATCTAAATGATGAAAGGCAGGCAAGGTGTAGCTGTTCTTGGGATTATAAGCAGTTACAGACTCGCCCCCGGTGGGATAAAACCCGTTTACTGAATACAAGTAGTTGTTGTAATCAAGTGTGCCATAGGAACTGTAAAACTGCACAGGCAAGGTATAACGGTTGCCTGTTCCATATACCCAATCAATACTGGCATCCCAATGGTCGTTGAAATGGTATGAAGCTGCAATTGCCAAATCATGCCGGCGGTCAAAGCCGTAAGGGAAATATTTCCCGTCATTCAATTCTGCAAATTTTCTTTCGCTCCATTGCAGGGTGTAGGCCAACTGCACATTGAGCTTATATCCTGTTTTGGCAAAAAATATCTCCATACCGTAGGCACGGCCATCGCCATTGGTTAGCACTTCGTTTTCCCAGGCATTACCTGCCTTCTCAAAAGTTGACCCCTGCTTTAAATCAGTAAGGCCGTGCATGGATTTATAAAAACCATCAATGCTCCAGCTAAAGGCGCGCCGTATTTTACCCATAATACCCGCGCTGGCCTGCCAACCGGTTTGAGGTTTGAGTAGCGCAGTTGCCGGCACCCAATAATCAAGCGCAATGTCGTTGGTTGAGTTGGTGAGCATGTGTATAGGCTGGTCGGCAGTAGAAGTCGCTGCCCTGAAACCAAACGCATCAATCGGCATCAACTGAACGTTGATTCGGTATTGCGGGTAAAGCCAGTTTAAGCCCTTTACCATATAACTGCTTAGGCGCACACCCGTTTGCAGTGCAAACCATTTTACAGGGTTTAAATCATATTGCAAATATGCGTTGATATGGTGCGTATTTATAAGTTCAGCAGCCTGAACGTAAGTGCTTGAATCAAAATTGCTGCGATAATACTCCCCATCAATCCGTCCGGTTTGAAACTGCCTGAAGTGATACGACAGTCCTCCACGCAGCACATGGTGCGATGTTAACCTGAAAACAAACTCAGGTTTAATAGTAAGTTCATTCACATAAGAATGATGTAGCCATTTACTCAGTTGCTCATAATGGTAATGCTGTTGGTCGTAGGTGTAGCGATAATTATTGCCGTTATCCAGTTCATAGCGCGAAAAAGCAATGAGCTGCTCAAAGTCAACCCGGCTGCCCACCCTCTGCTTAAAATCAGCCGAGGCGGCATAGTTTTTCCATCCCAGCGTTTTGGTGCTGGTGCTAACTTCATCTTCATTTGTTGAGTGAAACGCCGAACCTGTTGTTAGTTTATACCGGTCATCGTTCATGAAAAACATAAGCGCCACTGAGGTGCCCGGTTTAAAGTGATGAACCAACCTTACATTCAAGTCATAAAAGAAATAGCTCACATTGCCTTGGTAACCCGCTTTTTTGAATTGCATAGCGGAGAGCGGCCCCAGGTATGCCCCTACATAGCAACCCCGGGCAGAAATACTTAAAGTGGTATTCGGTTTTTTAAGCGGGCCTTCAAAATGCGCACGTGATGTAAGCAGGCCAACGGTAAAGCTTCCTTTATATGCCCCCGTATCGCCCTCAGCCGTTTGCACATCCATTACTGAGCCCAGCCTGCCGCCAAATTGTGCGGGGTAATCGCTTTTATGAAGACTGACTGATGAAACCGCATCCGAATTAAACACTGAAATAAAACCGTAGAGGTGCGATGGATTATAAACTGTGGCGCCATCCAGCAATACTATGTTTTCGTCAGGGCTGCCACCACGCACAAAAATGCCACTCACTCCTTCATTACCCGACTGTACCCCCGGCAACATCTGCACTGCTTTTACTAAATCATGCTCGCCGAAAGTGCTAGGCAGCATTTGAATATTCTCAGCTTTTAACGTGATGATGCCTGTTTCATCCTGGTTGAGTGGAGGTGTTGGCCTAAGGTCAATGATTTCCACCCAAAATGAATCAGGCCGGTTTTTCAGGATAACCTGCACTGCCGTATCGCGCTGCAGGTTAAGATTAAAATGAAAGGGCTCAAAGCCCACATAACTTACCGAGATATGCTGCTCTCCTTTCGATAATAAAAGCAAAAAGTTACCCGAACTATCGGTTTGCGTGCCTATTGAAAACCCTGATAAATAAATGGACGCATTTTCAAGTGGATGAAAATCATCAGACAGCACAGTGCCGCTCAACTTCACTTTTGCAGTTTGCGCAAATGAGTTTGCAAAGCCAAAAACCAATAAAAAAAGGCAAAGAACCCGTGCCCTGTGCATTGCTGCAAAATAGTTAATGCGGGCGAGGAAAAATAGGGACCAGGATTTTCTGGATTATGAGATCTGCAGGATCAAAGGCAAAAACCACAAACAACAAACTATAAACTACAAACGGTTACTGCCCGTCACCCGAGCCGTTGTCGCTGCCTGAAGAAGAGGAAGAGCTTTTCTTTTTAAAGTCGCCGCGTTTCCAGGCTTGTATAAATTCTGCCCAGGCCAGCGGATTGAAGATATTTTGTGGTGGTGTTTGTCCGTAGTAATAAGCCTTGGCCGCGTTGTTGCGCAACGCCTGGCTGGTAGCTTCGCCTCCATCTGGTTCAAGCTTCTCGCCCAATGCCGCTAACCTTTCACGCTCCAGGTTTTTGCGGGCGCGGTCAAGTTCGTCTTTAGGTGGGTGAGTGTTCAGGAACACGTAAGGAAAGTCCTCACGCTTCCAGGGGAAGATGATGGTTTCGCGTAAATAGATTTCAGAATGCGACATCAATTGCACAACTGAAAACTTCTGGGTTTCAAGATTGGTGGGAATTATGTAGGCTGATGGTTTAAAACCGACACATGTAAAGAAAAGGGTATCGCCTTCAAGCGCCGCGAACGAGAAAAAACCATCCGGCCCTGCCTGCGCTACCATTCCACGACCCTGTACCGTAATGTGCGCGAATGGCACACCTCTAAGGCTATCCGAAGTAAGCGTGTAACCCGAAAACTGAATTACTTTTGCTTCCTTCTTTTGCCCAAATGCGCAATTAAAGAATAAAGCAATCAGGAATATGGTGCCCCATTTTTTCATTGTACAAAATTAAGAATCAATGCCTGCATTATACAGGTTTTTCACATTATTAAGATTATCAGAGCGGTAAATGGTTAAATAATTACGGTTATTGACGATTTCGCTCCCCATTTCCTTGCATATTTTAACCCTCTGCTCATCACGTATTCCTTCCCTTTCCCGGCGGTGCCGTTTGCCGGGCCTGGGAGAGGGAAGGTGGCGCGACGCTATGGTCGTGCCGGATGGGTGAGGCTTTCCTTAAAATTGATAGTTTCACAAAATGGATACAACAGCCAAAGCGCCATTTTATTTTTGGCAGGCGCTTAAAAAAAGTTTTCAACCCGATTTTTTGCTGATATGTTTCGTGTTGGGTGCCATTGCCGGCACAACTGGTGATTTTGTACATGTATATACCGGCGTTGACGGCTACCCTGCCGATGGCCCCTTTCCCTTCCTCCCGTTTTTACCTGCACGTATGCCCATCTGGGTGCCCATGCTTTTTGGCAGTGCGGTGATATTGATGGGCACTACCCATAGAACTTTCCAAAGCACTTTCAAGCCAAGATTAGCGGACAATAAAGCTGCGGCCTACATTGCGCCTTTGCTTTTTATAGCAAATTACGCTGCCACAGGCTTTATACAGGCAGGTGTTGGAGGTTTGCAGGATGTTTGGGTGGCTGCTGTGGCCATCCTCTTCTGGTTTATTGCCGATGGAACGCTTACAGGTGCCCTGCTTGCCTTAATGGTTGCAGTAGTGGGCACGGCGGTTGAAATGACGCTCGTTCATATTGGGGCTTTCTACTACCTGCCCGGGCAGTTCAACTTCCTTGGTGTGCCCAGCTGGCTGCCCTGGCTCTATGTATCAGCCAGCGTGGCTGTAAGCCTGTTCATCAGGCAGTTGAAATAGCTTCGCCCCCTCACTCCAACCCCAAACTACAAACAACCCGCCTTGCCGGCAGGCAGGCAAACCGCAAACGAGCCAACCTGTGGATTAATGGTTGAAAACGGTATTAAAGCCCGTTTTGGTTCAACTTTAAGTCGGTCAGTTTGTTATTTTTGCGCCCTTTAAACAACACCCCTTTTCAGGGGTATGGACATAAAGCAAACCCGCATGATAAACTTCCGTAGCACTGACTACTTTGTAAACCGCCATATCGGGCCTAATGAGGCTGAAACTTCCGAAATGCTAAAGGCCATAGGGGCAGAAAGCATTGATGAACTGATTGGCCAAACCGTGCCTCAAAATATACGCCGCCGCGATAAGCTAAACCTGCCAGATGCACAGAGCGAATTCAACTACCTGAAGGAGTTGAAGAAGAAGGCTTCAAAAAACAAGGTATTCCGCAGCTATATCGGCATGGGTTACTATAATAATATCACCCCCGCAGCTATCCGCAGGAATGTATTGGAAAACCCGGGATGGTACACCCAGTACACTCCTTACCAGGCTGAGATTGCACAAGGCCGTTTGGAAGCATTGTTGAATTTCCAAACCATGGTAAGCGACCTTACCGGCATGCCCGTTGCCAACGCTTCGTTGCTTGACGAAGGCACCGCCGCTGCTGAGGCCATGCATATGTTCTGGGGATTGAAGAACAAGAAGGACTCGCACCACAATAAATTCTTTGTTTCAAACCTGTGCTTCCCCCAAACCATTGCCGTGATTAAATCACGCGCCGAGTTTTTGGGCATTGAAGTTATTACCGGCGACCACAACACCATTCAGCTTGATAAGGATTTCTTTGGTGCACTGTTGCAGTACCCTGCAAGCAACGGTGGTGTGCTTGATTACAGCTCTTTTATTGAAAAATGCCACTCGTTTGAATGTTATGTATGTGTTGCCAGTGATTTGCTGGCGCTCACACTGCTTACACCTCCGGGTGAATTTGGCGCAGATTGCGTAGTAGGCAATTCACAACGCTTTGGTGTGCCCATGGGCTACGGCGGCCCTCACGCTGCATTCTTTGCAACTAAAGACGAATACAAAAGAATTATTCCGGGAAGGATTATCGGGGTTTCAGTTGACGCGCAAGGCAAACCTGCACTGCGTATGGCGCTACAAACACGCGAGCAGCACATACGCCGCGAAAAGGCAACTTCAAACATCTGCACCGCGCAGGCATTGCTTGCAATAATGGCCGGTATGTATGGTGTTTACCACGGGCCCGATGGCGTTAAGAATATCGCAGCCCGCGTGCATTGGTTAACCGGTGTATTGAAGAAAGAATTACACCACCTTAACTACAAGGTAACCAACGAGTGCTTTTTTGACACATTGCATATTGATACCACCGGCAAAGACCAGCTGCATGATTTCATTCATCAGTTGGCGCTTAACAAAGGCATCAACTTCTATTACGGTAGCAATGGCATTTCGGTAACGCTTGATGAAACTGTGCAGCCGGAGGATATTGTTGACATCGTAAATGTTTTTGCCGCAGCACATGGTAAAGACGATTACGCTTTGGATTTATACCGCTATAACGACCAAACACTTCATATACCTGCTAACCTGCAGCGCAAGTCGGCATTTATGACGCACCCTGTGTTCAACACACACCGCAGCGAAACCGAACTGATGCGTTATATAAAGAGTTTGGAGAATAAAGATTTGTCGCTCACCAAATCAATGATTGCGCTCGGTTCATGCACTATGAAGCTGAACGCAGCAGCAGAACTTGAACCAATCAGCTGGCCCGAATTTGGCTGTATTCACCCGTTTGCACCGGCCGACCAGGTTACGGGCTACATGGAAATTATCACAGCGCTTGAAAACTACTTATCAGAAATAACAGGATTTGATGCTACCTCTTTGCAACCTAACTCGGGTGCGCAGGGCGAGTATGCTGGCTTATTGGTTATCCGCGCATACCAGCGCGATAACGGACAAGGACACCGCAACGTGGCGCTCATTCCCGCATCAGCACACGGCACTAATCCTGCAACCGCGGTGATGGCCGGCTGCAAAGTAGTTGTGGTAGCAACAGACAGCTACGGCAATATTGACTTTGATGATTTACTGAAGAAAGTTGAAGAACATAAAGACAACCTGTGCTGCCTGATGGCAACATATCCATCAACGCACGGTGTATTTGAACATAAGATAAAAGATGTGTGCGCCCTTATCCATGCCAATGGCGGACAGGTTTATATGGACGGAGCCAACCTCAATGCACAGGTAGGCCTTACCTCTCCTGCATTGATTGGTGCTGATGTAAACCACATCAACCTGCACAAAACATTCGCTATCCCTCACGGTGGTGGCGGTCCCGGCATGGGCCCTATTTGTGTGGCAAAACATTTGGCACCATACCTGCCCGGCAACCCTGTTATAAAAACAGGGGGCGATAAAGCGATTAACGCGGTATCATCAGCACCGTTTGGCAGCGCCAGCATATTACTTATCTCATACGGTTACATCCGCATGTTGGGTGCACAGGGTGTTACTGATGCAACCAAGTACGCTATCCTTAACGCCAACTATATGAAAGCGCGTTTGGAGCAATATTACCAGGTGCTTTACACCGGTAAAGAACATGGCCGAGTAGCGCATGAGTTGATTCTGGATTTCCGTCCGTTCAAACATACTGTAGGTGTTGAAGTGGAAGATGTGGCCAAGCGTTTGATGGATTATGGTTTCCATGCGCCAACTGTATCATTCCCTGTTGCGGGCACTTTGATGATTGAGCCAACAGAGAGCGAAGACAAAGCTGAACTGGACCGTTTCTGCGATGCACTGATTGCGATTAAAGGCGAGATTGAGCAAATCGAGAAAAAGGAAATTGATGCCATCGATAATCCGCTTAAGAATGCTCCGCATACTATCACCGTAGTTACAGCTGATGAATGGACCCATCCTTACAGCCGTACTAAAGCAGCCTTCCCGCTGCCTTATGTTAGCGAAAACAAATTCTGGCCTTCAGTAGGCCGCGTAAACAACAGCCATGGTGACAGGCATTTGATTTGCACTTGCCCGCCGGTTGAGGCTTACGCTGAAGTAGCGCATGCTGTGAGTTAGGGAGTTGACAGAGGACGGGGGACGGATGACGGGTGACTAATCCCGGTTTCTATTTTAATCCTTTTCTCAACAAAACTGCCTGATAATCAACGCTTCTAAGTGTCTAACTTTTGTTTGATAACCTGGTCTAAATCAAGCAATTGCATTTCTGCAAAAGCTGATATTCAATTGCTTATCTAAAATGGAAAAAACACCGGTGTCAGACACTTCGCCGGCCTGAGGGGGAGAAAGTGTCAGACACCTAATCCCGCAACAATCACTTTCTATTTTAGAAAAAGTAGAAACCGCCTCTACTCTCCCACTTACATTTACTGCATCCTCTACAAAAAGCATTTCCATCCCATTCATAAACGAATAGTGTTTTTCTTAATGCAAAGTTAGAGGGTTTAAAAGCTATTTTGGAACTCCGAAGGTTGTAATTACTTACAATTGCTCACAGCATCAATAGACCTCATCCCATCCCTACCAAAGCGTCGGGATCGCCCTTCTCCCAGCGGGAGAAGGACTGAAATACAAAATTCTTACTTGTAAATATGTTACCCTCTCCCCACGGGAGAGGGTGGGCGAGGCTCTGCGAGTCCGGGTGAGGTGTTTTGCGCTTAGCGTAGAAATGGCTAATTATTCAGATATTACATTGAAAATTGCAATTGAATTATGGATACAGAAAACCGCGAGGTAGAACCGGAACGTAATCCCCGGATAATTGCAAAGTGGGTTACACTGGGCTTATCTCCCTTTCTAGCCGTTATTGTGGCAGTTGTGATTTTAAAGTATGCCCCACATGCGGAGAAGACCCAAGACCCAACGAAACTGGATGTTTTAAAAGAAGAAATAGCCCGTTATAACAGCAAAACAAGGGCCTGCGATACCTGTGCTGAAGGTACCGGCGCTAAGGTTACCCGCATTGGCCCGACGCTAAGCAGCGGCCATATTATCATGGATAGTTTAAAAACGTGGAAGGGAAATGACTGGTATAAACTAATTCGCCCCCTCGATAGCATTTACCCCTTTATATCAGGCGATTCAGTTGTATGGGCGGTAGAGATGCAGGTGAATACCCATTGGAAATGGGAAGTTATGAGCCCTTATATTTCGCCACCCACCATGGCGTTTATTGATTTTATAAAAGGAAAAACGCTCGATTCAATCCATCATCCTCAGCTGCTGAATATTGCCCAGCTCTATGCCGACTTCATTTACTATGAACTGAATGGCAAAACCTGGTTCAAGAATATTGGCAGTGATACCCTTGATGATGATATCGCCCCCGGTAATGTACTGCCATTTGATTCAGCCATGCCCAGACTGCAGCGGCTGGCCTTAGAGAAGGATTAAGAAAAAGATCGGGGGCCGATGCTTCATCAATTTTTCGCTGCCGATAAAAAGCTGAACAACTCTTCTGTAAACTCTATTTTAAAGCGCTTCTCATCGTTGTTGCTGAAAACCTCGCTTTAAATTTCATAGGTATTGTTCTCAGCATTATGACGAAGCAGGAAGAGATAGTATTCAATGTGCTTTTACTTCACATCACCATAGCTGCTGGGTGTATAATCGTTCCTGGCACCTTTTGCGGCAATCAATAAATCCTTTTTAGCGGTGAAGTAAAATTCCTTCAGGTCGAACGAGCCTTTACCGCTCTTTATCTGCTTGAATTCTTTCAGCGCAGCAATTTTTTCCAGCGCCACTTCTTCAAAAGGCTTTTTCGCAATCGTCCAGATTAATTCTTCATAAACAGCGTCTTCATCCACCTTGCCTTCGCGCATCAAATCCACCATTTTGCTCCCGGCATAACGGTTGCGCATATTCCTTATAAACACTCCGGCACCTGCTACAAGGGCTGCGATTAGCACTACCAGTTTCAACATGCTTCAAAACTAATTCATATATCATATAAAACAACGAGACAATAATATTCCCCTCCTTGGATAAGGAGGGATGCCCGAAGGGCGGGGTGGTTGAGGGAATTTTCTTCGAAGGGCAACAACGCTCCAAAACATAATCCCATCAACCACCCCGTCTCGTCCCTAACACCGGGACGAGCCACCCCTCCTTAATAAGGAGGGGACTATTTAAATACAAAGCCCTTCGCAAAAGCGAAGGGCTTTGAAAATCTTGCTTTAAAACCGGTATTACCCTCTCCAATAGGAGAGGGTCGTCCCGACGCCTGCGTCGGGCGGGGTGAGGTTAATTCTGCCCGTGTACCGCCACTGTATTTCCTTCAGTATCGGTAAAGAATGCCATGTAACCAATCTCGGGCGAGATTTGTGTTTTAGGCATGGTAATTTTTCCGCCTGCTGGCTCAATGCGGTCAATCACAGCTTGTATGTTGGGGTTTGCATTGAGGTAAATGATAGAGCCGGTCGCTGAGGGCTTGTGCATCTCGCTTTGACACAATGCACCGCTTGCTTTGCCTGAACCCGGATCATAAGGAAAGCCTGCCATTTTCATGCCCGGCATTTCCATAGGTTCCATTTTGATGTTGAAAACAGATTCGTAGAATTTTTGTGCGCGGCTAATATCCGTAGCGGGTATTTCAAACCAGTTGAGCGCATTTGCTTTTCCATCCATAATAAAAAATTTTAGGGAGTGATATAATGAGTGTGAACAACGCTAAAATTAGCATTGCTTTTAAAACCCCAACGTTAAATTTTCATGAAACCGTGGAGGGCCGGGCGTGCTGCCGCCCGGCGCCATCCAGGAGGGATTTAACGCACCACCGCAAACCTGCGGCTTTGCGTGCACCGGGGAGTGACGAAGTTGATAACGTATAGTCCGTTTGCCAGTGAGGTAGTATTAATGCGGCTTAACCCGGTGGATTCCTGCCGCTGCAAAACAAGGTTGCCGTTCAGGTCAAACACTTTTAAATCATAAGGCTCATTATTGCCGGTTGAAACATTCAGCTCGTTTTGCGTTGGGTTGGGGAACAGCATAATGTTGCCCTCATATGCTACCTGCGCAATCGCGGCAGTGCTGCCACCTACAAATTGGCTGTAAAAAGCAATTTCGCCTGTTTGCTGGTCGAATCCCGTAAAAATGATTTTGTAAACGTCGCCGTTTGTTTTTTGCACAAAGTATATCAGTGAGTCGCGCAGGCCGTAAAAAATACCTGCCGAATCATACAGCTGCCAGTTCCAGCCAATGCCATTTAGCCGGCTGGTAAAATCAAGGCCGTAATAAAAAGTGCTTTGCAGGTTAGCCCCGGCGTCTTTTGCAGCCGTGGTGCCTTTATTCATCCATGCACCTGTTTTTGGAACAAACTGTCCGGCTGTAACATCGCTACCCGTATATTTTATGAACTGTATATCCCAATCGCTTGAGTTCGGTTCCTTATCCTCAACCGTGTTGTTAAGCATATTCAGATAAACAAACTCCTTACCTATATACTGGTGCTTGCGGATATACACGTGCTGACTATCGGTATTGTCGATATTGGCGTATTTAATATCAAAGGCAGTATCCCAAACCAGGGCGTTTACAAAAAATTTCTTCAAATCGCCGTTGGGCAGTTGTATCAGGTAAACCGAATCGCCATTTACGTTATGGGTAACGCTGTTATACTTGCCCCAACCAAAATCGTAGATATTGCCGGTATTGCGGTTCGAATTAAAGGCCCCCAGGTCAACCATGGTATCGCTGTCGTGCAGCTTGCGCCAGGTACGCCAGCCGGTGGTGTCCAACTGGGTGTAATCGGCACCCGTGGCATTTGGGGCAATATAGACGGTCATTCCCCCGGCTTCATTAAAGCGGATGGTAGTGCCGCCAAGGGGGGCTGAAGGGAACTGTGTAGGCCGGGTTGTGATGGCCAAATGCCAGTCGGTATTGCTGGTAACAGTTTTATAACCCGTTGATAGACTGTAGAATACCATCTGCCAGAACCCGCTTCCTGTATTTACAGAATCGTTGGCAGTTATGGATTGTGCAGAAGCTGTGCAGAACAAACAAACACTGAGGACAAGCGTCAAAAAACCCTTCATAAAAAATTTGTAACTTCGGTGCGCAAAGTTGCACCATAAACCCCGAGCAGGTGCGTTAAGAGCTGTCATAATACTGTCATTTTTTAACCAAATCCGGATTAATCATGGTAACCAAAATTGAAAATGGACTCCCGGCAACCTCAAAGGTTTGGGTTTACCAAAGCGCCCGGAAATTTACCGAGGGCGAGTCGGCAACCATAAGGGGAATTATTAAAGGCTTTGTTAACCGTTGGACCACCCATAAAGTGGGCGTTATTGGCGACGGAGAGCTACTTTTTAACCGGTTTGTGGTGCTAATGGCTGATGAAAGCCAGATAGGAGTTAGCGGATGTTCGGTTGACTCCTCGGTTCATTTCGTTAAGGACCTGGCCAACGAATACCGCACCGATTTTTTTGACCGTTGGAACATTGCCTACATTAAGGATGCCGACATACACACCTGCGCCAAGGCCGACTTTGAAAGCCTTTTAGATACCGGCATAATAACCGATGAAACAATAGTGTTCAACAACCTGGTAAATACCAAGGCCGATTTTGAAGCAAAATGGCAGGTGCCTTACCACCAAAGCTGGCTAAAGAACTTAAAGGCCGCGCATACTTCGTTTAATTCTATCCTGTAAGTACTTTTACTTTTTTGGCTTGACCCAAAAAAGTAACAAAAAAGGTCAAGGCTGAAAGCAATCTTGGCGCGAAATTCATTTCACTTCGCTAAAACAAACAAACTCGCCATAGTCTATTAAGTCATTTTAAGGAATGGCTCAAACAGTGTTTGTTTCTTAACGCTGCGTTGCATTCATTTCGAGCCGATTGCTTTAAGGCCATCAGAAAACAAAGACTTTTTATTTTGGCTAACTTTGTAAGGTTATGCTGGATATAGATTTCACATTTGTGCACAAGCGGGCAAGCCCCCTGATACAACTAGCGCTGGCATTGGGTATTGGATGGCTGGGTATGCTGGTTTGTAAATTGATAAGTGCACCCAGCGGGCGCGAGTATTTTGCAGCGCTTATTGCAATCATCTTCTACACCTTGATGAATACAGTGGTATCTATAGCTTACAAAAGTTTTCTGCGATATACCATGCCCTCCTACTACATCTACATCCTGCTGGTGATTGTGCTGTTCTTTTCATCAAAGCTACTCAGCGGCGTTAGCATCTGGAGCCCTGCTGCTGAGGAGTACCGCATGATGATTATTTCCATCAGCCTCTTCTTTTTTGTAGCAGGCGTTATGGTACGCGGTGTTAGGTTTATATACGAGCTGGCCGAAAGAGAAGAATAAGCTTAAAGCGTTTTTTCTACTGTTGCCGGCTGGGCTTTCGGCTTTTTATAAAAAGGCCTTATGATAAGCCGTATGTTGCGGTCGTAGTTCAGGTAGTTCCAAAGCCAGTTAATAAACACCACAATTTTATTCCTGAAACCCACCAGCATCATTAGGTGTAGAAACATCCAGCCCAGCCAGCCCAGCATTCCACCAAAAGTAAGTTTGCCTATTTCAACAACCGCCTTGTTGCGGCCTACTGTAGCCATACTTCCTTTGTCGAAGTACTTAAACGATTTCAACTCCTTGCCCTTTTTAGCACGCTTAAAATTTTCGGCCAGCATTTGCCCCATTTGTATAGCAACCGGGGCCACCTGCGGATGGCCGTGAGGATATTTTTCTTCCGTAAACAAGGCTACATCGCCAATGGCATAAATGTTTTCATACCCATTCACCTTGCAATGGGCGTCAATTGCTATGCGGCCACGGTTATTCACCACTTCTGGTTTCAATCCGTCAATAATTACGCCCTTTACTCCCGCGGTCCAAACTACGTTACGGGTTAGCAATATTTTGCCATCGCGGGTTACGGCTTTAAAGCCGTCGTATTTAGCCATGCCGGTATTCAACCAAATCTCGCAGCCCAATTCAGCCAGGTATTTTATGGCACGTTCGCGGTTTGAAAGAGCCATGGCCGAGAGCACCTCATCGCTGTTTTCCATCAGTATAACCCGCATCTTCCTGAAATCAAGTTCAGGGTAATCAGTAGGCAGCACATGCGTTTTTAATTCGCTTATGGCGCCTGCTAATTCAACACCCGTAGGGCCTCCGCCAACAACTACTATTGTCATCAACGCTTCCTGTTCCTTTACATTTGTAGTAAGCAGCGCCTGCTCAAAGTTTTGCAGCACCAGGCTGCGCAGGTTCAACGCCTCCACAACGCTTTTCATAGGCACTGCGTTGTTTTCAAAATCAGCGTTGCCGAAATAATTGGAAGTTGAGCCGGTGGCAATTACCAGGTAATCATAATGCAGCTCGCCAATTGAGGTTTCAATTTTATTTTCTTCGGGCACTATTTTTTCAACCGCGCCCCATCTGAAATGAAAATTTTTCTGTCCTTTAAAAATCTTGCGGATGGGGTAGGCTATCGAATCAGCTTCAAGGCCCGCGGTAGCCACCTGGTATAATAGGGGCTGAAAAGTGTGGTAATTGTTTTTATCAAGCATCACCAGCTGCACATCGGCATGTTTCATGGCCTTTGCAAATTCAAGTCCGCCAAAACCACAACCGATAATTACAATCCTCGGCACTTTTACTTCAGGAACATTAATCTCCATATCGCTGATTTCCGGATGCTAAATTGAAAAGTATTTGTAGAACGCAGGTATTTAAGCGCTTAAAGTGCAGAAAATTGCATGCCAAACGGCAATCGTTTTCAGGAAATCAAAAAGCCGCTTATTTTAACTGCATGAAAAGCCGGTTTACATTGTTTTTCTTCTCCTTGTGCATTTTGCAATTATGCGGCCAGAGCAACTTTCCGAAAATAAACCCATTAACCATAACCATTGTGCGGGATAGCTTTGGTGTGCCACATATTTATGGCAAAACAGATGCCGACGCAGCCTACGGCCTTGCGTGGGCGCATTGCGAAGACGACTTTATCGACATACAAAAAAACCTTCTGCAGGCACGTGGCCGATTGGGTGAGGTAGAGGGCAAAAACGGGGTATTATTTGATTTTGCGTTGCGCTTTTTTGGTATCGACACACTGGTGGACAACCGGTACATGGAAAACTTATCGCCCGATTTCAGAAAAGTAGTTGAAGCTTATATTCAAGGTGTCAATGATTTTGCCGCCTCACACCCTAATGAGGTGCTTATAAAAAGCGCGCTGCCATTTACCGGCAAGGATGTGATAAAGGGATACACTTTAAACCTTACACTTTTTGCAGGTGCGGGCATAGCACTAAAGGCAATTAAAGAGAACCGCATTGAATATTTCTATGTTCCCAATGAAAAGGGTTCTAATGCAATGGCAATATCCGGTAGCAGAACGGATGATGGGAAAACCTGGCTGGCTGTCAATTCCCACCAACCAATTGAAGGCAGGTTTGCGTGGTATGAGGCCCACATAGTAAGCGATGAGGGCTGGGACATAATTGGCGGATTGTTTGCCGGGGGCGTAACAATATTTGTAGGCAGCAACCGAAACCTTGGTTGGGCGCACACCAACAACTACCACAATTTTGGCGACATATTTAAGTTGAATCACAAAGGCACAAAATATTATTACGATGGTGCATGGAAAAAATTCAGCCACAGGAATGCACACCTGAAGATAAAGCTGGGCGGTATCAAACTTCCCGTTACAAGAAAAATTCTGTATTGCGATTACGGCCCGGTATTTAAAACGAAAAAAGGATGGTATGCAGTTCGATTCCCCGGTGCTAAGGATTTAAGGGCCGGGGAGCAGTGGTACAGAATGAACAAGGCTAGCAACTGGAACGAGTTTGAAAGGGCCATACGAATGGAGGCCATACCATTGTTTAATATAATTTATGCCGATAGGGTTGGCAACATTTTCTGGCAAAGTGGCTGCCAAATACCCCTGCGCGATACAGCACTTAACTGGACCATGCCGCTGCCCGGCACAAGCTCAAATTACCTGTGCAAGAGTTTGCTGCCATATGACCGCAAGCCCGCTCTTTTTAACCCAAGCTGCGGATTTGTTTACAACTGCAACCAAACGCCCTTGTTTACCAGCGGAACTGAATGTAATTGGAAAGGGGGCTTTGTTGGCATGCAGCAGTTTAACTATAACCGCGGCGAGCGCTTTGGCGAAATGCTGAATGCTGTGAAAGGCAAATTTACTTGGACCGAGTTTTTGAAAATAAAATTTGACAAGAGCTACTCCCATGGGGGAAGTTACGCCCGTAACTTCATTACCCTATACAAACTTGAAGCAATCAAATACCCTGATATTGCGGATGCAATTGCAAAGTTGAAACACTGGAACTTTACAGGCACTATTGATAACACGGATGCAGGCTTAGCGATGGTGGCGCATGAAAAGCTGATGAAAAAATCAAAAGGGCCATTTGCTTTTTTAATGCTTACACCAAATCCTATTCCCGTGGCAGATGCTGTTTGGGCGGTACGGGAGGCAAAAAAGTTTTTACTTAGAACACACGGTTCAATCAACGTTCCACTAGGCGACCTTCAGCGACATATACGGGGAAATATAAGCTTGCCTGCCAGCGGGCTACGCGAAGTGCCACGGGCATGCGACACTAAACTGTTCGATGCAAAGCGTGGCATTTTTAGAAGCACTGGCGGTGATGGATACATACAGCTGGCAAAATTCAGTGCGGCTGGGGTAGAGATAAATTCTATCAATGCTTACGGCGCTTCATCGCGGCCAAACAGCCCGCACTATACTGACCAAATGCAGATGTTCGAAAACGAGCAGTTTAAAACAATGACATTTGAAAAGTCCGCTATCTTTAAAAACGCTGAGCGCATCTATCATCCCGGTAGCTTTTAACCGGCATTATCACCAGGCCCTGGTTGTTCATCAAAAAAATGCTTCTCCTCCTCTCTCGGCTCAAGGTCAAATTCGTGCGGCGCAGGTAAATCAATCTTTCTAAAAATGAAAGCGGCCATAACACCCGTAACCGCTCCAAAGATGTGCGATACGGTAGAAACCCCCTTTTGAGGAAATAAGCCCGCTACCATGCCGCCATAAATGAGCACAATTAAAAATGCGATGGTTACAGAGGTTCTGTCCTTCCTGAAAATACCGCTGGCAACCAGAAAAGTTGCCATACCGTAAATAATACCGCTTATGCCAATGTGGTAAGTATCTGCAGGGCCCAGCAGCCAAACCAGCGCCCCGGTGCCTACATGTATAAAGGCCAGCGATAATAGCGCAGCGCTGGGGTACGCGTTAATCATTACCAGCAACAGCACCATGCAGGGCAGCGTGTTTGATATGATGTGGTCGAACTGGTATTTGTCATGCACAAAGGGCGAGAGGAAAATCCCCTTTATACCATCAGCATGGCGCGGATGGTTGGCGAATGTGCCAAAGTCGTACACATTAAAATACTGCAATAGCTGCACCAGCCATAGCACACCTATCAGCAAAAACACGATGCCAATACTTTTCCAGAAACCGATTTTAGGCTCAGCCATATAATTCCGATTGTCATAAATAAAAAAAATCCCGCCCTTTTTACAGAGCGGGATTTCACCTGGAGAAAGGCCCTAAAAATTTATACGGGTTTAGAACCAGTAAGAAACTACCCTGGTGTAAGTGCGTACACCCTTGGTAAACGTAATCTGGAAGCCGAAACCGCATGAAGATGATGCTTCGGGTGTTCCGTTGCTGTCAACATTGTAAAGAATATCTACTGTGCGGTTGGCAACATGGTGGGTGTATTCGCCCGAAACCGGACGGTAGAAACCACAAGTGCTGTTTGAAATGATGGCTGATGTAAGCGCAGAGTAGAAAGCATCGCCATGCCTGTTGGTACCCCATGCATCCACATTAGCAACACCGCTGATAGTGGTATCGCCGGTAAGGGTAACAGTGCGCACACTGCCGTTGTTGCTGAAACTGCGGGTGCGGCGAACACTCCATGTGCGTTGTGAGCCATCAGCAAATGTGATGCTGAAGTTATCGCTCACGTGTTTATGTGCTACGGTACCTGTTGCGGTGCCATCCATAATCTGGTAAGCAAGGCCGCCGGTAGTGTTTGTAAGGTAATGTGTTCCGTTAAGTGTTACCGAGCCGCCGGTTGCGATACGTGTAACTTTTACGCTGTTAAAGTCAATCTTTAAAGTAGCGCCTGCATCTTTCCAGCGGGTGCCGTTAGCATAGTTTTCAAGCGTTACGGTTACAGTTCCCTGGCGCGAAATTTTGTTGTTGCAATCCGGCCCATTGTAAACGATGGTTGCAATGCCGTTCACGGTATCCAGTGTTACGGTAGCTCCGCAAACGTTGCCGATGCCTTCGGTTTTACCTGAAAGTGCATGGCTGGCGCCCATAGCATTGGCAGCGTCGTCGGTTGTTGAATTAAGTGTGGTTGATACGTTATCAGCATCTTCAGCGCTATTGCTGTCGTCAAGCGAAGTAGCTTCCTTTTTACAGCTGCTGAAAGTGATTAATAGTGCAGCTACCAACATAAGTGGTAGTGTTAAAATTGATTTTTTCATTGTTATTGTTTTTGCGTTCATGTGGGGTATGACCACGGCAAGTTAAAAAGGTTTAATGCCCTTAGTTATTTTATGGAAAAAGGGATCTTAACAACCCCTTGCCCTTCATCTTTTAACTTTTGTGGTAATGGTAATCAGGCCTTTAATATTACAAGCCGGCTTTCAGGCAATCGGCTCGAAATGAATGCAACGCAGCGTTAAAAAACAAACACTGTTTGAGCCATTCCCCTAATAAATAAAAGTGCGTGGCGAGTTTGTTTGTTTTAGCGAAGTGAAATGAATTTCGCGCCAAGATTGCCTGCAGCCTTGACCTTTTTTGTTACTTTTTTGGGTCAAGCCAAAAAAGTAAAAGACATTCAGAACAACCGGTTATACTTCAATCAACACTGCATCAAAAAACCACAGGGATACCTGGTCGGGGTATCGCTGTGGTTAATAAGTTCGAAAGCCTTTCTATCCAACTACCTCGCTAAAGCTTAATGCCAATAGCGCACGAACTTTGAGACCGTTTGGCCATTTTCAGTATAAGTAATGTAATAACCGTCGCTGCATTCCGTTGGGCTGCCCATAGCATTGCCATGGCTATCAGTACCAAAAGTTACAGTGGTGGTACGGCTACCTGTTTGATGTATGTATTGGCCCTGGTAGGGCATCCACCAGCAAAGCAGGTTGTAATTGTTGGCTGCAATGGTGATAGGTATTGAGTTTACAAATGTTTCACCGAAACGGTTGGTACCGGTAATATCAACATGCCCGGCATTTTCAGAATAAACACTTAGGGTAATGATATTTCTTCCACTTGCGTCGCTGCTGTTCCAGCTAACGGTGCGGTCAATCATCCACGAGCGTTGGGTGCCGTCGCTGAACGTAACTGACATATTATGTGTTTGAGTGCGGTGTGATACCGTTGTATTACGGCTAAGGCCTGCAATTATCATCCAGGCCAACCCACCTGTTTCGTTCACCACGCTATGTGTACCGCTTAATGTAAATTCTGAACCGCTGTTTACATCTGTAACTTTTAGGCTATTGAAAGTAACGCTTAGTGTAGCACCCATGTCGCTCCAATGTGTGCCGTTGGTTAAAGCAACTGTTATAGAGCCCGAACGGCGTAGCCCTTTACAGGTTTGGCCGCCATCGTAAGTAATGGTAATGCTGTGGCCGTTTCCGGTATCAACTGCTGTACTGCCGCATAATACTGCGGAATGCCACCAACCTTCTGTTTTACCCGAAAAACCGCTTACCTGCCCCGCTGCTGCAGCGGCATCATCAGAACTGGCGTCCATAGCGCTGGCTACGGTTGCATCGTCCTGGGCACTAATGCTGTCATTTGCCTTTACTGCTTCCTTATCCTTTTTACATGCGTTCAGCATCATTACCAATGCCACTATTAATACAAGCGGCGCTTTTGAAATTAGCTTCATCATAATTCTCGATTTGGTTAAAGAAAAAAACAGTTTTAGCGTAATGCCTTAGTGGAGATTTTCGATTCGATGCGTTTCAATTTTTTTAAGCCTGTTTATTTAAATAACGCATAAATTGTGCCTGCATTATTACCCCGCTTGGGGGAAGAAAATGGACACCGGCAACCTAAATCATTGAACGTGAAGTATATCAAACTACTCATTTCATTAAGCATTACGATTGCGCTTATTGCTGCGCTTAACAGCCGCATTGGGGTTATACCGCCCTTCGGAAAGTTTCTCGACCCCTTTAAAGGCTTCTGGCAAAACTGTGAGCCGGTTGATAAATGGAAGGACGGAGAACTAAAACTGCCGGGCTTAAAAGATGAAGTGAAAGTGTATTTCGATAAGCGTTTAGTGCCGCACATTTTCGCCAAAAACGATGAGGACCTGTACTACATGCAGGGCTACATTACTGCTAAATACCGCTTATGGCAGATGGAAATACAAACTCACTTTGCGGCTGGCCGCGTAAGCGAAATAACAGGTGGTGACAAAGTTGATATTGACAAAATGCAACGCCGCATCGGGCTTGCCTATGGCGCACAACAAGCGAGTGAATACATAGCTAACGACCCTGAAAGCAAAAAGCTGATTGAATCTTATTGCAACGGCGTAAATGCGTTCATCAAAAACCTGCAGCCAAGGGATTATCCTTTTGAATACAAGCTGCTGAATTACGCACCCGAAGAATGGACACCAATTAAAGTGGGCCTTCTGCTTAAAAACATGGCGAACCAACTGGCAGTGTTTGAATACGATATTGAGAATAACAACTTCATCAGCAAATACGGTATGGAAGCCTTCAGGCACCTGTATCCTGATTTTATTGCCGATGAAGACCCCATCATCCCCACGGGAAATAAATGGGATAACCTGGCAAACTGGAAAGCAGAAGACATAAACGGCAAACCTGTTGCAGGACCTACGGCAACAAACAACGCAATATCAAGCCCCATTGCTGAACTGTTTCCGCAAATCTTAGAAAAGCCCGATGAAATTACCGGAAGCAATAACTGGGCGGTTGCCGGTACAAAAACAAAAAGCGGCAAACCCATTTTGTGCAACGACCCTCACCTGCGCCTCGGCCTGCCTTCAATTTGGTACGAGATGCATTTGGTATCGCCTAACATGAACACTTACGGCGCAACTATACCGGGTTCACCTGCAGTAATTATCGGCTTTAATGACTCGATTGCCTGGGGCGAAACAAACGCCGGCCGCGATGTGCGTGATTGGTATAAAGTAAAATTCAAAGATGCCCGCCGCGATGAATATGAGGTAGATGGCAAATGGGTGAAATCAGAAAAGCATATTGAGCACATTAAGATAAGAGGCAAGGGTGAAGTGCTTGATACGGTTATCTATACCAAATTCGGCATTGTAATGTTTGATGAAAGTGTAAAAGGCCCGCAAAGCCGTATGAACCTGGCGGTGAAGTGGACTGGCCATTTACCATCCAACGAATTCAAAACCTTTTACAAGCTGAACAAGGCAAAGAATTATGACGAGTACATTGATGCCTTGAACTATTACACATGCCCTGCACAAAACTTTGTTTTCTCATCGCGCAGCGGCGATATTGCTATTAAAGAGCAGGGGCGTTTCCCCATACGCGATAAGGCCACCGAACAGGGCAAGTACATTTCCGATGGAACAAAGGATAACCACGAGTGGGAAACCTTTATACCAAGCGCGTCAAACCCTTTAAGCAAAAACCCTGAGCGGGGATTTGTGAGCAGCGCCAACCAGCACCCAACAGATACCACCTATCCTTACTACTATCCCGGGCTTGAAAACTTTGAAAACTACCGCAACAGGCGCATCAACAAAATGCTGGGCGAAGCAAACGGCATTGACGTTGATTTTATGAAGAAGATGCAAAACGACAATTACAATCTTTTTGCATCAGAAGCATTGCCAGTGTTACTGAACCTGCTCGACAAATCTTCAATTACCGAGCACGAGAAGAAAATACTTGAGTCGCTCAAAAAGTGGAACTTCTATAATAACCCGCAGGAAGTAGCCCCGGTGTATTTCGAAATATGGTGGAGCGAAATGCGGAGATTATTGTGGGATGAAATGTACGACCGCGAGGCGCCAATGAAGCTGCCCAGCAACTATGTTACAGTTTGGTTTTTGAAGACCGACAGCACATCGGCATTCTACGATAACCGCCTCACACCTGCAAAAGAAACACGGCATGATATTGTGCTGCAGGCATTCAAAGGTATTGACAGCACCTTGAAAGAAAAGAAATTTACCGAGTCGGGCGAGGATGACCCTGATACCCGCTATGTAAAAGCCGATATGAAACCTCATGACTGGGGCAGCTACAAAGCCACTAAAATATCGCACCTGTTACCCGGCCTTGATGCGCTGAGCGCTTTGAACGTTTACAACGGTGGCAACTACAGCATTGTGAATGCCACCAGCACTCAAAACGGCCCCAGTTGGCGTATGATTGTTGACGAGGGCGAAATGAAAGCCTACGTAGTTTACCCCGGCGGACAATCAGGCAACCCCGGCAGCCCGTTTTATGACAACATGATTAAAGCCTGGGCCAAAGGGGAATACTACCAGGCCAGCTTTATTACCAAGCCCGAAGATTTGGAGAAGGATAAATTGTTTGTTTTAACCTTTAAGCCCTAAGCCATGAAGAACTTTATTATATCATTAGTATTAATCGCCATTGCAGCTTTTGCGCTGCAAATGTTTTTGCCGTGGTGGAGCATTGCCATTGCCGGTTTCGCTGCGGGTTTAATTGTAAAACAGAAATCGGGCATGGCATTTTTGGCAGGATTTATTGCTGTATTCGTTCTGTGGGTTATATATGCTTACATGCTCTCATCGGCTAACAATAATATCCTTGCTTCAAAAGTTGCGGTGCTGCTTCCGCTTAAAGGGCATGTAAAACTGCTGCTGCTGGTTACCGGTTTGATTGGTGGATTGGTTGCGGGGTTTGCAACTCTATCGGGTAGGTTGGCAGCTCAACTTAAGTAGGGCTTTCTACCGAACATGCTCTTACTTTTTTGGCTTGACCCAAAAAAGTAACAAAAAAGGTCAAGGCTGCAAAGCAATCTTGGCGCGAAACTCATTTCACTTCGCTAAAACAAACAAACTCGCCATGCACTATTATTTATTTTCGGAATGGCTCAAACAGTGTTTGTTTCTTAACGCTTCGTTACATTCATTTCGAGCCGATTGCTTTGAGGCCGGCATATAAACAAGGGAATTCTACGTATACACCTCGCATATGGTTAAAAAATTCAACACCAAAGTTCTTCATTAGTCCGTAAAATCCTGCGTGGCTTTCACATAGCGCACACCATCTCGGTTTTTAAACTCCAGCACCGCGCCACAACCTAAATGGCCGTATATTTTATTCATCATGTTTTTGCGGTGAGGCGGTGAGTGGTAAAGAGCATCAACAATTACATCCGCCAATTGGAGGTAGGTGGTTTTACCGTCTAAAGCCATATAATTAAGGTCAACATTTTCAGCAGTGGCATTGGGTGTAACGCCAAAAAGTTTCATGCGCTGTTCGGGCGTGCGGAGTGCAGGTGTGCGGCCGTTAAAATGGTCGAAGAAATTCTTTTCCACCATTTGATGACTATGCACAACCGCAGCATCGCGCAAGCCCGATGAAAACTTAAAAACCTTCATTCCTTTTGACTCGCGCAGCTTGTTGGTTGAAAAAAATACTGCGGCGCTAAGCAGGTGCATATCGTAATTCTGCGGGTCAATGGCCTTCTTTGCGTCGGGCAGGTCGTAAAATGATTTCCAGTTGTGCTGGGCGTACACCTTTGTTTTGAAGTAGGAGTCCTTTTGGTAAAGGTCTATCTTGCTCAAAAACCTATCGCCCGTATCAACGGCCATAACCGGAACCAACAGCAAACAACCTAAAACCAACTTTAACATAGCGCCCCCATTGCTTTTTGCACGCAATAAAACATAAACGTTATTTTTATAAAAAACAGGATACGATGAACGAGAATTTATACCAACAAATAGCCGATTTGCAGAAGCAGATAGAAGATAAACGCAAAAACATACTTGAGCTGCGCAAGCAGATGGACCCCGAACCTATCAATGATTACCCTCTGAAAGACAGGAACGGAAAGGAAGTAATGCTCAGCAGCCTTTTTGATGACCGTAACGAATTGCTAATAATTCACAACATGGGTAAAAGCTGCAGGTATTGCACCTTGTGGGCCGACGGTTTTAATGGCTTTACCCTGCCGCTGGGCGACAGGATGCCCTTTGTAGTTGTTTCCCCTGATTCCCCCGCAGTTCAAAAAGAATTTGCAGAAAGCAGGGGCTGGACATTTCCGATGCTATCAGCCGAGGGCAGCACTTTTATAAAAGACCTTGGCTTCGAAAAAGAAGAGAAGAAATACTGGCCCGGCGCATCGGCCCTTATCCGCAAGGATGGCAAAATCTACAGGACCTCATACGACCATTTCGGCCCGGGTGATTACTACTGCTCAGTATGGCATCTATTCGATCTATTCCCTAAGCAGGATGGTGGCTGGGAGCCGAAGTATAAATACAGTTAGTAGGCAGTAGGCAGTGGAGAGAAGCAGGCAAATTGAAAGAGCAAAAGGCAAAGAGCAAAAGGCAACTTGAAATTTCTTCCCTCTATTTCTGCATTACTTCCGCATTCCGCACTCCGAAATCCGCATTACTCGAATGCAACCTCGCAGGCAATTCCGTAGTGGTCTGAGAGGAATTTTTTGCCTTTTTTAAGCACGCTAACAAAGCGCTTAACTGATTTAATTTTAATGCCGTTGTTACGCACCAAAATGTAATCATAAGTAGTTTTGTTCTTTACCCCGAAGCTCTGGGCTATGTAGTTGTTCACCCCATCGTAAGTGCATTTTTCAACGCCGCTTATATCGCCGTTCTCGGCCCCAAAGCAATCCAGCATGGCACAGTAGCGGTCCTTAATTTCAGCTTCGGTGTTCATATCGCCGCAAATTAACTGGGGAACGCCCGGGCGGTTAAACGGGGACAATAACTCTGTATAAATCTGGTCCATCTGCTTAAAGCGTACTTCCTGGAACTGGTCAGCCTGCAGGTGAGTGCCCATCAACTGGAAAGGCCTGCCGTTCCAAACACCCTCCATTAGCACCGCCCCTTTGCGCGCCATGCAATCCCATGTAGCGCAATCGCGGAACTGGATAACCTTCAATGGCGTCATTGGTATTTTGCTTAAAATCCATACCCCGCCGCTTATTTTAAGCCCCGGCTTACGGTTGATAGGCCCATATTGATAAGGGTAAATCGTACCAAGCCCTTTAGAAATGATATGGCGTGCAGCGGTTAGAAACGCTTCCTGGAAAACGATGATATCGTAATCAGAATGCATCAACTCCTCTACAATGGCGTGCGCTCGCTCCCGCTTACCTTTTTGAGGCACTACAGGGGGCAGCATATAGATATTCCAGCTAAGTATTTTGAGGTTCCGGTCGTCGTCTTTCTTAATGTGTTGGTTGGTGTGGGGGGCTTGAGGCGGGAAATTTATGGGGCTGGCGAAGGACTTGCTTCTTACGAGAAGGAATACGAGAGAGAGCAAGAGGGGGAGGGCCAGCAATTTCATATTTTATTCATTTGCCATGAAAAACGATTTGCAAAATTAATGCCGCTTCTGATATTATTATGTTTGTAACAGAAATTAATATTTTTTTAAAACAACCGCGAACATTCCGCCAGTGTTGAAGCAGCAACTCACCTATAATATTAAACGGCAGGCGAAGCTTCTGGGTTTCGATTCCTGTGGAATTTCTGCCGCAATAAAGCTGGACGATGAGGCGCGCAAGCTGGAGGAATGGCTACAACAGGGCATGCACGGCAAGATGGCCTACATGGAAAACCATTTTGACAAGCGGGTTGACCCAAGGCTGCTAGTGGACGGAGCCAAAAGTGTAATCTCCCTCTCGTATAATTATTTCACCGGCGCCGGGCAACAAGGGGAAGACATCCCCAAAATAGCCATGTACGCCCTTGGGCAGGATTACCACGATGTAGTGAGAGGGAAGCTGAACACCCTGCTTGAATATATTCAGGAGATAGCGGGCAACGTAAACGGCCGTGGCTTTGTTGACAGCGCTCCGGTTTTGGAGAAAGCCTGGGCCCAACGCAGCGGTATTGGCTGGGTTGGCAAAAACACCAACGTGCTTACCAAAAGGCAAGGCTCATACTTCTTCCTTGCCGAAATTATCCTCGACCTGGAACTTGATTACGACACCCCCGTTAAGGATTACTGCGGCACCTGCACCCGCTGTATAGACGCCTGCCCTACGCAGGCCATCTTTGCCCCCTACCAGCTGGACGCCAGCAAATGCATCTCTTACTTTACAATCGAGCTGAAGGACGAGGCGCTGCCTGCTGACTATAAAGGCAAGTTCCAAAACTGGATGTACGGCTGTGATATCTGCCAGCAGGTATGCCCTATTAACTCGCAGGCTCAACAGCACCGGGAACCGGCATTTGAACCAAAACACGAATTACTGGCAATGGGTAAGGCAGATTGGGAGAACTTAAGCGAAGACAAATTCAAAACCCTGTTTAAAGGCTCGGCCGTTAAGCGCACCAAATACAAAGGCCTGAAACGGAATATTGAGTTTTTGAAGTAACGATTACGCCCTGGTGTAAGTATAAGCCCACCAGATTAACAATAGCTGTATTGGCAAGCGCAGGTAAAGTGCAACGGTTGAGAACCCCCATTTTTCAGGGTGAAGGGCCATATATATGTTGGCCGGGAAAATAGCCAGCAACAACGCAATTGTAGCCCAGGCCGCAACCAACCTTGTTTGGGGAATCATCAGGCCAACGCCACAGAGTATTTCAATAACACCGCTCACCGCAACAACTGCGTCAGGGTAAGGCAGAAAATCTACCACCATTTTGTAGTAAAAACGCGGATTGATGAAGTGGTTCACTCCTGCCACAACATAAAATGCAGCCATCAGGTATATAAGGTATTGTTTCATAGCCGTGTTTTAATGCATGCGGTCTCCGCGAACTGTTATGCGTTCCATAATTCCTGCTTCATAAGTGAGCCACTCATCCCAGCGCTTCATTACCTTATCCTTGCCCCCCAAATTACAAGCCATATCCAGGAAAAGACGGTAATGCCCTGCCTCGCTAACCATTAAGTTCTTGTAAAACTGCTGCAGTTCTTCATCGTCAATATTTTTCGATAGCAATTTGAACCGCTCGCAGCTTCTCGCCTCTATTAACGCTGAAAAAAGCAGCTTCTCAACCAGCGACTCAGCCCTTGAACCACCCTTTTGAAGGAACTTGTTCAACTCGTTTACATATTCATCCTTCCTCTGCTTGCCAAGCTTTAAGCCGCGCTTTTTCAATTGTTCAACTACCATCTTAAAATGTCCCCATTCTTCTGTTACGATTGGTGTTAGGTTATCAATCACATCATCAAAATCAGGATAGCTTTGAATAAGTGAAATAGAGGTTGAAGCCGCTTTTTGCTCACAATAAGCGTGGTCAGTAAGAATGTCTTCAATTGATTTTCCCGCAAGGTCAGCCCAGCGGGGGTCGGTTGGTAATTTTAGTCCAAGCATATAAAGTACAATTATAACTCTTTCACTCCGTCTCCAATCTCAGATTCGTAAATCTCACAGCTTAAGCTGGTGGTTTCAAAATATGGTTGAGCGACTGCTTCTTTAAATGCTGCGATGCTTTCGTTCCTAACCAATGCAATGGCACATCCTCCAAAGCCTGCTCCTGTCATCCTTGCACCAAGGCAACCTTTTGCATTTTGTGCTGCATCAACCAAAGTGTCCAGCTCAAGGCCTGTAACTTCATAATCATTCTTAAGCGAGGTATGTGAGGCATTCATCAACCTGCCGAAAGTACTTAGGTCGCCAAAGCGCAATGCTTTTACTGATTCTTTTACGCGCAGGCTTTCGGTAATTACATGCCTCGCGCGTTTCTGCACAGTTGCATCCTTTATTAATGGCAGGCTGCTCATATCAGCTTCACACAGGTTTTTGATGCTTGATGTTGTTTGCAGAATTTTCAACGCTGCTTCACATTCAGCTTTTCGCTCATTGTATTTTGAGTGAATTAGGTTGCGCGGTTTACGGGTATTCATCACAAGCAATTTATATGCGCCTAAATCCATAGGCACATATTCATGATGAAGATTAGCGCAGTTTAAGAGGATGGCATTATCAGCTTTGCCCATAGCCACTGAAAACTGGTCCATAATACCGCAGTTAACGCCTATAAACTCGTTCTCCACCTGCTTGCAGAAGGTAGCAAGCCAAATACGGTTGATATTGGCCTCGCTTGCTGATAACAGCGTAAAAGCCGTTAGTACTTCTACCGCTGCGGAGGACGAAAGCCCTGAGCTCTCAGGCAACGTACTATCAAATGTTATCTCGCAGGCAGGAATAAAGTGGCCCTCCTTTCTTAAATGATAAATAACGCCAAGGGGGTAGTTCGTCCAGTCCTTTTTAGGATCAAATTCAATCTCATCATCAACATTCAACTCCTTTGAAAACGGATGAGTGGCTGAGCGAAGGATGACTTTATTATCGCTTCGCGGTACAAATGTCGCCTTAATACCTATAGTTAAAGCAGCCGGCAAAACCAGCCCGCCGTTGTAATCAAGGTGCTCACCTATCAGGTTGATGCGCCCGGGTGCGAAAAAAGTACGAGGTTTGCTCACCGGGCAAATATGGGAAATTCGTTTGCTTAATTTGAAATCCGCTTTGCGTCCCGCACCCTCTAACTCCCGTAGCGGGAGGACCACTCCCCTCTTATCCTTTCAAAATGAAAATTGCATTTGAGTTAATTGCATAATACACCTAAATGCTTTGCGTTTTATTACTTTAGTGCGCCAATGAAATTTCTTATTCTCCGTTTTTCGTCGATAGGCGATATTGTGTTAACCACTCCTGTGGTTCGCTGCATAAAAAAGAAATTTCCTGAGGCTGAGATTCACTACGCCACAAAAAAAGCTTTTGAAAATATTGTTCAGCACAATCCGCATGTTTCGCGGGTACAGGTGTTGGAGGATTCGCTTTCAACATTAATTACGGAGTTAAAGGCAGAACACTATGACTATGTAATTGACCTGCACAATAACCAGCGCACCTTCTGGATTAAATTAAACCTCGGCGTAAAGTCATTCTCATTCGACAAGCTGAATTTTGAAAAATGGCTGATGGTGAATTTCAAAATAAACCAACTGCCCGACACACATATTGTTGACCGCTATCTTGATACCTGCGCCTTGTTGGGTGTTAAGAACGATGGCAAGGGGCTGGACTATTTTATACCGCCGAATGACGAGGTAGACTTAAGCTTATTTCCCTCTGTTTTCAGAGGCAACTATCTTGGCTGGGTTATAGGTGCAAAACAGAACACAAAAAAATTCCCCACCGAAAAAATCATTGCCGTTCTTAAGCAAATTGATGTACCTGTAATTTTGCTCGGCGGAAAAGAAGATGCTGGTGAAGCGGCAAAAATATGTGAGGCCGTTCCTGATAAAAATATTTACAACGCATGCGGTAAGTTTTCTTTGAATCAATCAGCCTCGTTGGTTCAGAAGGCAGAGTTGATTGTAACCAACGACACCGGCCTTATGCATATTGCAGCGGCCTTTAAAAAACCCATGATTTCACTTTGGGGCAATACTATTCCGGCCTTCGGCATGTCCCCTTACTACGGTTACGGGCACTCGCAAAATTATACCATGGAAATAGCAGGGCTTAAATGCAGGCCGTGTTCAAAATTGGGATATAATCACTGCCCAAAAAAACATTTTAAGTGCATGAAACTGATTGATGAGAATAAATTGAGGCAAATAATTGCCGGGCAGTTTTAAGTTTACTGCATTTTGTAGGCGGGCCCCAGTTCCTCTATAATGGTTTCAATCATTTTTTCCTCCTCGGGGTTGTAGCTCTTCTTCAAATCGTAACCATAGCGTTTGGCAATTATTTGAAAAAACCATGCCGCTGCGGGCCCCTTCAACTCGCTTATAATCTTATAGCAGTTGTTCCCTGTTTCGCGGTTTATCAGCTTAAATAAAACTTTGCCTTGCGTAACGGTTAAATCCTTCAACTCCTTTTCAAACTTTTCGCGCATATTCTTTTCAAGGTTTTTGCGGTACTTTTTGAAATCCTTCTTTTTACTTGTTTGCTCCTTCTCCTGCAGTTCCTCGTACAATTGCTTTGCAATGCGCACGTAGGGCAAAACAAATTCAACGCGTTCTTTATAAAAGTGATACTCGCTCCAGCTTTTAGGGCTTTTAAAAGCTACTACTGTTACGGCGTTAAAATCAATGGGGCGTATGCTGTCGTGTAGCGGCTTTGCCTTTGGCCCATTGTCTGCCACTGCCGGGCCATCTTTCTTTGCGGCAGCGGGTGCCTGCGCGATGGCAAACACTGCCACCCACAATAAAACCATTAAAGAAATTAGAGATTTCATGGCTTCCTTCCTCCTTGCAACAACTATACCATCAACAATTAAGCACCGCTCTTTACAAAGTTATAAAGTATTTTTTGCAGAATTTGGCGCAAGCGCCTCTGGAATAACGCCCTGTTAGCGTTTATCTTGTCCAGGTTCCCAGGCAAATAGTGGTATCGTTGGTAAGCCCTGTACGGTCAATAATCATGTAGCTCCAGGTAAGCACGTTATCCTGGAGTATGCCGCTGCCCGAAATTTCTACGCTGTCGCCATCGGGTCGCTGCACCACTATTGACAAGGTTGAACGGTTTACAACTGCCGAAATAGGATGCACGAACCTTCCGCCGTTAAAACCGTTCGAAACAAACACATCCGCCACATGCGCGCCCTCCGTAATGGTATCTTTATAGGCTATGTTACCCGGATTATCCACTGCATTCCAGGCCCCAAGAAACTTATCCCTCGAAAGGATATTGCACCGGTTACCCTCATAGCCACCCTCGCAAAGCTTGGTACAGGCACCAATACAGGTAAGCAGAACCAAAAATGCCAATGCTTTAAACATGGGGCGCAAAACTATCAGAATGTGATAATGTGCCAAAGTGACGATGTGGCAATATACAGCTATGCATGTTCGGAGGCCTCTGAAATGATGTAGATTCCATCTGGGCTTACAGTTTGTTGAAGTTCTTCAATTGGCATATCCCGTGCCAGTTCCACTGTGGCCGTATTTTCATCAAGATTCACCTCAGCAACCACTACTTCAGGATGCTTTAAAAAGCCTTTTTTCACACTATTGGCCCAGTGAATACATGACATTCCATTTACATGAAATTTCTTCTTCATAGTTGTCGTTTTCCGGGCCCTTTTTAGTCCTATCAGCCTACGGCGCTAAAATGTGGGTAAATCAGCGCATTATGCATAAAAAAAACATATAGTTTCGCCCCGAATATTGGACAAAAACAGCCATTTTCAGAGGCTGAAATTTACGGCTTAAAATCCGCCATAAAATAGTCAAAATGTGGAAATTAAGTGTAAATTGACTCCGCAACTGGCACATTTGCCTTGATGATTTAATAAAATTTGTTTTCTTTGAACCCTAATAAATGACACGACACATGAAAGTAAGATTTTACGTACTTTTTGCTCTTATGTCGGCAGTCCTAACCCTTAACGCGCAGGACTTCCATTTTTCGCAGTTTTATGCTGCCCCCCTTACGCTAAATCCCGCGCTTACAGGCAATTTCAATGGCCTTTACCGTGTAACGGGCATTTACCGCAACCAGTGGCCAACGCTTACCAACAGTGGTAAAACCGTTTATTCAACGCCCTCAATCGGGGTTGATTTGTCGCTGCTGCGCGACCTGCTGAAAAACCGTGGTGCGCTGGGCGTGGGCCTAGTGTTTTTGAACGACCAGCAAAACGCAAAGAGCATAACCAATAACGAAATTTTGCTTTCGGTAGCTTACAACATGGCTTTCGGAGCAAAGAAACGGTTCCAACTGGGTGTTGGTTTGCAGGGTGGTTTGATGATGAGCAAGCTGGATATGACCAACCTCCATTTTGACGAAGGTTATGATCCTGATTTGAACTACAACAGCGGTTACAGCGGCGAATCGTTGAACACCAAGCAGCAAATGAAAGGCCTGTTTAATGCCGGCATTTTCATGAAATACGAATTTGTTGACGGTATGCGTGTTTATTTGGGCTACGCTTTCAACAATGCTTCGCACTACAAGCAAACTTATATCCTCAACAGCCTGCAGCAATACAATATTCCTTTCCGCAATACACTGCATGGCGGATTTGAATTCGACATCAAGGATAAAGCAGTGCTTATTCCTGGTATTTGCTACCAATACGCTGCACCGGCTAAGGATGCTGAAACTGAATTTGGCTTAACTGCAGGCATCCACGTAGTAAAGAGCCCAGACCCTATGAAACGCGCCACGTTCTTCATCGGCCTTTGGGACCGTATGAACCATCAAAACATAACACTGATACCTAAGCTTGGCTTTGAATACAAAGGGTTCCGCGCAGGTTTGGCTTATGATTGCGCACTTGGCCAGCAGTATAAAGATGCTAAAGGCAGCGCTTACCGCGGTGGATTTGCGCAGGGCTTTGAAATTACACTGAGCTTCATTGGTGATGTGAAGGTACCTAAGGAAGACCACTACTTATTCAACCCACGATACTAATACCCTTTCAAAAACCACTTTTATATAACCCTTAGAACTAAGTATCCGATATGAAGTATTTTCTATTAGCGTTGTTGATTCCCCTGACTATAACGCTCAACGCCCAGGATAAAACCAAGGCCGGCAGTGCTACAGAGCAGAAGAAGACAATAGAAAAATATCCGAAAGTAAAATGGCGTAAGAAATTCAAGATTGCCAAGCAGAAGATGGCTGACGGCAGTTATATAGCTGCTGCCGAATATCTTGAAGATGTTTACAAGGAAAAACCTGAAAAGCTGGAAGTATTGCACCTGTTGGGCCGCGTAAACCTCTACCTGCGCGATTACCAGGCTGCTGAAAAATACTATAAGCTGCTTATAAGCAAAGATGCACAGGCATGGGTTAACGATAACTACTTTTTAGGTATAGCACAGAAGCAGAACGGGCACTATGATGATGCCAAGAAGGCCTTTAATGATTACCTGAAAGCCCCGCTTGATAAAAAGGATATCAGCTATAAGCCAATGGCCAAAATTGAAGCCCTGGGTTGCGACTCAGCTCTGGCAATCACCAAAAATCCAAGCAAGATTAAAGTTGAAAGGACTGAGGGTGTAAATACACCGCTTACTGACCTTTCACCAAAGCCGCTGAAGGATAACAGGATGATTATGGCATCTATGAAGACAGATACCTTTGTAGATAACAGCCGCAGCAAGGCTGAATACTATGCCAGCATTTATACCGCCGAAAGGACCGGAAAGACTTACGGAAAGAAAACATTGCTTCCCTTCCCTCCAAACGACCATAAGGCAAATACCGGCAACGCTATTTTAACGGCTGATGAAAAGACGATGATTTTCACCATCTGCAAGGATAGCCTTATGATTGACAACCAGGGAACCTGCAAGCTTTATAAAACCACCATGAAAAACTCCATGGAATGGAATGAGCCTGAAGAGATAAAGGCCCTCAACCTGGCGGGTTCAACTTCTACGCACCCTGCATTTGGTGTGGATGCTGATGGTAATGATATCCTTTACTTCGTTTCTGACCGCAGGGGCAGCAAGGGCGGTTTAGATATCTGGTATTCAAAAATGAATAAGGATGGCAGCTTTGGGGCGCCTGAAAATGCTGGTGCCGACATTAACGGCCCCGGCGATGATGTTACGCCATTCTACGACGCTAAAGGTAAAATACTGTATTTCTCATCAACCAGCCATCCTTCAATAGGCGGCCTTGATGTGTTCCGCAGTGCAGGAACACCCGGCCACTGGGGCCCTGTAGTAAATATGGGTGTGCCTATCAACTCATCTGTTGACGACTTCTACTTTGCACTTGACGACAAAGGCGCAAAGGGCTTTGAGGTTTCAAACCGCTCAGGTTCTACTTCACCAAGAGGTGCTACCTGCTGCGATGATGTTTGGAGCGTAACCGTTAAACAGGATATAACTTTGAAGTTTATCTATGTTAAGCGTGGCGATGCTACCAACACTCCTATTGAAGGTGTTGATGCTTCAATGTATAAGGTGGTAAACAATAACTTTGAATTTGTAAGCAACGCTAAAACAACCAATGTTCCGGTGTTGATGCCTGTAAAGAGGGGCACTGCTTATAAAATTAACGGAAACAAAGACGGATACTGGCCTTCTATTGATAACATCTCTGTTTCAGAAGATGAAGACCGCGATACAATCAGCCAGATATTCTTCCTTGACCCGATTATCAAAATCCACATCAAGATACCGAAGGTTTACTTTGCCTTCGATAAATCAAACGTGATTGACTTCTACAAAGAGCAAATCGACTCAGTGGTGAAAGTGTTGACCGACCACCCAGGTTACTCAGTAGAAATCCAGGGCCACACTGATAGCAAAGGCTCTGACGAATACAACGAAAAGCTTTCTGAGCGCCGTGCTAACGAGGTTAAAACCTTCCTGATTAAGAAGAAAGGAATTGCTGATAACCGCGTTATCGCAAAATGGTTTGGCGAGAAAGTTCCTGCAGTGCCAAACGAATTGCCTAACGGTGAGGATGATCCTGAAGGCCGCGCACAAAACCGCCGCGTAGAATTCAAGATTATAGTTGATAAGCCTGAAGACGCACCTGAGTTTGAAAGCGTAGGTGAAGTTGTAAAAGCAGTGAAAACCGGACCTGGTTTCACTTACCAAATCAAAAAACAACCGCTGCCAAAAACCAAATAAGCAAGCGCGAAATTAAAACAGAAGCGGCTACCCAAAAGGTGGCCGCTTCTGTTTTAAAGAGGGCGCAGCAACCGCACATCCTGCCAATCCTTTAATCCCCGCCTGCTTCCATTTCAATAAAGTAGTCGGACAGGCTTTAATCAGGGTTCAGACAATTTTTCGCATGTTTGTAGAAGGATTAAACACACTGATTGAATGAAGAAAATTCTGGTTGCCAACCGTGGTGAGATTGCCTTAAGGGTAATGAAAAGTGCCAAAGAAATGGGCATTAAAACCGTGGCCGTTTACAGCGAAGCCGACCGCAACAGCCCGCATGTGCGCTATGCTGATGAAGCCGTTTGCATTGGCCCTGCACCTTCAAAAGAATCATACCTGCGCGGTGATAAAATTGTAGAAGTAGCAAAGCAGCTGGGTGTTGAAGGCATACACCCGGGTTACGGCTTTTTGAGCGAAAATGCAGCATTCGCCAAACTGGTTGAAGAGAACGGCATTACGTTCATTGGCCCAACACCCGAGGCTATTGAAATAATGGGTAGCAAGCTGGCCGCAAAAGAAGCAGCTAAAAAGTTTGATATACCCATGGTGCCGGGTAGCGAAGGCGCCATTACCGATGTAAATGAAGCTAAAGAACTGGCGAAAGTAACCGGCTATCCAATCCTTATTAAAGCATCAGCCGGTGGTGGTGGCAAAGGCATGCGCGTTGTGCAGGCAGAGACTGAACTTGAAGAACAGATGCAGCGCGCACAAAGCGAAGCGTTGAGCGCTTTTGGCGATGGCAGCGTGTTTATTGAAAAGTATGTGGGCTCGCCTAAGCATATTGAAGTGCAGATTCTCGGCGATAACTACGGCAATATTGTTTACCTGTTTGAAAGGGAATGCTCCATACAGCGCAGGCATCAAAAGGTGGTGGAAGAAGCACCCAGCAGCTGCCTTACGCCCGAAAAAAGAAAGGCAATTGGTGAAGCAGCAGTGAAGGTTGGTAAATCGTGCGCGTACATAGGTGCGGGCACGGTGGAGTTTTTGGTGGATGAGGAATTGAATTTCTATTTCCTTGAAATGAATACGCGCCTGCAGGTAGAGCACCCGGTAACAGAAATGATTACAGGCGTTGACCTGGTAAAGGAGCAAATAAAAATTGCACGGGGTGAAAAGCTAAGCTTTACCCAGGAGGACCTGAGCATGCGCGGCCATGCTATTGAACTACGCGTATATGCTGAGGACCCTATGAACAACTTTCTACCCGACATTGGCAAGCTGGTTCAATACAGAAAGCCGGAAGGCCCCGGCGTAAGGGTGGATGATGGTTACGAAGAAGGCATGGACATTCCTATTTATTACGACCCCATGCTGGCCAAGCTTGTTGGCTATGGCAAAGACCGCACCGAAGCTATTGAAAGGTTAACACGCGCCATCAATGATTATAAAATTGTAGGTGTAAAGAACACGCTGCGCTTTGGCAAATTTGTACTGCAGCACCCTGATTTTGTTGCGGGGAAATTCGACACAAACTTTGTTGGCAAAAATTACAAGCCTGAATATCTGCTGAGTGAAAATGATGACGAGGTAGAAATAGCTGCGCTAATCTCCGCTCATATATATGAAAGCAAAACCGGCGAAAGCAAAAAAGCCGTTACCACAAGCTCAAACGGAAAAAGTAATTGGGTAAAAAACCGCAGCGCTCACCGCCAATAACTACGGAGCGCAAACTACCTGTATGGTAGAGGTTCGGATTAAGTTGCTAAGATGCCCGGCCCTATCCTTTAAGATAATAGTATAAGAAACCGAGTCAAAGCCATTGCCACTGGAGCAGGGGCATTGTATACATGCATGCGAGTTTACGGCAGTAATAACCTGTATGTCGCCCGAAATGCCTTTGTATTTTCCGCTCGGCCTTATATCGGCAGTAGCATAGGTGTTAATACAGGTGTCGCGGTTGTCAATCACAAAAATGTTGAATGCACTTAGCCGGTGCAGGCAGGTTGAATCACCCCGCTTTAACCCGCATAAGTCGCAGGTATCGGTACTACTGCCATCGGGTGCTATATCTCCATCTCCATCTGTAAACGAAAAAGTGAGTGTATCAGGATAGCCGCTGTACGTAAAGCTTGAAGAAACCGATTTGAACTCAATATGGGGCTCTATAGGATAACTGGGGGCTTTTACGCACGAGTGGAGCGAGAAACCGATAACAACAAGCATGAACAACACGTAGCGCATGATTCAAATTAACTGAAATTAGCCTTAATTATTGCACTTTTGACGTCAAATTTTGCGACAAGTGATTCCCTTACAGGACCGTATCCTGGCAGTAAGCCAAAGTAATTTTGAAGAAACCGTGTTGGAGGTTTTCCGATACCAATACGCGCATGTACCGGTATATCAGGGTTTTTGCGATGCTTTGGGCAAAAACCCCCAAACAGTACAAGGCCTTACGGACATCCCCTTTTTACCCATTGAGTTTTTTAAAACGCATGAGGTAATAACTGATGACTTAAAAACCCAAAAGGTTTTTGAAAGCAGTGGAACTACTGGTACTATTACCTCTAAACATTATGTTGCAGATAGTGCGTTATATGAAGCCAGCTTTTTAACGACATTCAGGGGATTTTATGGTGAGCCACAAGATTTCGTAATACTCGCTCTTCTCCCCTCCTACCTTGAACGTGGGAATTCATCGCTGGTTCATATGGCCAAGAGGTTGATTGAGCTGTCAGGCAAAGCTGAAAGCGGTTTTTTCCTTGACGAGTTTGATAAGCTGCACAGCCTGCTGCAAAAGCTGAAAAGCAATAAGCAAAAAACCCTGCTGTTGGGCGTTACCTTTGCACTGCTCGATTTTGCTGAGCAATTCAAAACCGATTTCTCCGGAATAATTGTGATGGAAACCGGTGGTATGAAAGGCCGCAGGGAAGAATTGACCCGCGAAGAACTGCATGCAAGGCTAAAGGCAGCCTTTGGGGTAAATCACATTCACAGCGAATACGGTATGACCGAACTTTTAAGCCAGGGATACTCTTTTGGCGATGGTATATTCCGCACTCCGCCATGGATGAAAATTTTAACCCGCGATATGTACGACCCGCTTAGCCTAAATCCCAAAAATGAAACCGGCGCTGTGAATGTAATTGACCTCGCAAATGTTTATTCTTGCGCTTTCATTGCAACAGGTGATGTAGCCAGAACTTACCCGGACGGTAGTTTTGAAATACTGGGCCGTATGGATAATGCCGAACTGCGGGGCTGCAACCTGATGATAATGGATTAAAGAAATGAATCTGAAAGAAACTTATCTATTCCGCTTATTCCGTGCAGATAAAATACTGTTTGGGCTGCTGCTTGCATATGCCCTGGGGATAGCCTGCTTCGCATTAAGGCAGCGGGAGGAGTTTCCTTTTCTGCTCTATGGCATGTATTCATTGAAAGAGCAGCCTAAAGACACCTACACTTCGTATTCAATTACTCTTGCCGGACAGGAAGTGCGTTACGCCAAACTGCGCGATTCGCAAAAGGAAATGGTTACAAGCAGCATGCAGCATTTTATTGAGTTGCTTGAAGCGGGAAAGGTAGATAGTGCTACAGCCTTGAAGTTTGAAAAATGGCTAATGAATTATTGTATGGATATGAGAATGACCGGGGAGAATGTAATGAACGTTTACCGCCTAACCTGCAAATACAACAGCAACGGCCGGCCCGATATAATAAAGAAAGACCTTGTTTACAGCTATGCAGCTCAGTAGTTTCGAAAAGCAGTGGAAAATGAAAGCCTACTTCGTTTACGGGGTAGCAATGTTCATTTTCTTCCGCAAGCTGATAAGCGCTTCCATGTTCTCGCAAATGAACCACCCGCTGTTCTTATTTGGAGAAAACGAGAAAGTGTATCAATGGTTCCTGGCTTCGGGCATCCCACAGTTTGTTACATCCAACCCGTTGATAGCCTCGCTGTTTGATGTTTCCTTGCTGGTTTGCGCTATTGGGCTACTGTTAAGCTCCAAAAGAATTTTTGCCTTTTTGTTTAGCGCAGTAGTGCTGATTTATTTTCTCACATACAATGTGGTTTCAGGGCATCACTATCATGGCATGGCAGGTTTGCTGGTTATGAGTATGGTATTCTGGTTTAAGAAGGAGGAGAAATTCAACCTGGTATGGGACGGGGCCCGGTATTATCTCCTTTACATTTTTGTATCAGCCGCATTATGGAAAATATTCCGCGGCTCGGCGTTCTATAACGAGCAGTTGAGCAACATTCTGATGGGACAGCAAATTGATATGCTGCTGCAGAACCCTGATAACTTTAAATCGAAAATTGCGGCTTACCTTATCTCCCACCCTTCTACCTCACACCTGGTTTTACTGGGTAATGTGCTGCTGCAATTGATTTTTGCAGTAGGGTTCTTTACAAAGAAATTCGACCGCGTGTTGCTGGTGTTATTCGTGCTCTTCTGCGTAATGAATTATTTGGTGATGAGTATTATTTCAACCGAATTGCTCATCCTGGGGCTCACACTTCTCAACTGGGATTGGCTGGAACGTTATTTTGACAAGAAAGGCTTCTTTACACCCGAGCCAGCTTAGCGCGCAAAAGGTGGTCGGCAATAACCAGTGCGGCCATTGCTTCAACAATAGGAACAGCGCGGGGAACAACACAGGGGTCATGTCGCCCTTTTCCTTTTATCTCTACAGCATTTCCTTCTTTATCTACCGACTCCTGCGCCTGCATTAAAGTAGCAACCGGTTTAAAAGCTACGTTGAAGTAAATATCCTCTCCATTAGAAATACCTCCCTGCACACCACCCGAGAAATTTGTTTTGGTGCCAATGTGGCCTTCAGCAGAAGTAAATTGGTCGTTGTTCTGACTGCCGTATCTTTTCGCACCATCAAAACCGCTGCCGTATTCAAAGCCGTGAACGGCGTTGATAGAGAGCATCGCCTTGGCTAAATCTGCATGCAGTTTGTCAAATACCGGCTCACCTAGTCCAACAGGGCAGCCTTTGATAACACAGGTAATTACTCCCCCAACCGTATCGCCCTTTGCTTTGGTGTCCTGTATCAGGGCAATCATCTCATCGGCCGTTTTGGTATCAGGACAACGAACAATGTTGCTGTCTACCTTGCTTAAATCCAATTCAGCATAACTCTTTTCAAGCTTTAATTTGCCAACAGCTGAAACATAAGCTGCAATTTGAACGCCGGCCTTTTTTATCAGTTGCATGGCAATTGCCCCGGCAATTACCCGCGCTGCAGTTTCGCGTGCACTGGAGCGGCCGCCACCCCGGTAGTCGCGGATGCCGTATTTTTCTTCATAAGTAAAATCAGCATGCGAGGGGCGAAATACATCTTTTAGATGCGCATAATCCTCAGGCTTTGCATCTTCATTGCGGATGATGATCGCAATGGGGCTACCCAATGTCTTTCCTTCAAAAATCCCTGAAAGCACCTCAAAGGTCTCGCTCTCCTTTCTTTGAGTAGTAATGGCTGACTGGCCCGGTTTACGGCGGTCAAGCTGTTGCTGGATTTGGTTTAAGTCAACATCAAGGCCGGCAGGGCAGCCATCAATCACCACGCCAATAGCAATGCCATGGCTTTCACCGAAGGTTGTTATCCTGAATATCTCACCAAAACTATTTCCTGCCATTTTGTGCTATGAATTGCGAAATTCGGATTTAATTTGAAATTAATGGCTTCTGTACTAATCAGAAATATAAAATCATTATTCGGTATTCGTCCTGAAGGGATAAATATGGTGAAAGGAGCCGCCATGAAAGAATTTCCTTTTCTACCGGATGCTTTCCTGTGGATTGAAAACGGGTTAATCAAGGCATATGGCGAGAATAGCGAAGCCCCTGAACGGGTAGATGAAGTAATTGACGCCACGGGTAAATTTGTTTTACCCTGTTGGTGCGACTCGCACACACACCTCGTGTACGCTGCACCGCGCGAAAAAGAATTTATCGATAAAATAAAAGGGCTTAGCTATGAGGAGATAGCGAAACGCGGTGGCGGTATTCTAAATTCGGCTAAAAAGCTGCGCGAAACGAGCGAAGAGGCCTTGTTCGAATCAGCATTAGAGCGTTTGGAAGAAATAGAGAAGTTCGGCACGGGCGCGGTTGAGATAAAAAGTGGATACGGCTTAAAATACGATGCTGAAATAAAGATGCTGCGTGTTATCCGCCGATTGAAAGAACAATCAAGGCTTACCATTAAAGCTACATTCCTGGGTGCACATGCATTTCCTGAAGAATTTAAAGAAGACCATGCAGGCTACATGAATGTACTGATACATCACATGCTGCCCGAGATTGCAGGGGAGGGCTTAGCCGATTTTATAGATGTTTTCTGCGACCGCGGTTTTTTCTCGCCCGAAGAAACAGATGAAATACTGGATGCAGGCGCCAAATATGGCCTGCGCGCAAAAATCCATGCCAATGAACTTGACTACAGCGGGGGTATCGAAATCGGTGTAAGGAATAATGCACTCTCAGTTGACCATCTTGAATTTACAGGGCCCGACCAGATTGAAGTTTTGAGCAATTCGAAAACCATGCCCACATTGTTGCCCTCCACCGCCTTTTTCCTTGGCCTGAAATACGCACCCGCACGCGATATGATAGACGCCGGCTTGCCTGTTGCCATTGCATCCGATTATAACCCGGGCTCCTCCCCTTCAGGCAATTTGCCTTTTGTGATTTCATTGGCCTGCATTAAAATGAAAATGCTGCCCGAAGAAGCTATGAATGCTGCTACCATTAATTCCGGCTATGCTATGGGCGTAGAAAAGGAATTAGGTTCAATTGCTGAAGGCAAAAAGGCAAATGTGATTATCACTAAACCAGCGGCATCATTGGCTTATTTGCCTTATTCTTTTGGGAGTGAGTGGGTGGAAAGGGTAATAATCTAATCCCCACTTTAAGCCGTCCAAAATTCCAAGCGGCTCAGTCACTTTTACGCTTTCCACTTTTGGCTTGACCCAAAAGTGGAGCAAAAGGTCAAGCCTGTGCGCAAATGCCTGAAATTTCGCTGCCCCCCGCTCTGCACCAAACGAACTCGCTACCAATTTTTCGCTAACTACAGATTCTGTTCGCTCAAACAGCGTTTGGCTTTTTGCTCTGCTGCAGCGAAATTTACCAGCACTGTATTTTTTAAATTATTGTGCTGACGGCATTTGCACAAGGGCGGATTGAATACCATAATACAAAAGCAAAAGGCCATCAATTGATGGCCTTTTGTCTTTTTATTAAGCTTCCACTTAGCGTTTATTCGAAATAAACAGCTTGCGCGTAGTGATTTGGTCGTTGTTTTTGACACTTACAATTACGTAAGCAGCATCAATGTTGTCAAGTTCTTTTCTGTATAGGTTGTTGGTAGTGTGCTTTTCATTTACAATCTGCTGGCCGAGGATATTGTAGATGCGGATTACTGCTTCTACTTTATTCAGAGGTCCAAAGTCGATGTAAATCGCGTTACCGTTGCTCCACATGTTGATACGGTTAACTTCAAGCCACGGCAGTTTGGTAACTGTTGTGTCGTGATGCGTGGTATCAATGATATGGGTAGTGTCAACAATAAGAATGGTATCATAAGCATATGCCACACAGCCCGTGCTGTTGGTTGCAAACAGTGTTACAGTATAAACACCCGGACTGTCGAACGTATACGAAACATTGCTTCCGTGCAGCACAATGGTATCAGCAATCGTCCAAACAATGCTATCCGCATTCGTTGAAATACTGCTGAAATTGATTGTGCTGTGAATAGGTGTAGAATCAATGGCATTGTTCGTCATACTGGTAATTACCGGTATTGAACCACCCACCTGTATCACCTTCACGGCTGTGTAATTGTTGGTATCAACCATTGTAAGCGTGTAAGTTCCGGCAGGCACATCAACCAAAATGCTGTCGTTTACATCCAGCGTTCCCTGCGATACAGTATTGCCCGCAGTATCGGTAAGGGTGTAAGCCCAAATCGCGACACCCGGCTGAGAAACCATGATTGCACCCAATGAATCGCAGGTTGCATCAAGCCATGATACTATAGCCGGTGGAGTAAAGTGAACAATAAACCTGTCCCATGTATCAGCGCTATCGCAATGGATAACAAAGCCAGTATCCCTTACATCGTGCCACAGGTGAGTAAATTTATCTTCAATGAAAATGTAGCAGGTTGGGTCAAAAGTATTTACGCCAACGTATGTGAACTTATAGTTACCGGTTTTGCCGGGCTCAAGTCCCATTGCTACAGTATCAGTATTCGCCTCAGAATAAAGTGTGTTTACAGCCATCCAGTGCGTACCCATCATAGTATAAAGCGTATGGCGGTTTAATGCGCCACCAAATTTGTAAGCGTCATACTGCACATCGAAAGTATCAGTTGCATCTGTATTGAATGCAATTGTAGTTTGGTCGAGCAAAGTGGTAGCAAGGTTTTTCAAGGTAATACCCAGCTCATTATCATTTGCGCGGTAGAAGGTATGCGGTGTTCGCACACGGTCTGTGCCTTTAATGCTGTAATTAGCTGTTCCGCCCGCTGCTGTTTTGTGCACCATGAATCCCTGGAACGGTGGAATAACCGGAGGGTTGGTTAAGCTACCAACAAGGCTAACTTGGTATGAGCCTGCAAATGGCCCATCGGTATGCCATACCTGCACCTGGTTATCAAAGCCTGCGTTGGCATTGGTAATTTGCAAAGTAGCCAGGTAAGGATTTGAAACCAACTGCCAGCCCGAGCTCATGCTGCGGTGCTGCAATGAAGTATTGTTCCAGTTGCTGTTGGTAAGGCCGCTAATGGTATATGTGCTGTTCAGGTTCGGCGTGCCGTTTAGGTTAAGTACACCTGCACCGTATTTAAGTATTGAATAACCTTGTCCGTTCACTGCATTACCTGCAGTTTCAACAAACCATTGTGCCATGCCGCAAGTGCCGCCGTGGTTTTCATGGTAGCTGAACACCGTGCCGTAAGGCGAGGTGTGAATCATTTGCGTTTCGTCGCAAGTGGTAATCGGAATTACATAACCACCTGTACCGCTTGCGCCAAACTGAGAAAGCGACGGTGAATTAACCGGCGAACCCATGAAGTGCTGGTTAAAGGTTTGCGATGCTCCGAAATAACGCTCCGCATTAATGTTGCCGCTCAGTGTTCCGCCAAAAGTTGGGCTGAAGTTATCCAGTATCGCAATCTGATTTTCAGAAGTGCTCTTGAATGTCAGATTGCCCGAACCGGTAGTAAATGTTCCGGTTTGCAAGTCAAGCGCCTCAAAAATATCAAGGCTTGAACCCGCCTGCATCAGTGCACCTGTGCTGTTATTTAATTTCATTTCGCCAATAGCTGTTTTGCCGGCTACTGCTTGCTGTGATGTGCCGTTGAGAACAACAAGGCCGTTGCCGAATACCTGCGCGTTAGTAGTTGAACCACCTGTCCAGCCTTTGCAAACACTCAGGTTGGCATTAAGCGTCATTGATGAGTTGTCATCTATTTGCAGGTTGCCCACCTGTATGGCTGAGTTGATGGTCGGTGCAACAACCACAAACGGAATAATCACATTAGCCGCACATGCGTTAGGGCCACCCGGATCTGAAACCGGTGACCAGTTGTTTTGGTTTGTCCAGTCGTTGCTCACATAACCGCCCCATGTAAATGCATTTACTACAACAACTGTTGTGCTGCCGGTTGCCTGGCAACCGTTAGCGTCGGTTATTGTAATGTTATATGCACCACCGTTTGAAAGCTGTGCGTTGGCAATTGTTGGATTAGCATTTGTGTTTGTAAACGAAGGGCCGGTCCAGCTGTATGAATAGCTGCCGGTGCCACCTGAAGGATTAGCGGTGAGGGCAATTGTTTGGCTTATTGCATAAGGGCCGCCGTTATCAGGCGCAGCTACTAAAGCTGCCGGTGGTGTAACAGTAACGTTATCTGTATTGGTGCAACCGTTTGCGTCTTTAACAGTAACGATATGTGCACCGCCTGATACACCTGTAAAAATGTTACCCGGTTGATATGAACCTGCATCCAGTTTGTACTGTAACGTGCCTGTTCCCCCGCTCGCGGTTACGGTAATCTTACCATCAGATGCAGTTGCGCAGCTTAATGGTGCGCCGTTATAATTTGATGTAACAGCAGCACTAACACTAATGGTTGAAGGTTCAACCACTGTTGCACTATTTGAAGCTGCAGAGATGCAGCCGTTCGCATCTTTTGCAGTAACTGTATAGCTGTTTGCGCCAAGCCCGATAAACGGAGTGCTTGCAAATGCAGTATAACCACCTCCGTTTAATGAATAAGTATAAGGGCCGGTAGTACCGGTTGCCTGTGTAGCAACAGTAACTTTTCCATCGGTAAGGCCATTGCAGGTAATATCAGTTTTTGAAATAACCGGTGGAGTTACCGTATTTACCTTCACAAGGTAAGCTTGATCGGAGGTAGCAGAGCAACCGGTAGTTGTATTCTTTACGCCCATAGGAAACAGATAGTTTCCACCCGGTGCCTGTAAAGGAACAGAAACAGTAAGAGGTGAAACACCAAGCGTAGTATTTGTTACAGGAGTAAAGCCCGCCATTGAAGGCGAAGGCGCAGTAACTGAATACTGCGTAACCCCGCTTGAAACAGCTGAGTAAAACAGGCTAAACTGTCCATCACTACCGCAGATTGTAACGTTAGGCGTTGTCATTGGTACGCCTGTTACGCTAAAGTCGTCAATACGATAGTTGGCTGATGTTGCCTGAAGCGGTGCGGCAATCCTTAGCTGTAGTGTGCTTACGTTTGAAGCATCAGCGGGAAGTGCAATGGCAGCGCCGGCATTTTCAGCTACCCAGTTAGTAATGTTTACCAATGCGCCTGATGTGTTTACATAAGAAACCGCTTTCCATGTGCTGCCGTTGATGCTATACTCAAGCGTAGGATAGCCGATGTATGAATTGGTCATACGGCCACCGTAAGCCACGTTTATGTTCATGTAACCCGTTGCATTAATAACAGGCGATACGAGGTAAGCAGTGGTGCCGATGAAAGAAGTATTTTGAGAAATGGTAGCATTTCCGCCACCTGAAGCCCCGGTGTAACCACTTGAAACGCTAAGCGCAGAAAGTGTCCACAAAGTACCCGTTGCGGTTGAGTTAGTTGTCCATCCGCTGAAAGGGAATGTACCTGTTGAGGTACCGAAGTTTTGAGTTAACAAGGTTGTGCGGCTGCTTGGTGCAGGCAATGAAACCGTTGGAACGCTCGCCGTAATATTGGCAGTGCTGGTTGCCACATTGCTGCAACCCGAGTTGCTTAGCAGGCACCTGATTTGTCCGCCGTTCCAACCGTTGAGGTAAGGAGCAGGTAATGCAAAGGCATTGGTAGTTGAACCACTAACGCCATAGCTGCCATCAGTAAATGAATTCCATGTGCCGCTGGCAAAATACTGCCACTGGTATGAAGTAATACCGGTTGTGTTTACCGAAAGGTTGATATTGTTATCGCCGCAAACTGTTGTGCTTGCAGGTTGTGTGTTGATGGTATAAGGTGTTGTAGTAACTGTTATAGTACGGGCAGTGCCGGTACCGCAACCGTTAATTGCAGCAACGCTTAGTGTGCCGCTACCGCTGCCGGCAGTAACTGTAATGGAATTTGTGTTTAAGCCATTGGTAATGTTCCATGCAGTGGTTCCTGAAGGGAAACTCCAGTTATAACCTGTTGCACCTGAAACGCTAGGAACGGTATACACATAACTGCTGCCGGGACAAACCGTGGCAGTAGAAGTGGTAAAGTTATTTGGCTGCGCCGGGCCGGCTGAAATTGAAACCGCAAGCGATTGGTTTGAGCTTTGGCAGCCGGCACCGTTAGTTGCATAAACAGTAATACTGCCGCTACCCGATGCACCGGTGGTAACAGAAATTGAATTAGTGCTTGGCCCCGAAACTCCGTTTACACCACTGGTGTTGGTGAAGCCCGATGCGGGCATGGCCCATGTATAAGTTAAACCTGAAACCAGGTTGATGAAATAGCTATTACCTGCTGTGTTTAAACAAGGCGTAGCGCTACCGGTAATAGTTCCCGGTGTTGAAGGCGCACTATTAACCGTAAATGTTTTATCAGCCTTGCAGCCATTCAAAGTATAGCGGATTGTTTTTGAACCTGAGGATGCCGGAGTATAAGAAGTAGGCTGTGCAGTAGTGTTTGCAATAGTTCCATCTGAACTTACAAGGCTCCATGTACCGCCCGTTGGCGTTGCATCAAGAGTTTGGGTTGTATTCAAAACACCTCCGTTACAAATGGAGGTTGTTGGCGTTAGGTTGGTAGGCACACTGTTAGCCGTAAAACTAAGTATGGCCTGGCAGCCACTTACCGTATATATAAATGACCCTACACCGGCAGTGCTGCCTGTTTGCAGGTAGTAGTTTGCCGGCGGCCCGGTATTTATAAAATTGGCTGAGCTACCTGTTGCAGAACCCGTAAAGCTGCCGGTAAAATTACCGCCGCCCGCATTACTAACAGTGTATGCAGTTTGATCGCCACCCGCGCAGGTACTAATTGAAGGTAGATTAATAGTAGGTGAAGTTCCGGTGCTTGCTGCGGTTACCTGAACAGCAGTTGAAGCAGCAGCAGTTGCGCCGCAGCTTGTTTGGCAACGGTACCAGTAAGTTGTTCCTGCAGTTAGGCTACCAGAAGTAATAGTATATGAAGTGGAAGTTGCGCCCACTAAGTCAGAAAAACCTGCAAGTGCAGATGTGGTTGAACGTTGCCATTGCAGGTTAGCGCCCGAAGGTGAATAGTTATAAACGTTCAACGTTTGATTGCCATAGCCGGGGCAAAGATTAATGTTGGCGGTGGGCGTAAGCGTACCGGCACCAACAGTTGTGCAGGCTGAGAAAGTAACATCGTCAATACCAAGCAATGGTGCGTTAGTATAAGTAGAGCCTGAGGTTGCGCAGTAGTTCCATGCAAAATAGACTGTGCTACCCACAGCAAGCGGGGTACCAAGCGTATAGGCCTGGCTGGTTACACTTGTTGTAGCGTTAGGAATGTTGGCGCCGTTACCCGGGGTTGTGTTATTGGGGCAGTTGGTATTTCCATCACTGGCAACAACAATGTTGAAATTTGAGCCAAGGGCTGTCCAGCTTGCGCCTGTAACAGTTGGCGAAGTGGCAGTAAGCATTTTTACAGTAAAACCCGCTGCATTATTACCGTTGCGGTATTTTTTTACTGAATAGCTAATAGTAAAGCTCGAAATGGAAGAAGTGCCGTTATTGGTAAGGGCAACATACAGGTTGCCATTGGTTACAGAACCCGATGAAACAAAACCGGGGCTATAGTCACTGCCGCCTGTGCCACTGGCTGTAGTATTGCGGCATGAATAAGTACCACCGCTTATACCGCTGCAGCTGCTTAACGACATGGTATTGGAAGCCGTGGTGCTGGCCGCATTATAAGTGGTATTTATCTGCCTGGCAGTACCCGCATCGCTGGATACTTTCCAGGTAGTGGGTAAAGCAGTTACGCTGCTGGTAAATGATCCGAATTGTTCAGTAACGCTACCGCCGGGGGCAATGTTTAATTGGGCAAGCGCAGGCCCCGCAAAAAACAAAATCAGGGCTGCAGAAAAAAGAGTTCGAAGCGTGAAAGCAAACGGATTCGCCTTCGGCCGGAGTGCGGCAAGTTGTTTCATAATTGGGTAGTTCAAAGTGTCCTTAAAAAGAAGGTGCAAAATTAACAAATACTGAGCTTCAAAAAGTAGGTTTCCTTTATATAATTGTTAACCTTTTTCAGTCTTTAATAATGTTAAAGGGAACGTAATTTGCTGATTGTTAAGGGTGCTTATCAGGGTGGACAAAGGCCTACGTTGAAAACCTTTTGCGATTGCCTTAAAAGTCAACATCCAATCCATCAAATTCATTCACTTTCCCTTTTTATTATTGCCCGCGCCTGCGCCTCATTTAAGTTCATTTTTGTAACCATGAAGAGCCTTTTAAGCCACCCGCCTTTGCAGGAAATTAACGACAGCCTTTTGACCGCTGAGGGAGTGCGGTTGCTGGTTAAACGGGATGATTTGATTCACAAACAAATACAGGGCAATAAATGGCGAAAGCTGGAATATAATCTGGAGGAGGCCCGGTGTCAAGAGCACAAACTGTTGATAACCTTCGGAGGCCCCTTTTCAAACCATATTTACGCCACTGCAGCTGCGGCAAACCTGTTTGGATTTAAATGCATTGGCGTTATAAGGGGAGAGCGGCCTGCAAGCCTAAGCCCAACCCTGCAATTTGCCGAAGGCAAAGGAATGCACCTGCACTTTGTTAACCGTGAAACATACAGGCTGAAAGAAACCGAGATGTTTTTGCGACAGTTACAACAGCAGTTTGGAGAGTTTTATGCAATTCCTGAAGGCGGCACTAACATGCATGCGTTGAAGGGAGTCGAAAAAATAATTGGAGAGCTGGATGTTGAATTTGATTACCTGGCTACACCTTGTGGTACAGGCGGAACAATTGCAGGATTGCTTACCGGATTAAAAGGTGAAAAACAGGTAATAGGTTTTTCATCATTAAAAGGCCATGATAAATTAACCGCAGCGGTAGATAAACTAGTGCAGGATTACGCCGGAACGAAATATCACAACTTCAAAATCAATTTCGATTATCACTTTGGTGGCTATGCGAAAGTGAATGGTGAGCTAATTCAATTCATCAAAGATTTCAAAACCAAATACGGCATACAACTTGAACCCGTTTACACAGGCAAAATGTTTTATGGATTATTTGATATGATAAAGAGCGGGAGGTTTGAACGGGGCTCAACTATTATTGCGTTACACACCGGCGGTTTGCAGGGCCTGTGCGGCTATCCTGAATATTTTGACTCATCGGTTTTTGAAGAATTCTTCTGAGGCTCTTTCTCCGGCTTTGCTTTATTAAAACCATAGGGGCAATGGCGGCAACCGCTTTTGCAACAATAACCCCGCTCCAAATGATACTTTTCAGTAAACACCATTAAGCCGTTCTCGAAATAATAGTGCTCGTTCTCCTTCAAATTCATAAACGCGGGAAATTATAAATCAGTGGCCATGTGAATGGTTTCGCCTATGCTTAGCTTCTTGAGCAGCTTAACGTGCGAGAGGAATGCATCGCCCAAAGTTTCATTGCACAGGTAAGGAACTCCATACTCTGCAGCTGTTTGTTTTACTATAGGGGCAATAGCAGGATAGTGAACGTGGCAGATGCGTTGAAACAGGTGATGCTCCACCTGGTAATTCAATCCGCCTACATAAAAAGTAACCAACCAGCTTTTGGGGGCAAAGTCAACTGTGGTCATCATTTGCTCAATCGCCCATTCTTCGTGCACATTACCTTTTTCATCCGGCTCGGGGAACCAGGTATTCTCCACCACGTGCGCTAATTGAAAAACAGTTGTCAATATCAAACCCGCAACCGCATGCACCAACAAATAACCAAGCAACCACTGCCACCAGGTTAAATGCAAAACAACAATGGGTATAACTACCATATAAACCACGTAGAACAGCTTGGCAATAATCATCTTGCCAATAATTTCTACTCTGCCTTTATTATCCAGCTTATCTTTTCCGGTTTGAATAAACTCCCCTATCTGCACAAAATCCTTCAGCAGTACCCAAAAGAATGTTTGCAGCGAATAGAGTATAAATGCATAAAACAATTGAAAGCGGTGAACCTTGCGGTGTTCAACAGCGGGCGTAAAGCGCAGGTTAAGACGCTCGCGGATATCAAGGTCGTGACCGTGAATGTTGGTGTAAGTGTGATGTTGCTGGTTGTGTTGAATTTTCCAGTTAAAGCTGTTGCCGCCGATTAAGTCGAGCGAGTAGCCAAGCAACTGGTTCACCCAGCGGTGTTGCGAATAAGCGCCGTGGTTGGCATCATGCATTACAGCCATACCAATACCAGCCAAACCCAATCCCATTGCCGCGCAGCACAGCAACATTCCCCATGCAGGCAATGTGCCGCTCAAAATCAAAAAGTACGGCGCAAAGTATAAGGAGAACATAACAATGGTCTTCACCACCATTCTGTAATCAGCGTATGGCGAAATGCCATTATCCTTAAAATAGGCATCTACCCGGCGGGTTAATGCCTTGTGGAAGTCGGTTTTACGCGGATTGGTGAATTTTATGGTTGCTGCCATGTTTAAAAGGGTGCAAAATTAGGGTATTAATCGTAGCATCTCAAAAGTGAAGGTTAATTGTCATTAAAATAACATCCTCGGCGCCTCACCCCTCCGTCCTGCGGACACCTCCCCTCTCCCATAGGCTCCCCGCACTTGCTCTGCTGAGGAGAGGGGAGGAAAGGCAAAGATTCAGTTTAATTAAAACATCATTTTATTGGTTTAGTTGCAGAGTGGCATATAATTTAGCCCCGTGTTTAAGAAAGGCCCGCCTGAGTTTTTAATAGTAATCCTCGCCCTTACAGCTGCTGTTTTTTTTGCTTGGAATATTAATTGCTCTTCGTGCAACAGCAGTAAGAAAAATGATAAAGTTACTCCCGTTAAGATGACGCCCGAGATGGTGAGATGGCAGGAAGGGCGCACACTTTTCCGCTCTAACTGCGCTTCATGCCACAACCCAAAAGCTGATGGAACCGGGCCACCTTTGATTGGTGTAACAGCACGCTGGAAAACTGCGGGCGATTACCGGGGCAAGCCCGGTGAGCAATGGCTGCACCTTTGGATAAAAAACTGGCACGAACCTGTTGATTCTAATTATAAGTATGCGGTTGATATGGCAAACTCGCGCATTGCGCAAATGAATAGTTTCAGTAATCTCTCTGATGAGGATATCAATAAAATACTTGAGTATGTTGAAGCGCCGGATAAGGATAAGGCGAAATAAAGATCATTCGATTGCTCCCCCCGCCCTCTAACTCCCGATGCGGGAGGACCGCTCCTCACAAACTTCTTTCAAATTAAATTGTTGGGTTCATGCAAAGTGCGCAGAGCAAGGACGCAGAGAACCGCAAAGGAATACAAGGACTAACTCTTTGCGTTCCTTTGCGAAAACCTTCGCGTCCTTTGCGTGAACCTGTATTAGGTTTTCTGCTTCTTCTTCCTCGCTGCAGGGAAAAGCACGTTGTTCAGGATAAGCCTGTAGCCCGGTGAGTTGGGGTGCAGGTCTAAGTTGGTTGGGGGGTCGCCTACTAAGTGTTGATAGTCCTCGGGGTCATGGCCTCCATACCAGGTCCAGAGGCCTTTGCCGTACTCGCCGTGGATGTATTTTGCCTCATTCGCTGATTTATTCTGGCCCATTACCAGCACTTTGCTCTTAAGGTATTTTTTGTTGAAGGCCGTTGTTTGGCCTAAGAACCCTTTGATGGTTTTTGTGTGGTCCTGGCAGAGCATTGTTGGAACGGGGTCCCACTTGGCGCTGAAATCAAACAGCGTAAAGTAATCAAGGTCTTTTGGTACAGTGCGGCCAAAATTGGCGTCAATGTCGCTGTACTCGTACTCCATCGGATTAGTGCGCAGGTGCCAGTTTTCAAATGCAAAACACTGGCTGTAATCGAGCTTTGATTGCGCATCGGGGTCCTGCCCGTCGTGGTCATACATTACATCGCATATGTCGGTGTTCTCAGCCGCCATTGCAATATCATATGAGTCAGTTGCGCTGCACATGGCAAACATAAACCCACCCTGAAAAACAAAATCCCTTATCATATGGCACACCTGAAGTTTCATTTTTGAAACCTTGGCAAAACCGCGGCGCTTAGCGCGGGCTTCCTGGTCCGCCTGATCGGCTTGATACCACGCAGCGCTGGCGTAAGGGTTATAGAATTTTCCGTATTGCCCTGTAAAATCTTCGTGGTGCAGGTGCAGCCAGTCGTATTGCAACAGTTTTCCGTCCAGCACTTCATCATCATAAACTTTGTCGTATGGAATCTCAGCGTAGGTAAGCACCATAGTTACGGCATCATCCCAGGGCTGTTTTGTTTTAGGAGTATACACTGCAATCTTGGGGGCCTTCTCCAACTTCATCACATCCATGTTCTTCTCGGGGTCGGCTATTTCAGTAAGTATAGCGCTGTATTGTCCGTCTGCCAGCACTTCAAAACTCACTCCGCGAATTTTGCACTCGCTTTCAATAGCAGTATTATAAGGCACGGCAAAACTGCCGCCACGGTAGTTGAGCAGCCAATCCACTTTTATTTCCTGCTTTAGCAGCCAGTAGGCAATGCCGTAGGCTTTTAGGTGATTGGTTTGGGCCAGGTCCATGGGTATCAGCAACTCGGAGGCCGAGGCCGCTATAGTGGCCGCTAATAGTAGTATTGAAAGCTGAATTTTCCTTAGCATAAATGCTTTTGAACTATTACAAATGTGATGCAAAATTGTTTGATTTTAATATAACGCGTGGGCTTGTTGGTAAGTATTAACAGGCTGCGCTGAGCCTTGTTGGGCGCTCTTTTTTGAGATTCTTCAACTTTTTGTCTTGACACAAAAAGTTGCAAAAAAGTCAAGCCTTCAGGCAAATGCCTAAAAATTTTATCCCTCCCCGCTTGCAAACAAACTCGCTACCATGTTGCGCTAAGTCAACATTTCCCATGGCTCAAACAGTGTTTGCAATCCTGCTCTGCTGCGATAAAATTTTTCGAGCGGCATTTGCCTGAGGGCGGTTGGAATACCAAGGCGCTTATTTTGAAATGTGAGTAGATGTGGGAAGGTATTTGGTGAAAAGATTGAGGTTGAGATGTGATGGCTGTAATTTTGTGGTATGATGCTGATGTGCGTTTTCTTTTGGGTGAATTTTGAGAAAAGCGGAGGTGTTGGGGTTTCTACTTTTTCTAAAATAGAAGCAGGAATCCGACCGGTGTATTTTGGTCTATTATAGATAAGGTGCTGATAATCAACAATTATAATTCTGTTAAATGGTTGATTTGCAGTGAGTTATCAAACAAAAAGTTAGAGGAGTTAGATAACCTGATGATTATCAAAACAAATTTGGTGCTGAGAGATTAAGAAGCTTTTTTAAGCGGCTTTTTGTGGGTGAGTTTCACCTGTTTTGCGCTGGATAGTTCTTTGCGGATGATTTTGCTAATTTCTTTGGCGCGGTTTACTACCATGAAGTGGGAGCCGCCTTTTATCCAAATGGCATCTTTCACATAGAAGCTGGGGAAAATGCGGTCGCGGGTGCCGTGGATGTGGGTGAGGTTGTCAACTATTTCTTCGTTTCGCCAATGTACCACCTGGTCAACAGCCCACTCGTTGAACTCAATATCGGCTTCGCTTATCATCAGCTCAATCAGGTCCATTTCTTCCTTGGTGAGCTTGCCCAGCAGCCAGTTTAGCCAAAAGCGGAACTGCACTACCAGCTTGCCCGGCAACAGGCGGTGAAACTTAACCGAGTTCATAAACAGCATTTTCAAAGGCCGCTCGTGATAGGTTTTTATACTGCTGATAAGGATGACCTTGTGGGGGTCAATTAGTTTGGCAAGTTCCTGGGCCACTATGCCACCAAAAGAAAGCCCGATTAAAACGGGCTTCGTGTCTTTCTTTATCTGAGGAAGGATTTTCTTTACGTAAGTCTGGATAGATTCATTCTTCTTGTGTTTGGGCCACTTGATATGAACCACTTCATATCCGGAAAGGTCGAGGTTTTGAAAAATACGGTCATTGGCCCCAACACCCGGAATCAGATAGATTGTCTTTGTCATAAACCAGTTTTTGTCAAACCATTTTACACAGGCAAGCGGGAGGGGGCGCTCATAAAACACTGTGAAATAACAATTTCTTAACTAAATTAGGATATACATTTGCATTTCAAAATTTGTTTTCAACATGGCCCGTACTAAGTCTGCAAAAAAGAAGCCAAAGCCCGATTTTAGCTATAAACCCCCATCTAAAGCGTTCATTCGCAGCTTTATGCTGCCGTTTAACTTTTACTTCGCCCCTCAATTTTACGGGCTTGATGAATTGGATGTTTCCAAACCGGCCATGTATGTTTCAAACCACACGGTTTTGGGGGTTTTGGACGGATTTCCGTTCGGAGTTGAGCTTTACTTAAAGAAAGGCGTGTTTTTGCGGGCGCTTGCCGACAGCAACCACTGGAGGATACCGGTTTGGAAGGATATTGTTACCCATAGGCTTGGGGCAGTTGAGGCATCGCGCGATAATTGCAGGGCGCTTATGGAAGCCGGCGAAAGCCTGGTGGTTTATCCCGGGGGCACACGGGAGATTTGTAAAAAGAAAGGCGAAGAATACATTTTGAAATGGAGCGACCGCCGCGGTTTTGTGCGTATGGCCATGGAATATGGCTACGACATTATACCCGTAGCAGCAGTTGGCGCCGAAGAAGCTTTTACCATAGTTGAAGATTCTAATGAAATACTCAAATCCCCGTTCGGCAAGTTTTTGAAGTTTATCGGCGTGGCCGAAAAGTATTTCAAGAACGGTGAGTTGATGCCACCTGTTGTAAGGGGCATTGGCGATACTATTATACCAAGGCCAAGCAAATTGTATTTCAGCTTTGGTGAACGCATTCCAACCTCGCGTTATAAATCAAAGTTCGAGGACCAGAAAACGCAGGATTTGGTTAAAGGCAGGGTGGAGAAAGCCCTACACAAACAATTCGGCGAGCTATTCAAAATACGCGATGCGGATACAGACCGCAGTAAGTGGCGCAGACTACTTAACATGAGGAAGCCAAAAGCCCAGTAGAGTCAGGACTTGAGCAACTGCTTATCCAGCATGAAAAGCTTTAGTGGGTGAAGTTCCGCCGTCATTACGCCCTTAATAACACAAGGGTCATTAACCATTATCTCATTTGCCTTTTCAACTGACTCTGCTTCAAAGATGCAGTAGCCGCGGTTGTGGGTATGGTCAATATCATAATCCGTGCGGCCTACTACTTTAACTATCCCCTTGCTATGCAAATCCACGAGGTAATTCCAATGCTGCCCAACAGTAGCGCGGGTTTCATCAGTCCAGTTTGAAGCAATACGATATTGAGGTTGAAGTTGGAGGATGTAAATGAAATGCATGGGTTAAGATTGTGTTGTGAAAGTAAGGGTTGTATGAAAATGAAATGGATTTTAACCATCGATGAAAAGCTGCACCCACGCGCACCCTCTAACTCCCGATACGGGAGGACTGGCTCCCCACTTTCATTTTCAATCATAATTTCGTTTGAAAACCGCATGAGGGGAGCAGTCCGCCCTTTAGGGCGTTAGTGGGTGCGGGGGGCAACAATTATTATTAGTAATTTCCTTTGCTTTGCTCCTGCTATGGCCACGAAACCTTTTAGAACAGTTGTTACACCCGAAAAGCCGGATTTTAATATTTCGCACACGGATATAATCGTCAGCATTGGCTCATGTTTTTCTGAAAACATCGGCAAGTATTTCAGCAATTATAAGTTCAACATCAACATCAATCCATTCGGGCAGCAGTATAATCCTGAATCAATGATGGTAGCATTAAGGCGTTTGATATCAGGAATGCCTTATAAGGAAGATGAATTGGTTTACCATGATGAACTTTATCATTCTTTTGACCACCACGGCAGCTTTTCACGCAGCACAGCGGAGGAAACACTGCAGGTAATCAACAGCAACCTCGCAATTGCTTCGGAGGCGCTTAAAAAAGCATCCGTGCTGTTCCTCACTTTCGGGACAGCGCATGTATTTTTGCTGAAGAAAGAAGACAGGGTTGTATCCAACTGCCACAAACTATCCGGCAGCATGTTCGATCGCAGCATTATGACGCCCGAGGAAATTGCCGATTCATTGGAAGAAACCTTGCCTACGCTTAAAAAGGTAAATCCGAATTTAAAAATTGTGATGACAGTTAGTCCGGTCCGGTATTTTGCATTCGGGCACCATGAAAATACTGTGAGCAAAGCCTATCTGTTTGCGGGGATGGAACTGTTTAGAATGTGCAACTTTGAATTGCCATTTTATTACTTCCCCGCTTATGAACTGGTAATGGACGACCTGCGTGATTACCGCTTTTTCGCCGAAGACATGCTGCACCCCAATTACCAGGCCACAGAATACGTTTGGAATGTATTGAAGGAAACTATGTTCGGCGCCCAAACGCAGCAGCTAATGGGCGAGATTGATGAAATACTTCTTGCAGCACGCCACCGTCCGCGCAACAGCAATAGTGAGGCCCACAGAAAATTTGTTGAGAAGAACCTGAATAAAATAGAAGCCCTCAGCAAACAACACTCGCTGAACTTCAGCAACGAAAGCCTGGCACTGGCCCAATCACTTGTAAACCGTAGCGCCGGGATGGAAGGTGGTAAATGAGTGATAAAACTCCTGGTAAGCCTGAACCGGTTTCAAATCTCCGCTGTAGCAAATCTTATTTACGCAATGTCCGTCCAAATACCATTTGGAATGGTCTGCACTATCAATTAGCAGATTATTTTGGGCATCAAATTGAAGGTTAAGCGCACCACCTTCGGCTTTACGGCTGAAAGCATGGAAAGACTTGTTATCGTTTTCCAGAATTAGAATGATGGGCTCCCCTCCTACAGTATCATTGATGCTGCGTTTTTGTTTTAGCAGGTTCCAATCATAAATTTTGGCAGCCTTGTTTACAACTAAACCAACCACCCATGATTTAGGTTGGAATGAAGCGGTATCACTTCCTTCAAGCATGCTTTTGTAATTTCCCTCGTCATATTTCGCAAGGCCAACATATGCCTCGGCAAATTTTGGGTCGGGTTGCATAATTTGGGTGTTGGGGTGTAGCTCAGTCCACCGCGCAAGGCTCATTTGCTCTGAGGGCAGTTCCGGCAGTTGCTTTCCCTTCAAGGGCCCGGCTATACATTCGGCGTTAACCTGCCGCCACCAGCTTTTGGTAGTAGCATCCTCAAACATAGCATTGAACTGGTCCATGCCCACAAGGCGGAAAGTTTCAGGCTTGCCATCAACTTCGGGTTTGTAAACCCGTCCGGTTCGACAAACAGTGCAATAGGTTACCATTACCGGCTGCCCTCCCACTGTATCCCGCACTTGATGGTGATAACCGATGATATAAATGGGATACGCCTTTGCTTCACCGTTAATGGTTACTCCGATAACCAGCTTCTCCTTATCAATAGCAGATTTATCGGCGGCAAGCATCAACTTGGTTTCAGCCTGGTAGAATATTTTATCAGCCAGCATTACAAAATTAGTAGCATACACCACCGCCGCACCAAATACCAGCGCAAATCCGACAACCAGCTTCTTTACCATACCATTGCTGCTGAATAGATAATACGTAGCGGGCAAAAGCAATGCGGCGCCTAGAATCCTTGTTACCCAAATGAAACGTGCCATATTGTAAGCCAGCTCAACATGGTTTTCGTGCTGGCTACCGGGAAAAGGCATAATGAAATACACCTTCAAAAATTCCGGAACAACCAGAATCATAAAACCCTGGGCGAAGAATAATCCATTGTTGCGCTTCAAAATCTCCATTAGTGCAGGTTTTGAGTAAAAATAGCATTTCTATTGGAGGGACGAGAGCGAGGGGCGGGGGACGAAGGGGAAGATAGGCCTCAGGTCTTGATTCCCCGCCTGCCTACTGATACTTTGCCTGGCGGGCAGGTTGGCTCTTGCTTCTAAAATCTATTTCAGTATTTTTCGCCCGCAAGTTTGGGCATGGCAGCAGATACTTTTGATTCCATTTCATCGGCCATAAAAGGCAAAAAGTTTTCACCGGTTTACTTTTTCTGTGGTGAGGAAGCGTACTTTATTGATGCGCTTACTGATTTGATTGAGCAGCATGCGCTCAACGACATGGAGAAGGCCTTTAACCAGAGCATTATCTACGGCAAGGATGTAAATGCCCGCCTGATACTTGAAACAGCCGGCAGGCTACCCATGATGGCCGAACGCCAGGTGGTTATCATAAAGGAAGCCCAGGCCCTAAGCCTTAAGGAAGACGAGGAAAAGCAATACCTCGCGTACCTCAAAAACCCTGTAAAAAGCACTGTTCTTGTTTTTGCCTGGAAACACGGCACACCCGATGGCCGCAAATCCTTTGGCAAGGAAATGAAGAAGGCGGCGGTTTTCTTTGAATCAAAACCGCTGTATGAAAACCAGGTTGCTCCCTGGGTGAAAAATTGGTTAAGTGCAAGAAAATATAAGATTGACGAGCAAGCTGCCGAACTGTTGGTGGAATACACCGGTACCGACATTGCCAAAGTGGCCAACGAACTTGAAAAGCTTATCATCAATAAACAACCCGGCGCAAGTATTACGGTTGATGATATTGAACAGGGAGTTGGCATTAGCAAAGAGTTCAACGTTTTTGAATTAAACAATGCGTTGGCACAAGGCAACCGCACTAAAGCTTACCAAATTGTAAACTACTTTGTAGCAAACCCCAAGAATGGCCCATTGGTTTTAGTGCTCGGCACGCTGCAGGGATTTTTCGCCAAGGTGTACCAATGCCACCAAAACAAGGCGGTACCTGATAAGGATTTGGCCGGCATAATAAAGGTGAGCCCATTCTTTGTAAAGGATTACAAAGCAGCCGCCCGCAACTTCAGCGAGCAAAAGCTGGAACAGATATTTCATACACTCGAGGAATATGATTTGCGCTCAAAGGGTGTTGGAAATTCTTCAGTGAAAGAGGGGGAATTGATGAAGGAGTTGGTGAGTAAGATATTAACTCCATAAAGCCACCCCTAACCCTTTCCCGCCCAAAGCCGCGGGATGAAACAAAAGGGGGATTAATACCATCTTACGTAAGAATATCTCGCGTCTTTACTTCGTCCAGTTTCATTTCCATTATAAGTGCATCGAGCGAGTTGAATTTCTTTTCATCGCGGATGTAATCAATGAAGTGGAGGGTGAGGTTTACACCGTAGATATCTTTACCAAAATCGAGAATGTTTACTTCAATGGTTTGCTCTTTACCTTCAAAAGTTGGGTTGTAACCTATACTAAGCATCCCTTTATAAGATGCCCCGTCATATTCCACCATTACTGCGTAAATGCCTGTTTTGGGGATTAGTTTGTATTCATCGCTTACACTGATGTTGGCAGTTGGGAAACCTAGTTTACGGCCATTCTGCAAACCTCGCACCACTGTGCCGCTTACAGTATAGTGATGTCCCAACAATTCCGTAGCCAACCTTACCTCGCCGCTTTGCAGCGCATTGCGGATTTTAGTTGAACTGATACCAATGTCATCAATCGTTTCCTTTGGTATCTCTTCCATTTCGTAACCGTATTGACGCTTCATTTGCTTCAACAACAGGTAATCGCCGGTGCGGTCCTTTCCGAACTTGTGGTCATAACCGATAACGATGTATTTAGGCTGGAAATTCTTTACCAGGAAATCGCTTACATAAACCTCGGCAGGTTGTTCCGAAAAATCGCGGCTGAATGGGACTATCACTACATTATCTACACCATACTTTTCAAGCAGTGCAATCTTTTCATCAATGGTGTTCAGCAGGCGCAGCGATTTATCCTCAGGGTTAATTACAATACGGGGATGGGGGTGAAAAGTGATGATGATATCCTCGCCTTTGTTTGCGGCGGCTAAAGCCTTAATGCGCTCAATAAGCTTTTGATGGCCTTTGTGCACGCCATCAAAAGTGCCAATGGTAATGACCGAGTTTTTAAACTGCGGAAGGCCCTGAAGGTTGCGGAATACGCGCATAGGGAGCAAATATAAACATCAAACTTTAGGTATGATACATTTAACCGCGAAGGACGCAAAGGAAATACAACGCGAAGGGCGCAAGGTGGAAGGCGCTATGTTGCTTCTATAATCTCAACCATCTGTTCAATGCTAGCTGCATCTTTCAAATCAAATTCGCCGATTTGGGTGCGGCATAGGGATGAGAGGTAGGCACCGCTTTTTAAAGCCTTTCCAAAATCGTATGCGATTGAGCGGATATAGGTGCCTTTACTGCACTTTATGCGGAAGTCAACTTCAGGCAAGGCAATCCTGGTTAATTCAAATTCATGAATAGTAACAGGACGGGCTTTCATTTCAACCTCTTTGCCTTTGCGGGCTTTTAGATATGCGGCAGTGCCATCAACCTTTATGGCTGAATAAATAGGGGGCACCTGTTCAATATTGCCAAGAAAAGTTTGCGCGGTTTCTTTCAGCAGGCTTTCAGTTAAATGGTCGATAGGAAATTCTGCATCGGGTGGCATTTCGCTATCGTAAGTGGGCGTAGTGGCACCCATACAGAACGAGCCGATATACTCTTTGTCCATGCCCGTATATTCATCAATGCGCTTGGTCATTTTACCAGTACAGATAATGAGGAGGCCGGTGGCAAGCGGGTCTAAAGTGCCCGCATGGCCCACTTTGATATTGGGGCCGCATTTTCTTCGAAGTGCGTAACGGATTTTATTGACTACGTCGAAGGAAGTCCAGTGCCGGGGTTTATTGAGTAGTAAAATTTCCCCCTGCTGGAAGTTCATTTTTAGGCTTTTCCTTTGAGTCCTTCATCTTTATTTCAACGCCCATACCTATCAACACAAAAATCAGTACGCCCAGAATGATGCGGTAAAGTCCGAAAAACTTTAACCCGAACCGGGTAATAAGGCCGATAAACAAGCGGATAGCCAGCATACCTACAACGAAAGACACAATTATTCCAATAATCATTGTGGTGATATCCTCCCCCCTTATATAGCTGAAATTCTTTTTCAGCTCAACCGCCGTGGCGCCAAAAATGGTAGGCACGGCAAGGAAAAAAGAGAATTCAGCCGCGCGTTTAATATTGAGCTTCTGCACAAGCCCGCCAACTATCGTTGCCCCGGCCCGCGAAACCCCGGGTATCATTCCCAAACACTGAAAGCAACCTATTACAAACGCCTGCGTCCAGCTTACATTCATTTTCTTCAGCACATCCTTCTTGCGCTCAATACCGAATTCGTCAATGTAGTTCACACTTTCAGTGTCGTCATCGTTGGCAGCATCTTCAATGCTTTGGCGGTAAACAAAGTCGATTACAATCAATATAACCCCACCCACTATGAACGAAATAGCTACCGTGTAAACGCTGCTTAACAGGCCCTCAATTTTATCGTGCAGCAAAACACCAATTATGGCAGCCGGGATAAAGGCCACCAGAAGCTTGAGGTAAAAATCAAACGACTGGAGGAACCTGCGCCAGTACAGAATCATTACTGATAAAATGGCGCCTAACTGAATAGTAATGGTGAAAACCTTTAAACTTTTGGTGGCATCAAGCTTCATGAGGGATTCCGTCAGAATCAAATGCCCCGTAGATGAAATAGGTAAAAATTCTGTGAGCCCCTCAACAATAGCCAGTATTACCGCTTCAGCAGTAGTCATTATACCTTAGGTCTTTTAAGAATGGCATAAATTTCAATACCAAAACCAATCATTACCACTATGGGTGCAAGGGTAATCCTTCTAAAACTGTAAATCTCTTCGCGGTTAAATACATTGGGGTCGGCAGAGCCGCCACCGCTCATCAGCATAAAACCGAGCAAAATAACCGCCACGCCGGCAGCCATGATGATATAATTTGTTTTATCAAAAATAAGCGGGGTTAAGGCAGCCTGCTGCTTGGCCTGCGAAGGCGACTGCTTCTGCTGCACTTGCTGCGGCTTTTGAGGTTGTTTAGTTGCCATGCTGAGAGTTTAATAAAGGTTCTCCACCCTTACGCGTAAATAGCGGAAAACTGCTGTGAGCGTGCTGAAGAATGAAATACAAATTCCAAATAATATCAGACCCGCTGAAAGCACGGCAAAAGTAATTAAATCGTCCTGCAAAGCAAGTTCAGGTAAAATGCGGTTGAAGTAGAAAAGCAGGCCTGCAATGAGGGCACAGGCAATGAGGCCGCTAAGGAAGCCGTTGAGCAGGCTACGGCCCAAAAACGGCCTGATAATGAACCACCGTGTAGCCCCGAAAAGCTGCATGGTTTTAATGGTAAACCGGTTTGAGAACATGGCCAGCCTGATGGTATTAAAGATGAGCGACACCGAGAATATCAATAGCGCACCGGCTATTATTAAGCCAATGATGGTGGCCGTGCGCACATTGCGGTCAAGCGACTCCAATACCTGCTGCTGCATGCGCACATCCTTCACCTCCGGGATTTTCGCCAGTTCAATCCTGATAGTATCGAAATGGGCCTTATCAGCATAGTTTTCACGTAAATTAACTATAAACGCAGCGAAGAGGGGGTTATAGGCAAGCACGTCTTTATAGTCCTGCCCAAGTTCCTTGCGCATCATTTCATCAGCTTCTTCCTTAGAGATATAGCGGGCCTTTTTAACATAGGGCTTTTCGAGCAACAGCTTCTGCAATGATGAAACCGCGTTGGCATTGAGGCTATCCCTCAATTCCAGCTCAACGTTCAGGTTTTCTTTGAAACTACCGGGTATCTTTCTTAGCTCCATCAGGATAACCGCAGCGGTTCCGGCAACGAAAAGCACCAGCGTAATGCCGAAAATGGCGTAGATGTAAGTTGTATGTTTAGCGCGTGGCAAAGCCTTTCTTTAACAACGTCAAACTTATCCCAATCCTTGTGCCTGCGCAAACCACTTTATAAATACCGGGTGTGGACTGTCCAAAAAAATAACAAGGGGCCATTTTCGTTAGTTACAATGCCTACGGCTTTTGGCATGTTTTTCCCCTTGTTAGTACTTAGTTATTCACAAAAAAATTGAGGGGTTTGTTCTTTTCGCAAAAAAATTACTTTTGCGCCCTAAACGAAGAGGAAAGACTATGTTTTGGACACTTGAATTAGCCTCATATCTTGAAGATGCGCCATGGCCATCTACCAAGGATGAGTTGATAGATTACGCTATCCGCTCGGGCGCACCCGTTGAGGTAATTGAGAATTTACAGGAACTGGACGACGACGGTGAACTGTACGAAGGCATTGAAGATATCTGGCCTGACTATCCCACTAAAGAGGATTTCTTCTTTAATGAGGATGAGCATTAGGCTTTAAAACCTATAACTGATTAAACCGCTACCCGGCAACGGGGGCGGTTTTTTATTTAATCCATGGGGTGGGGTTTAAACCCCACCCTACTCATCGCAATTTCATTCCTTTCAAATTATCGCGCACCTGCGATATGGATGTTTTTGCAATGATGCTGTTAATGTTGGCCTTTAGCTCAGTTCGTGTTTTCTCATCATACCAGGGCCAGGACTTTTCAAGGAACAGCTTTAGCTTTTTAGAAAAGAAAATAAGGTCTTCCTTCTCATAAGCACTCTCGCTGCCCATTGTAGCAACAAGGCCATGGCTGAATAGATTATAACCGGCTCTGGCCTGTTCTAATCCCTCATTGGATTTTATACCGCTGTTGGGGCTTGCAATTACCATATAAGTAACACCCATTACTGCCGACATTAAATCCATATAGAAATCCATAATGTTGAGCACCTCCTTACTATGCAATTGTTTTGCCTGCCCGGGGTCGAAGTACAGATTCAGCAAACGCGAGACTGAGGAAATGTAAGGCATTACACTATTCACCCTATCCGCATAAGAGCGTGTAGTATCACCAAGCACTTTGATTATTTCGCGCGACAAAAGCTTTTCAAACAGCGCACCTGATTTTTTGCTGCCCTTCAAAGGCAGCAATGCGGGGTTTTCGCTTTTTAGTTCCTCCAGCTTATTGATAGCCGTGGAAAATTCATTTAAGCTCCATGCGTTTTTGGTAACCGCGGGCACACCGCGTTTCTCATATTCTTTTAAAGTAAGCGATTGGTCAGGGACAGAATTACCTGCGTGGAGAATAAATAAGCAGAACAGAAAAGCGCCGGTTAAGTGGAGTTTTCGCATCGCAAATGGCTTACATCATTTTGGTGCGCTTGGTTAGGAAGGGCAGCAGCACCTGGCGGAAATCCTGGTTAATATCGGCCTCAACAAAATCAATTTTATACTGGCCGCAACGCAGTTTCAATTCCTTTTCAAACCTGCTCATATGGCTTACATAGTATTCCTTTACTTCATTGGCCTGCACCTTTACCTTCTCTCCCGTTTCCATATCAATAAACTGGTATGGACGGTTTTCAAATTCAAACTCCAGCTCCTTGCTCCTGTCAACCACATGGAAAAGAATAACCTCGTGCTTGTTGTATTTAAGGTGTTGTAAAGCAGCAAACAATTCATCGGCCCCCTGCCGGTCAAGATTATCAAACATATCACTGAAGATGATAATCATGCTTCGCTTATGCACTGTTTCCGCTACCTGGTGGAGACACTTGGCGGCCGAGGTTTTTATGTTAAGCGGTTTCTCCTGCAGCAGTTGTTCAAGCTTGCTGTACATCAATTGCAAATGCTTGGTGTTTGAACGTGCGGGGGTATTTACCTGCAACTCGTCAGTAAAGATGGTAAGCCCTGCGGCATCGCGCTGGCGTTTTAGCAGGTTCATTAAGGCAGCTGCTGATAAAACAGAGAAGCGCAGCTTATTCATCTTCGCTCCTTCATCTTTGGGGAAATACATGCTGCTTGAAGCATCAATCACAATCTGGCAGCGCAGGTTGGTTTCCTCCTCGTACTTCTTCACAAACATTTTACCCGTGCGGGCAAATACCTTCCAATCCAGGTGCCGGGTTGATTCGCCCGGGTTATAGAGCCTGTGCTCGGCAAACTCAACCGAGAAGCCATGGAATGGAGATTTGTGCAAACCAATGATAAAGCCCTCCACCACCTGGCGGGCAAGCAGCTCAAGGTTCTCAATTTCGGGGAAATGTTGTTGTTCAAGCATAAAAACAAAACGTGCTTTCGGGTTGTAATTGTATACACCACGAAAGCACGTAGTTAAAAAAACTTTCTGACCTTAAGAAAGGTGCTTATTCAGCATAGCCACTAGGTTAGCCTTTGGCACAGCGCCTACCTGTTTATCTACCACCTGCCCGTTCTTAATGAAAAGGATGGTTGGTATATTGCGGATGCCGTATTTCATAGCTGTTTCGGGGTTGCTGTCAACATCAACCTTGCCTACAATTGCTTTGCCTTCGTATTCTTTTGAAATTTCCTCAATCATAGGGCCTATAGCCTTGCAGGGGCCACACCATTCTGCCCAAAAGTCTATTACTGATACCTTGTCGCTGTCCAACACGGTGTCTTTGAAGTTTCCATCTGTTAATTGAATCGCCATATACGTTTGTTTTAATTTTCTCTACAAAATTAGCCTACAATCCCAATTTGCATGCCATTGACATAATTAATTTTCAACAGGCTTTTTTGCCAGTTGTTGCTCAATTGCGGCGGTTATTTTGGCATTTTCCGGCCTCCTCCAGGGGTTAAAAAAGTCAACCACCCTGCCATTCCTGTCAATCAGGTATTTGTGAAAATTCCACATCGGCTCAACCTTTAAAACGCCCAAAAACCTGCCTTTAGCCAGATACTTATATAAGGGCTGGGCTCCGCCGCCCCTAACATGGCCTTTCTCAAAAATTTTAAAGTCAACGCCATAATTCCGGGTGCAAAACTCCTGGATATTGCTGCCCTCTTTAGGCTCCTGGTTAAAATCATCTGAAGGAAAGGCCAATATCTCAAACCCCTTGCTTTTATATTTGACGTATAAGTCCTCCAAACCTTTCAACTGCGGGGTTTGGCCACAGCGCGAGGCTATGTTTACCACCAATAGCACTTTGCCCTTATAATCAGCAAGCTTAACTGGCTTACCGTCTAGGTCTTTCACTTCAAAATCATATATACTTTCTGCCATAGTGTGAAGTTGTAGAACAAACCAATTTTAAAAAGGTTTATTCGACCATTGTTAGATATAAATAGGGGGGAATTTGAAATAGAAGCCTACTTCTGCGTGCTGGTTTTCTGCTGCAGGCCTTCAAAAGTAGCCAGCGGGGTTTCAACGCTCTGGGTGTTGGTCATCCAGTCAGGAATATTGCCGCCGGGGTTAGAGGAATATTCATTTACTATTTGGGTGCCGCCGTTGCTGGGTATTAATTTCCAGGTAGAGATTAATTGCTGTATACGCACCACATCCTGCTCTTCTTTCAGGTATTTGGGCTCAGAGGTTTCAGTTACTACTATGATACCTGTTTTAGGGTCGCGCTGAACTTTGATGCGCACCACACAATCACGGTCCTTAATAGGCCATGGTGCCGTAAACACCAGGTGAGCGATGAACTCATTATCACTTAAGCGCGCTACAATTCTTGATTTTCTGCAACGTGGGAACCATGCAGTATAGTGGTCAAAATCAGTAAGTACTTTAAGTGTTTGCTCAGGGGTAGATGAAACCTGCATTATGGCCTTCGAATCGCGCAGGTGGCCCCATTTGCCTTTGCGGGTAAATATCTTTATACCCTTCTTTTCGCGCTCGTACACCCACTCATCCACCTGCTGCTGTTTGGTCAACTTAAGTGATGTTAGTGATGCAAAAGCCAAAAAGATGATGAGTATTTTACCGCCGGCCTTCATTGAGCGCAAATTTAGATTCTCTTTATCACAAATACTAAACTTATAACTGCCATTTTCCGATTTTATTTGGTGGTTTACCGAGAGAACCCCACCTAGCCTCCCCTAAAGGGGAGGGACAATACAAAGGGCGCAAATTTTGTACCGTGAAAAAATTCCCCACCCTCATCCTCACATCATCATATCCTCAAATCAGTGAAATCCTTTCTCTGATAGCCAGCGCTCGGTTTCAAGGGCGGCCATGCAGCCGGTTCCGGCGGCGGTTACAGCCTGGCGGTAGATTTTGTCCTGCAAATCGCCACAGGCAAACACGCCTTCAACATTGGTGCGGGTTGAATCAGGTGCAGTAACTACATAACCCTGCTCGTCTGTATCAATAAAATCCTTAAACACGGCCGAGTTTGGTTGATGTCCTATCGCCACAAAAAAGCCGGTTACGGGTATTGTGGTCTTTTCACCGGTTTTGTTGTTCATTATCCTCACGGCTTCAACCACGTTCTCTCCTACCACCTCGTCAGTTACACTATCCCAGTATATCTTGATATTCGGAGTGTTTACCACCCTTTCCTGCATAATCTTTGAAGCCCTCATTTCATGGCGGCGCACTATCATATGCACCTGCGGGCACAGTTTGGCCAGGTAAAGGGCCTCCTCGCAAGCCGTATCACCGGCACCTACAATCGCCACTTCCTGCCCTTTGTAAAAGAACCCATCGCACACTGCGCAGGCACTAACGCCCGAGCCATTCAACCGCTTTTCACTTGGTATCCCCAGCCACTTGGCTTCGGCCCCTGTGGCAAGTATGACTGCATCGGCAGACAAAAGTTTAGTGTCGTCAATCCAAACTTTAAATGGGTGGGAAGAAAAATCAACCTTGGTGGCCATACCGAAGCGGATATCAGTGCCAAAGCGCTCGGCCTGCTTCTTAAAGTCCTCCATCATTTCGGGGCCCAGGATGCCTTCCGGGTATCCCGGGTAGTTTTCAACATCAGTCGTATTTACCAATTGCCCGCCTTGCAGCAAGCCGGTATACATAATTGGTTTAAGGTTAGCGCGTGCAGCATAGATAGCAGCAGTATACCCTGCCGGGCCTGAGCCAATGATAAGGCAGTGGATTTTTTCAGCTTCGTTACTCATAAATTAAACGGATACAATAAAACAAATGTCTCTGTAAAGAGTTGCGAAAATAATGAGGCAGGGCAATCAGCGGGCGGATTTAATCAACAATGTGTGACCTTAGGTTGCAGGTTGCAAGTTACAGGTGGGCAAGGTTAATGGGGGACGATAATTGTATAGTATTTCGTAGCATACCCGGCCCAGCAACCATACCCATTATTGATGTTGCTGATCACCTTAACGGGGGTTGAAAAGGGGCTTCCGCCGCCGTCGTTTTCAAGGGTATAGAAGAACCGGTAGGTTTTGCTGTCGATATTGCTCCATTTAACCGTAACCGTATCCCCCTTCCAGAAGTAAGTATCTGTATTCAAATCAAAGTTCGCATCGGGTGATTGGCCCCTTTCAATTGGTAAGCCCAGGGTTAAGCCCACAAAAAGGCGGTCGTCGTAAACCGTTCCGCCAATGGGATTGTAATAGGGTTGGCTGTTTCTTTTGGTTTTATACCTCAGGAAGTTGCCAAAAGTATCAGGCACGGTTACATAAGCATAAACCGAGGCCATTGAATCGGCATACTTAGCATTGGTAGCAGGCTTTATAACCAGAGAATCCATACCTATAGCCGTGGGGATATATGTGCTTGAGGTAACGTGAATGGAATCATGGCCACCATCCAGCGGCGGACTCATAATATCCAGGTTATAGATGGTGCGTTCCTTGCCCATATAACTGCAGGTGCCGGTGAGGTAGTAAGTAACAATATCGGGAACAGTATAAGCGCAAATGTTTTTGAAATTAGCCGAGTCGATAGTGGTATATCCCAACGCACTAAGAAGGAGTTTGGTTTGGTCCTCTGAAAGGTTTAGGTCGCTCAGGCAAAATTCAATTAGCTGAACATGAGAACCATCGCTGCCGGTAATCTTTACATTGGCGCCATGAACAAAATAATTGCTGAAATCATTGAGGTTGATAGTACCAAAGAACGCCTGGCTTTTTGTAAGCAGGATGATAGGCGGAACGTTCAGTTCAATGCTGCCATCAACCGCTACTTTCTGGCTTTGTGCGGGTATTTCCACCTTCACCACCTTTGAGCAGGAATGAATACCCATAACACCCAGCAGGAGCATGCACGCTGCAAGGGTTTTCATCATTATATGTTTATGCAGGGCATTCATCATTAAAATTTAAAGTTCCATGTTACGGCAGGCAGAATCGGGAACAACGATACCTGCTTGGCTACAAACGACAATGAGCTCGTTTTTCCGCTCTGCGAACCTTTTCCACCGCCGGCATCGCCGTGGTCATCCAGGTAAATAAAGAACGGATTTAAGCGGTTGTAAGCATTGTAAAGCGAGAAAGAAATATCTGAGTGAAAATCAACTTTCAGTTTCTTTTTCGGGATGATGGTATAAACAAAGCCAAAGTCGAGGCGGTGATAAGCAGGCATTTGATACCAGTTGCGTTTGCCGTAAACAAACACCGGTTGCTGCTCCACTAAATAAAATGAAACCGGCAGCGTAGTGCGGTTGCCACTTGCAAAAACAAAGGTTGCCGAAATTTTCCAGTGCTTATTTATTTCATACATCTGCACAATTGATAAATCATGCCTGCGGTCGTAATGTGTAAGGAAAGGCTTACCATCATCAATGCCCGGGAATTTGCGCCATGACCATGCCAGCGTATAACCAATCCATCCTGTCCATTTGCCACGTGCCTTTTTCACAAAAAACTCCGCACCATAGCTCCAGCCCTGCCCGAAAGTAAACTGGTCTTCTACATCAACAGTAACATTCACCGGCACTGCGCTTTCGCCATACTCGGCCTGGTTCCACATGTATTTGAAGTAAACCTCTACTGAGGTTTCAAACATGTCGTCCTTAAAATTGCGGAAGTAGCCAAGTGAAGTCTGCAAGCCGGTTTGCGGTTTTACAGTGGCGGTGCTGGGCACCCAAAGGTCAACCGGTAAAGTTGTTGTAGCACTTGAAACAAGGTGGATGTATTGACGATTAAGCGATGCACCAAACTTGATTGAACTTGTTTTATCAACCTTAAAGCGCATCGAAAGGCGCGGCTCAAGGCCCCAGTAAGTTTTAATGTTAGCGCCGGTTTTATAATTCAAAGTATCAACCGCCTGCCCGAATTCATTGAACTCAATTTTTGAGAAGGGCCCCATAAAGTTAAACAGGCTGGCACGCAGGCCAACATTCATCTTTAACCAGCGGGTAACTTCAAAATCGTCCTGCACATAAATAGCAGCCTCGTTGCCATATTTGTTTGCCTGGTTAGTAGTGGTAAAGGCGGTAGCTCCTGCAGAGCCCGATGTTTGATATGGAGTAAATATGTGGAAGTTATACTGCGCCCCGAACTTCATCATATGGCCCGGAACAGGCGAGTAATCGAAATCAAAACGCGCGGTTGCCTCGCGCACTTTTGAATTAAGGTCAAACTTCACATCCTGAAAGGTGGTGTTGGCTTTAAAACCAAAATCGTTATAAATAAACATGGTGTTAAGGAACAGCCGGTCGCTAAACAGGTGGTTCCAACGCAGAGTAGCGGTACTGTTGCCCCATGGGAAATTGATTTTGAAAACGCCACCCGGGTCAGCAAAGTCAAATACATCGCGGCCAAAATACCCGCTCAGGTAAAGGCGGTCGCGGTCGGAGATAACGTAGTTGATTTTAGCATTGATGTCGAAGAAATAATAGCTGTTACCTGCAAAAGCCCCATCGCTTATATTTTTCAAAACCGGCTTCATCAAAATATCAATGTAAGTACGGCGGGCTGAAACGATGAATGAGCATTTGTTCTTCTTAATTGGCCCCTGAACCGTAAGCCGCGATGATATAAGGCCAATGCCGCCCTCAACCTCCCAACGCTTCATATTACCCTCTTTCATCTGCACATCTACTACTGATGAAATACGGCCTCCATATTCAGCAGGCATGCCGCCCTTGGTAACGGTAGTATTCTTAATGGCATCGGAATTAAATACAGAGAAGAAACCCAACAGGTGGCCGGTGTTGTAAACAGTAGCGTTATCAAGCAATACCAGGTTTTGGTCAGGGCCACCACCGCGAACATAGAAGCCTGTATTACCCTCACCTGAACTCATAATGCCGGGTAAAAGCTGGATAGTTTTCAAAATATCCACCTCGCCCATGAACGAAGGGATAGACTTGGCTTCTTCTATCTTGATTTCCTGCTTGCCCATGTCGGTGCTCTCCACATTGCGGTCTTTCCTTTCACCGGTAATTACCACTTCCTCTTTTTCTTCAATTTTGGAGTTGAGCTCAACATTAAGGCGCACGTCTTTGCTAAGGTCAACCACCATTTGCTTTGGGGCATAACCCACGTAAGACACTTTAACGGTATAAACCCCTTGTGGCAGGGTGATGGAATAAAAGCCGTATTCATTGGTATTGGTGCCTTTGCCTACCTCCACCACATAAACCGAAGCCGCCAGCATGCTTTCGCCGTTAGCCGTATCCTTAATAAATCCGCTGATGGTAAACTTATTCTGGGCGCTAAGGGCCAGGCAGCCGAAAGCCAGTAGAAGGGTACAAACAAAAAACTTAACCTGCCTGTAAATCATTGAACGCCACGCGTGATTTGAGGGCGCAAAAATAGCAAGTTCAACAAAGTGATAGGGAATTTTTAAAGGAATATTAATGACTTTTTAGCCTGTTGCAAGGGGTTTATCCCCGGCACCATATATCCCGAAATTTTCTTTTGCAATTTTCCGTTACTTTTAAAACGCGGCTGTATTACACTACCAAATGCAGCTAATGCAGACCTTACAAGTAACTACACGGATGGAGAGAACCGCAGAAACCCAGGTTGACGAGCAGCAGCTAATTGCCGCCGCCAAGCAGAACCCTCAAAAGTTCGGTGTTCTTTACAATAAGTACTACGAACAGATACTAAGGTTTGTATATCAGCGCGTTACAACCAAGGACGACGCTTTCGACATCACTCAACAGGTATTCCTGCAGGCCATGCTTGCACTGCCTAAGTATGAATACCGCGGCTTCCCTTTCTCAAGCTGGTTATACCGCATTGCCATTAACGAAATGAACCAGGTTTTCCGTAAAAACGAGAAACAGCGTGGCGTTAACCTTGAGGACAGGCACCTGCGCGACATAGTGCAGGAGATTGGCGAAAACAGCGATGAGGATAAAGAGAACGCCGTATTGGCAGCGCTTACCGTACTGGAGGAAGATGAGTTTCAGTTGGTGGAAATGCGCTTTTTTGAAAAACGTGCCTTTAAAGAAATAGCAGAGATTCTTGATATAACCGAGGCTAATGCCAAAATGCGCCTTTACAGGATATTGGAACGCATTAAGCCATCTGTTGAGAAAAGGATTAAACAATAATACACGGCGGTTTTGCAGAACCGCTGTTTAGGATTTGAAACCAGGTAAACAGTAACATATAGAATATATTTACTAACAAGAAAAACGGAGCCCAACCACTCGCCGCGTATGTTGAAGTGGGGGTTTAGAACCATGAAAAATTTTAAAGTAAACAGAAATCAAGAGCCACTAGGCGGGAATGACCTTAACCCCGGAAAAGGCTTTGATGATGTATTGAAGGCCTATCAATCTATGAAAACACCATTTTTTAAAACTGTCAAATTCTGGTTTGGGGCCTCGGCAGTTACCTTAGCTACTGTAGTAGCAGTGGTGCTTTTCAACAAACACGACCAAATGCCCGGCAACACTAAACAGGCATTTATTGCTCCTCCCATAGCTGCGGCTGACATTCAATCTACCGCTTACAACGTAAACACTGAATCAGATTCAACCATTACTTACACCACCGGCTCAAAAATCCATGTTCCGGCGCATGCTTTTCTTGATAAGGCGGGAAACGTGGTAAAGGGCAACGTTGAATTGCACTACCGCGAGTTCCACAAAATTTCAGATGTATTTATTGCCGGCATACCTATGACGTACGATTCAGCAGGCGAACAGTTCCATTTTGAAACTGCCGGTATGATGGAAATTGCAGCCACGCAAAACGGCGAGCAATTAAAAGCTAATCCCTCTGCCCTTATTAAGGTAGATATAGTGAGCGACAACAGCGAGGATAGGTTTAACACCTACTATCTTGATACAGTTGACCGCAAATGGAAATACATCAACCAGAAGAATTATACCGCAAATGCGGTTGCATCTGCCACCCGCAATGAAAAAAGCAGCACACTTACGCCTGTTAAAACCAAAGGCGGTATAATCCCCAGCGGCAACCCAAAATTGGATGAAACCCGCCAGGCAATTGTGAAGCTTGAAAAGGAAAAACCCGTTGCACCCGTAAAAACAACCGGCGGCAAACCGCACTTTACCATATCAGTTGATAAGAAGGAGTTTCCTGAACTGGCAGCTTATGATAAGCTGAAATTCCAGGTAGAGGATAAAACATACCAGCCTGAAAAATCAAAAATTCTTTGGGAGGATATAAAGCTGAACCGTATAGAAGGCACTATCAACTACAAAATTACATTCTCCAACAGCCGCGAAACATACAACGTAGTTGCACAACCTGTATTTGAGGATAAAGACTATGCCGAGGCCAAAAAGATATACGACCAGAAATATGCCGAGTATGAAACTGCACTAACCAAACGCAAAGCTGACGAAGCAAAGTTGAAAGCTGATATGGAAGCCCGTGCAAAAGATATAGAAGCAAAAATTAACCAGGAGATAAAAGAACAGGCGGCCCGCCGCGCGGTTTACGAGGCGCGCCTTGATCAAACTTCTATGGTGTTCCGCACCTTTACAGTAGCCAACTTTGGTATCTGGAATTGCGACTGCCCAAGCAGAATGCCACAAGGTGTTGACGTAGTAGCTACCATAAAGGATGCAAAAACCAAAGCGCCTATCAGCATATCGAATTGCTACCTGGTAGAAAAAGGCCGCAACGCCATGTTTACTTACAGCGCCGAGGGAATTAAGAAATTCCGTTTCGACCCTTCAAAAGAAAATATGGTGTGGGTAGTTACCAGCGACATTAAGATTGGTGTAATAAAAGCGGATGAGTTTAAAGCAGCGAAAAGAAGCGGAGGCGAAATGGTGCTTGAATTGAACGTTATTGACAAGAAATTCACCTCAACCGATGATGTAAGGTCATACCTTGAGATTTAAAAAATGTAATAAAGAAACTAATGATGCCACTTTTTATTAAAGTGGCATCATTATTAGTAAGAATGGTTATTATCTTGAGTCGGCAGCCCATGAACGCGGTAAAAAATATACTTATTGCTTTCCTTGTAACTGGATCAATCCTGTGCCGGGCACAGGTTGGTACTGAAGGTGATTCTGCCGTGTTCCGTGTAAAAAAACCGGCAGGTTCTACTATTAAGCTGTTGCCTGAAACAGATGTGCTTTACAAAAACTATCCAAGGAAATTCAAGCTCATCAAGCCGGCCGGCTTTAATATGGATTCAGTTGAGTTTAGAGAAGGAAGCGTAAAGCTCACTGATTCCACCATCGCTATAAGGCCTACCAAGTTCAACACTGCCCTGCTGAAGATTTACGAGAAAACCGAAAGTGGCCGTTCGCTGGCTTATATGAAGGAGTTCAGGGTTATCAACCTGCCTGCACCAAAGCCCAACCTTGATGGCGTTGGCAATGATTCTATCATTCCGCGCATGAAGGCTGTTGCCATGGGCAACCTTTACGTGCCATCAGAAACTGATGATATGCTAAAATCCGCACTGAGCTATAAGATTATTTCGTATGAGCTAAGTATGTCGGGAATAAATGAGAGTATGAGCGGCCTAGGCAACCGCTTAACTTATGCAATGCGCGATAAGATTGACCAACTTGAAGATGGCTCGGTACTGCAGTTCAGCAACATCAAATACGAGATTGACGGCGATGTTTTTGATGCGGCGCCATTCCGCGTTTATATAAGGGTTGATAAGACCAGCAAGTTTTAAGTTGCTAAACAGCATTTATGAGGCATTTACTACTAATCATATTGCTCATGCATTGCCTCATAACTTCCGCCCAAAAAGAAACTGTCTTTAAGGTAAAAAAGCCGGAAGAGAAAAAGGGCAAGGAATATCTGCGCTTGTATGACTACAAGCTTTTCCCCGGGGTTGACACCCTTGCCAGCGGGGCTTTATACGGTGGTGATCTCCGCCCTATTATAGGGCAATATGACTCATTGGCTCCCTTTAATCTTAAAACCACACTACGAGGTACAAGATTGTTGATACAAACCCCCTCCATGGATTGCCATGCCATGCTCCGCTTTTTTAAAAAGGAACCGGATGGAAGTGCAAAACTGGTTTACATCAAAAACTTTATTGTGATTACCAGCAAGGATTGGAAGCAAAAATATGCCATAGGGAAATGAGACTTGCAGTAATATTAATGGTGTTGTTACTCTCGCATTCGGCATTCGCTCAGGGTGAAGCGGTTTTCCAGGTGAAAAGGCCCAAGCAGGACGAGAATAAGAGACCTGTAAAAATTGACAGCAAACTTTTTGCGGGTTTAGACACAATAGGAACAGGAGTAATGGAGTTCGACGATCTTACCCCCATAATTGGGCAATATGATTCAGTGGATGCAGTTAATCTTAAAATTAAGCAGGCTGCAACTTTGGTAACCATCGAAGCTCCTGAAAAGCATGGGTACGCTTCATTAAGGTTTTACAAAAAACAGGCGGATGGAACTTCAAGGCTCATTTTTATCAAAGCTCTAACTATTTTAACTGAAGATGAATTGAAGAGAGCATGGAGAAATGGAAATTAGTTATTACGGTAGCACTCATGATTATCTGTTTCGGTTCAACAATGGCGCAGGATGAAGTAGTTTTCCATGTAGCAGGTAAAAAGAATATACGCCTGGTGCCCGCCGTTGATACGCTTCTAACCAACAAAACATATAGCTTCCGGCTATACGGAATTTCCATCGACAGTATTACGGGTATTGAATGCGCGGAGGCAAAAGTGGTAAGGACCGACTCCGGAATAGCAATAAGGACACCATCTAAGGCACCGGCAAAAAAGTGTTTCGTTCGGCTTTATGTAACAAAAAATAAAAAATTGACCGAGGTGTTAGAACAAGGGCTTTCGATTATTTCCCCTGCTGAACTACCTGCGTTTTCCGTCCCAATTGCAGGGGTGCCAGGGCCTGTCATCGCATACCTTGGACCGAAACAACTTCATGGGGAGGATACAGTAGATAAGAAAGACCTGAATGTACCGTATGGCCTTTATGCGGAGCGTTTCCGCGGCCCCGAATGCAAGGTGGTTTCATTTACACTGAAGGTAGTATGTGGTGGCAAAACCGAAACTTTCAGCTCAAAATCACCGCAATTCAGCCCAGAAATGAAAAAGAGCATAGAAAATAGCGCTGAGGGTTGCATTCTGGAACTTAGCCAGGTGCAGGTAATCACTATGGGCGCATCGGGTGATGTATCACTGTTAGGACCATTCAAATTCTTTCCAGCACAGTGGGATCCGAAGCTTGGAATTCACGTGACTTGAAGTCGCGGC
>JADMIO011121636.1_pt1 | contig 100913 bp, 78 predicted proteins | sample 8958161 | NCBI WGS metagenome assembly JADMIO01 (sample SAMN16585339, study PRJNA669376) | soil metagenome | isolation source: Crop rotation soil | place: USA: Cullars Rotation, Alabama | collected 2011 | reverse complement strand
CCGCGACAACTTGTCCACGTGGAATTCTAAGCTTAGGATCCCAATGTGCTGGAAAATTTCGTACGTCTTCGCGTTATTTAGTGGTCCGTTTTCTGCCTGCCTGAGTTGAATCGTTTATCCAAGCTGTAACTCGCCAACGCGCCCGCCGCGTCTCATCCCTCGTTTAGTCCTGCTCGGCATCCGCTTCCGACCATCCGTCACAAAACTCCGCTCCACAGCAACACGCCGACGTATCACCCGCTGCGAGCAGACACTCACAGCAGGTGACAAACACTTCTCGGTCTGCGCCGCCGTGACGACTGACGTTATCCGCAATTCTGGTATTCGTCCGAACAATTGGAGGTGTGGTAATGAGCGTCGGCAGATTTCTACAAGCCCTCGTCCTGACGCTGATCTTCGCGACCTACGCCGCAGCCCTCGGCACGCGCGCCTGTCTGAACTGCCGTGCCTCTGAGTTAAAGCAGACGCCTGACGATCCCTCCAGGATGGATAGATTTTTTTTGAAGTCCGCGACGCCGCCCGCACCGGAAGCGAAGGAGCAGCCCGCCCCTTCACGGCCGAGCGATAGCTATGCGGAGCCTGTCATGGTCAGCCTGAAAGTGCCTGCGCCGCCTTTGAGCCTGCCGGCGCGGCCATCGCCTATTGATAAGGCTTACGCGGACGCTTACACCATCCTGAGCGAGAACAATGCTTGCAGCAATTTTTTCGGCGGGCCGCGCCTCGCCACGGTCGTACTGAACGCGCTACGCCCCAGGCTGGAGACCGCTCTGGTGCCGAGCAACGTGGGGATAGTCATGTCCGGGTCGGTCATCTCCGCGACGGACGCGGGCACGGGCCTGGCGTACAGGCTCTTCAAGAAGGCGCAGGTGAATTTGACTGGGCCATTTTTCCGCAGCGCGAACAACCAGTCTCAGACTTTCTTCCGCAACATCGGCCGCTACCCTGCGAACACCAGAAAGGCGCGCGTCCTGATGCTGCTCCACGAATTGGGCCACCTTGTTCCCGGCGCGAACGGCGGTTGGCTCCTGCCCGACGACGCGGACAATCACGTCCAGGTCTACGTCAACACAGACACCGTCATGGCCCGCTGCGGCGAGCAGCTCGAATCCCTGGATTGAGCATCCAGACCGGCGCGCGTTTACGAGGAGAGTAGAAAGAAGGAACCGCGAAGCCACACGAAACGACACGAAAGGATTGTTCCTTCGTGCAGTTTCGTGTGGCTTCGCGGTTCCTTCTTTGCCTTCTTATCTATCAGGTCGCGACGCTTGAGGCCGAAGGCTGTTCGGGCGCGGCCGCTTTGCTTGCGAGGGGAACGTTTCCTGGCGCGGCGGGCTCTTTCGCGGGCAGTGTTTCGCGCTTCTCCGGCGCGGCCGCGATTGATTGCATGCGGCAGTTGCCCTCGAAGATGGCCCCCTCTTCGATGACGAGGATGGGCGTCTGTATGTCGCCGTGGACCTGCGCCGTGCGCCCGAACTCCAGCCGCTCGCGCGCAACGATGTCGCCGTTGACCACGCCGTTGATCTTGGCGGTCGCGACGTTGATGTCCGCGTCCACGCGCCCGCCCGAGCTGACGATCAAAGTCCCGTTCTCGGAATTGATGCGCCCGGTCAGGTGGCCGTCCACGCGCAGCATCCCCTTGAAGACGGCCTCGCCTGAAAGGACGGTCCCGCCGCCGACGAACCCGCTCATCGTCCCGTCCTTGATCTCGCGCGCGAGCGCTTCCGTCTCCGCCACTGCGCGCCCCACAGGGGGAGCTTGCGTCTCGGGGCGCGCGGGCGGGTCGGGATAAGCGTACTGCGGCTGCGGCTGCGGCTGTACAGGCGCGGGCTGCTGATAGGTGGCGGGCTTGGCCCCTGTCTGTTTCTCATTCTCTGTCGGTTGAGGGTTTTTACCCATTCTAAGCATTTCGATTCCTCCACTCGGATTTGGGACTGCGAAAAGTGCGCTTTGAGTCTCGACGGACGAAGGTCTCGCCAAAGGGGGGCGAAACACTCCTGGCCCAGAACTCTACTGTCAATCAGATAGCACGCGTGAAGTGAGGAATGAGCAAAACCAGGGAGATGTTGGGCAAGACCTCCGCTCACAAAAGCATATTGATAGTAAAACAAAAGCGGCCGCGTGTCATTGTATAGTTGTTATATTCCGGTTGCGGCGGCGGCGTGCGCCGTCGCGTGTCAACTCACTGCGGCCGCGCCAGCAGAATTTTCGTCAAGAACTCCTTCGTCAGAACGGGGGCCGCAATCCTGTCTGTGTCGTGGCCCTGGCCTGGATAGAAGAATGCCTGATAGCGCGCGGCGGGGGCTCGCAGCCTTTTCAGTTCGGCGACGAATCGGAGCCCGTTTCTCACGGGCACGGAAGGGTCTTCGCGGCCGTAATGAAGTTGCGCGCGCGGGAGGCGGCGGGCGAAGTAGAGCGGCGAGCTGGCGAGCATGCGGTGGCGAACCTCTTCTAAAGTTTGCTCGCCCTTGATCGCTTTGAGGAGGAAACGCTCTACGCTCTGTCCCCCGGTCTCGGAAGGATTGGCGCGCGTACGCATGCCCTCGGCGTATAGCTCCTGTTCGGTCCAGCCTTCGGTCCCCATCAGGTCGAACCAGTCGGTCGGGCCAGCCCAATCCACGACGCAGCGGACGCGCGCGTCGCGAATCCCCAGCAGCAGCGCGACCGTGCCGCCGCGGCTGTGGCCGAAGGCGCAGATGCGACTCGCGTCCGCCTCGGGCGTCGTTTGAAGCGCGACGTTCAAGAGCGCGATGGCGTCGTCCGTCGCGCCGTCCAGGGCGTCAGTCCGGTCGCCCTCGGATTGGTAAGTGACGCCGGCGAAGTTGAGCACCTCGCCGCGAAACGATGGCACGACGTAGATGAATTGTCGCTGGCGGTCGGCGAGCAGGCGCGGCGCGTGCAGCTTCTCAAGCTCAAGCGGGAAGTAGTTCCAGGAGACGCCCTTCGCTTCAATCAGGACGGGGCAACATCCGTGCGTCGCGCCGTCTGGGACGATGATCGCCCCGTAATGACGGCTGCCGCGTACGAGGTGGGAGACTACGCGGACGATGGCTTTCGACTGGCCCAGGTCGAGCGGGCCGCGCGCGACCTCTCGAACGTCGCGCGCTCTGAGGTCGCGCGTGCGCCAGTCCTCCTCGACCTTCCTGATTTCAGCGGCGGTCGGCCGGGCGAAGACGGAGCTTAAAGGGAACGGGAGCGTCCAGCCGTTCGTCACACGCGCGATTGAAGCGGGCAAGGCGTTGAGCCGCGCGAGGCCCGAAATCGTCTCCTTGTCGTTCGGCCCCAGGGCGTAAGCCCTGCGAAAACTCTTGAGCGCGGACGCGCGGTCGCCCGCCGCGACGTGCGCGTAGCCGAGCAGCCTGTGCAGCGCTGCGCTTTCGGGGAAGTGCGGCGCTAGCTCCGACAAGAACTGAACGACCGCGATTGATTTGGTCGGGAACCTGGTCAGCACGCGCTGGGCCAATTCGGCGAGCTTTGCGACCTCGCTGTTCCCTTTCGCCAGATAGGCGCGGGCCGCCGCGCGCCCCTCGCCTGACAGGAAGAGTTCGACGGGCAAAGGTTTTGGTCCGGCGCGATAGAGTCGCTGCCCTTCGCCCTCCATCCCGCGAATGGTGACGGCGACGACGCGCCCGCGCTCGTCGCGTTGGAAGGCGGCCCCGCGCGACGTGCGGTCAACGACGACGAACTCGTCCTTGCCGACGGGCGCGAGCAACTGCGTCGCGGTCCAGAGAGCGGGGCGCACGATCAACCCTTGTTGGCTCCGCTCGAAGTAGACCACGTAGTCCTCGCCGTCCGTGTAACGCCCCACGTACTCGCGCAGCCCCGCCGCGTCCGCGCCTTCGCTGGCGGCGGCCGGGGCCACGACGCTCAAGACCAACAAGAGACAGGCGAACGCGAACGCGCGGCGCGTTAAGGCGGCGGCCACACGTCCGGCCCGGAGTTTTATCATTGCGTGCTTCATCCTGCTACGAGTGAGATGGGCGAACCCTGGGCTTCACTAAAGAGGAACACCGCCGGCCCAAAATTTATGGCAATCAATTGGCGGCCCGGAGCGTGACGGCAAAAATCACGACGCTTACGACGAATGGGTCAAGCCCAGGCAAATCCGCCGCCCCAAAGCAAAGCGCCCTGGCTTCAGCCTGTCCTTAGCCGCAGACTGAACGCGCCTCAGGAGAAACTCACTCCCCGGCGCTCAGTCCTATTTCTCCGATTCCCGAAAGGATTCCTTCCTCGCGGGCAACCTATTACTCGTCTGGCGGCGTCCTCATCTTGCGATTCAGCGTCCGCGTCTATCGCGCGCGGCACTGACCTGAGTCGCGCTCAATCGCAAACGGCTATCAGAGGAAAGATATGAGACTAAAGCTTACCATCGTAACACTAATGATTTTCGTCTGCGCTGCGGGAACATTGCGCGCACAGTCTGGCCGCAGGCAGACCACAGACAAAAGCTCGAACAGCACGAGCGGCAAGACCGCTTCCGACCCGGCGGCGAGTAAACCGTCTGAAGAGGACGGCATGATTAATCAGGACACGTATGAGGGCGAGACGGTCGAGGGCGACGTGCTGCGCGTCAATACGGCGCTCGTCACAGTGCCCGTGAGCGTCATGGATCGCGGCGGCAAATACGTCCCGGACCTCGGGCGCGAAGACTTCCACATCTTCGAGGAGGGCGTCGAGCAGCGCATCAGCTACTTCGCCACTGTTGACCAGCCGTTCACCGTCGCGCTCGTCATAGACACGAGCGGCTCGACAGATTACAGCCTGGACCAAATACAGAACGCGGCCATCTCCTTCGTCAACCAGCTCAAGGAGCAGGATCGCGTGATGGTCATCGCCTTCGACGACCGGATAGACGTGCTGACGAAAAATCCGACCAGCGACCGCGAGGAACTGATTAAAGCCATCCGTCGCACGCACACGGGCGGCGGCACGCGCCTCTACGACGCTGTGCACCAGGTCATCAACAAGCACCTCAAAGGCATTAACGGGCGCAAGGCCATAGTGCTCTTCACCGACGGCGTTGACACGACGAGCTACCAGTCTTCGTACGACAGCACGCTGCGCGAGGCCGAGGAGCTGGACGCGCTCATCTACCCCGTAGCCTACGACACCAGAGACGGCCTCCTGGGCGGTGGCGGCGGCGTCTGGGGCAGCGGTGCGCCGCGTATCCCTTTCCCAGGAAGCGGCGGCGGCATCATCATCGGCGGCGGCCGAGGCGGTGGAGGACGTGGCCCGAGCCCGGCGGATTACCAGCGGGCCAGGATGTATCTCAGCGAACTCGCGCTCAGGACCGGCGGCCGGCTCTACAACGGCAACTCCATGCTGGGAATTTCGCAGGCGTTCTCATACGTCGCGGAAGAGCTTCGCCGGCAGTACAGTCTGGGCTACTACCCCAGGAAGGGCGGGCAGGCCGGACAGCGACGACAGATAAAGGTCCGCGTCAGTCAACCGAACCTGGTCGTGCGCGCGCGCGACAGCTACGTCTACACGCCGAAGGGCGGCGACAACGCAACGCAGCCGGACAAGCCGCAGCAGTTTTCAAAGCAAGTGAGTAATTTCGGCGAAACACAGTAGCCACTGCTTTCCCGGTGGATAAGCCGCTATAATGCGTCGCGGAGGTAAATCCATCAGAGCGAGGAGGGCAGTGTTGTGAGCGTCAAAGAGAAATTCACGCCGGAGGAGTGGAAGAGTCTGCTCAAAGCGCCGATGCTGGCCGCGTACGCGGTCGCGGGCTCCGCGCCGAGCAAGCAGGACGACTTCATCAAAGAGATGGCGGCTGTCGCTGATGGCGTCGTCGAAGGCGAGCGGAGCGCGCCGAAAGACTCTCTGCTCGGCGCGGTCGTGGCCGAGATTATCGCCAACGCGGAGGACGACCAACGCGGGCAGACGGAGAAGCTCGCGCGCGACGAGGTCAGGACCAGGGCGCTGGAGACTTGCCGCGCGGTGGCCGCCGCCGTCGAGTCGAAAGTCAGTCCCGAAGAGGCGTACGAGTATAAGCGGTGGGTGCTGGTCGTGGCCGAAAAGGTCGCGGAGGCCGCGAAGGAAGGCGGGCTCTTCGGCTTTGGCGGCGAGCAGGTCAGCGGGGCCGAAGTGGCGACCATCAACGAAATCGGGGAGGCCATAAATATTTGAGCAAGGCGGTCTCGACAGGCTTGGCCGCCGTCCTGGCCGTCTGGCTCCTCGGCTGTGTCGCGCGGCCGGCGGATGTTACTTCGTCGCACGAGATAACGCCGGCTAAAGCCTCGCAGTCTGACGCGAAGCTCGGGCGCTACATGACGGCCATCAGCGCGTCGCTCGATTCGAGACCGCGCTCGGCGCTCAATAACATTAACGGCACGGCGCGTCAGCTATTGGCCCTTCGCGGCTACCTGCGCAACGAAGCGAATCTGGCGGCGAAGTGGAGTTGGACGGCCGACGAGATTAAGCGATTCGAGAGTTCGGCCGAGCACCGCGCGGCCTTGAGCGAAGTGGAGAAGGTGCAGCGCAAATTCGCCGAGCAGAACCCTGGCTACGAGCTTTACGTGAACACGCAGGTGCGAACCCTTGAGAAGCAGATCAGGTTCTGGAACGAGACCGCGTCCGTGCAGACGGCGGGCGACGCCCTGCTCTCTGCGGCCCTGCGCGAACTCAATAATGCTGCTTACGGCGACTCGCCTTCCACGCAAAGCGTGAACAGGTTTCGCCAGTTTCTGAAGTCTGCAACGCTGGTGACGCCGCCGACCGTCGCCACGCCCGGCCTCTCGCAGCACGGCCAGTTGCGCGCCTTCGATTTCCAGGTGCAACGCGGCAATCAACTCGTCGCAGGGACCGACAGCGCCGCCATCGGCCCCGTCTGGGAAGGCCAGGGCTGGGCCAGAAAACTCAAGGCCGCCGTCTCCGCCGCCAGCTCCAAGTTCAAGGGGCCGCTCGTCTCACCGCGCGAGCCCTGGCACTACGATTACGTCCCTTAACGCGCTCGACCCAAGCCCTCAGGTCGGTAATGAAATATGGACAGTGGCTTGTATCGTTTTAGTATGTCCCGGCCGCGCCCCCGGCCGCGTCGTGCGCTTGAATTGGCCCGGAATCCGCTTCTTCTACGCACGCGGCCGCCTCGCCCTATCTGGCTCATCAGTTGCTTAGCATGACCCGAGCGAAATAATTGAGGAGGAGCCTGCGAGCATGGGACAGGGCGCGAAGGAAGAGAAAAGGGATGAATCTTTGTCCGAAGAGGAGATGCGCGAGCGCGTCATCACGCTCGCCTTCGGCGGCGAGCCGCGCCGCTTCGAGGAGTTCTGCGAAATGGTCCGCGCAGCCGTGCCTGCGGGGACTGCGGCCGTGCTCCGTGGCAGTTCCATCACGGGCGAGCGCTGGAAAGACGGCTCGCCGTTCGACTCTCGCGGCCCAGGCTCAAGCGACCTGGACCTGACGCTCGTCGGCGACGAAGTCTTGAGTCTCTACATCCTCGACGGGTTCTACCTGCCCGGCGTTCACACCAAGCCCTTGAGTGACAAAGACCCTGACATCGCGCCCGACCTGATCCCGCTGCGCCACAGGCTACAGAAAATGGTCCAGCGCCCGGTCAACATTCAGGCGACGCGCGACTTCGTCATGCACATGCGGGAGAACTGGTTCGGGCAGCCTTACCTCACGCTGTTCGGCAGCGTCGGCGAGTCGTGAGCTTCAAACTTCTGAGCTACAACATACAGCGCGGCGGGGCCGGGCGCGAGGCGCTGCTCGCGGAGGTGATTCGCGGGTGCGAGCCCGACCTCGTCCTCTTGCAGGAGGCCGGCCTCCCACACGTCGTCGAGCGGCTGGCGGCCGAGACAGGACTGTCGCACTGTGCGGCCTTGCGCGGCCACTCGCTCGCGTTGCTGAGCCGCGAGGCAATCGCGCGCCACGAGTGGCACACGCTCATCCGGCCCGGTCGCGGCTTCCTTGAGGTAGAACTTTCGGGGACAGAGTGTCGCCTCTTCGGCGTGCACCTGAGCGCCGTTCACTCCAGTTGGACCGAACGTCGGCGCGTGCGCGAAATCAACTTGTTGCTCGAAGGCATCCGTCAGCACCGCGAAGACTTTCACCTGCTCGCGGGCGACTTCAACACGCTTGCCCCCGGCGAGCTTCTCGAAACGGCGAGGCTCCCGCCACGCTTGCGCCCGCTCGTCTGGCTGAGCGGCGGGCGCGTGCGCTATCAGACGATTCAGGTTCTGCTCGACGCGGGCTACGCGGACGGCTACCGCCGATTGCACCCGGACGACGCGGGCTTCACCTTCCCCACGTGGGACCCGCACGTCCGCCTCGATTACGTCTTCCTGCCCGCAGGCGGCGCGGACAGGCTGAAAGAGTGCCGCGTGATTACAGACGGCGCGGCGGTCGCGAGCGCCTCGGACCACTTCCCGCTGCTGGCGCACGTTGACATTTAGACTGAAGCATCAACTGCGGAGGCCGAACGGACAGAGTGACGAAGTTGAGGGACGAAGTAATTGGCACACGCCGGAGTGAAGCGCCGAAGGCTTCGAGGCCGGCGGCGGGGGCGCAGCCTGTGCCAAAATTGAGCCGACGCCCCCAACGCCCGAAGGGACTGCCGCGCCTGTGGACGCGCGCTCGCAAGCTCCTCTGGTCCTGGTGGCTGTGGGCGGCGCTGGCCGTCCTCGCGCTGCTCGCCGACCGCTCATACACCGCGCTCGGGCTGGCCGTCGTCGCTCTCATCATCTACATTGCCGCCCCGCGCGAGCGCGCGCCCACCTACGGATTGGACCACGACTTCGCTATCGAGTCTGACGAGTTCCTGAACACGGTCGCCGGCGCGACCGGCGCGCCATTCCTCGCGGACAACAGCCTGGAGATTTACAACAACGGCGACGAGTTCTACCCGGCCATGCTGTCGGCCGTCGAGCGCGCACGCGTGTCCATCACCATCGAGGCATACATCTACTGGGCGGGCCGAATCGGGACTCGCTTCGCGGAGGCGCTGGCGGCCAAGGCCAGCGCCGGGCTCCCCGTGAAAATACTGCTCGACGCCGTCGGCTCGTCCACCATCGGCGACGACATCCTCAAGGTGCTCGAAGACGGGGGCTGCCAGGTCGAATGGTACAGGCCGTTGCGCTGGTACAGCCTCAACCGCATCAACAACCGCACGCACCGCAAGTCGCTCATCGTTGACGGGAAGGTGGGCTTCACGGGCGGCGCGGGAATCGCGGACCACTGGATGGGCAACGCCGAGGACGAGCGCCACTGGCGCGACATACAGGTCCGCGTCGAAGGCCCGGCCGTCGCCACGCTCCAGACGGGCTTCGCGCGCAACTGGTTGGAGACGACGGGCGAGCTGGTGTCTGGACCAATTTACTACCCCACGCCGGAGGCAGCGGGCCGGCTCACTCTTCAGTCCATCCTCAGCTCGCCCGAGACCGGCTCTTCGACGGTACGCATCATGTACTACCTGGCAATCGTCTGCGCCCGAAAATCCGTGCTCATCGCCAACCCTTACTTCATCCCGGACAACGCCGCCATAGACATTCTGGTGGACGCCAGGCGGCGCGGCGTGGAAGTCAAAGTGATGGTCTCCGGCAGACACAACGACATCAAGCTGGCGCGCGCCAACGGCCGCAGGCTCTACGGGCGGCTGCTCAAGGCGGGCGTGGAGATTTACGAGTACAACCGCACGATGCTGCATCACAAGTACATGGTCTGCGACGGCGTCTGGACGACTGTCGGCACGACCAACTTCGACAACCGCTCCTTCGGCCTCAACGACGAGCACAACCTCTGCGCCTACGACGCGAAACTGGCCCAGGAGTTCGGGCAAATCTTCGAGCGCGACCTGGCCGACTGCGACCAGGTGTTATTCGATGCCTGGCGCAAGCGCGGCGCGCGGGCCAAGGCGGTCGAGCGTTTGGCCTCCCTGCTCAAGGAACAAATCTGAGCCGCGCCTCAAATTTTTCTGACGAAGCACTTGCCCGGCAGTTGGCGTCTGTCGAAACATTAACGGCACGAGCATAAAGCAAGAGAAGCCGTAGCGTCGGCTCGCGGTTTCCTCGTTCATAGTCTGAAATCTTCTTGTACGAGATAGTGTCCTCAAGTTTCAAAAGCCTGACCAATTCGCTCTGAGACAGCCCCTTCTCTTCTGACCGGCTTTTCATTGACAAGCATACACCCGCCTTTGTAGCCTTACATTTCTTCCACCGAGCCGGCCCGCACGGCTCAACGAACCTCAAACGACCCGGCACCCAACCCGCGGTGCCCCTCGCTGATTAAGGAGAACCACCATGACTCGCCTCAAATGGTCAGCACTCAGGCTCACCTTCTCTTTTATTGCCACGATTCTCTTGACGACTGCGGCGCAGGCTCTCCCGCAGACCTTCGTCTCGGCCGCTGGCAACAACTCCAACTCGTGCGAGCGCACAGACCCCTGCCGCACCTTCGCCGGGGCGCTCACAAGGACTGAGGTAGGCGGCGAGATTATCGTCCTGGACGCGGGCGAGTACGGCCCCGTCATTATCACGAAGTCTGTGAAGATCACGGCCGTCGGCGTCTATGCCGAGATAAACGCCGTAGGTGGTGGCACCAGCGCCGTCGCCATTAACGCTCCCTCGACCGTCGTCCTCAGTGGGCTGACCATCACAGGCAATGGTGCGGCCAATGGCATCGCCTTCGCGGCAGGCGGTACGCTGCACATCGAGGGTTGCGCGATCAGCGGGTTCACCGCCAGGGGCATCAGCTTCACCGCCGCGGGCCGACTCTTCGTCAAGGACTCTTTCGTCAGGAACAACAATAACAACGGCATCTACATAGCTCCGAATTCAGGCACCGCGATAGCGTCCATTGACCACAGCCGGATAGAGAGGAACGCCTACGGCGTGCGAGCGGACGGCGGCAGTGGCAAGAACGCGCAGGTCACAATCAGGGACAGCCTCGCCGCCGACAACACCACCAGCGGTTTCTACGTGACGGGCACTAACGCGCAGATGAATGTCTTCGACAGCCAGGCCGTTTACAGCGGGGGCAGCGGGTTCCTCGCGAGCGGCGGCGCGAAGCTGAGCGCCCAGCACTGCCTGTCTGCCAACAACTCCACCAACGGGTTCCTCGCCTCGACGCAAGCGATAGTGAGCGCTAAGGACTGCACGGCGGCGAACAACACGGGCAACGGGATGGCCTCTGTGAGTTCGAGCAAGATGAACATCGAGGGGGGCGAACTGGTCAACAACGGCAGCAGCGGGCTCTCCGTCTCGGGCGGGGCGACGGCGCTCATCTCCGACACGATGGTGACTGGTAACAACGTCGGGCTGAAGAATGACAGCGCCAGCCCGGGCACGCTCAAATCGTTCGGCAACAACCAGGTCAATAACAACACGACAGACAAGTCTGGCGTCATCACCCCTGTGGGCTTGAGCTAGAAGGAGGACGCCATGACTCGACTCGGACAATCAGCCCTGAGACTTCTGCTCACGCTCATCGCCACGCTTCTCTTCACGACCGCCGCAGCGGCCAGCCCGCAGACGTTTGTCTCGTCCTTAGGCGACGATGTACACACATGCGAGAGGTTAGCTCCATGCCGCACGTTCGCCGGGGCTCTCGCCAAGACTGACGCCAGAGGGGAGGTCGTCGTCCTGAACTCCGGCGAATACGGAGCTTTCTCTCTGAGCAAGGCCGTCAGGATCACTGCCGTCGGGGTTTACGCCGGCGTTCATGTGCCGAGGGACTCCCCAGACATTACTGTTAGTGTGCCCGAGACGGATGTAACTGTCCTTAGGGGGCTGACTATTACCGGGAGCAGGTATGGAGCTGACGGCATCACACATTGGGGGCCAGGACTTCTCCGCATTGAGGACTGCACGATCAGCGGCTTCGGTGCTAACGGGATTTGGATAAGATTCGGGGCCCGGCTCTACGTCAAGGACACGATCATCAGGGATAACGGGTATGCCGGCATCTACAGCTATCCGGGCTGGTCCCCCACGTTGATGTCTGCTTCAGGCACGGTCATCGCTTTGATAGACCACTGCCGGATAGAGCAGAACAACGGCCCGGGCCTTGCTTTTATTACCAGCGAATCGGCCGTCGTCAAAGCTACAATCAGGGACAGCGTAATCTCCTACAACAACGGCACGGGATGTGGGGCAGGCGCAAGCTATTCGCCCACGGAAGTGAATGTCTTCAACAGTGAGGCCGTGAATAACTCGGGGGCCGGTTTCGAGGCATCGGGAGCGGGTGCGAAGATTAACGTCCGCCACAGCCTCTCCTCGAACAATAGCGATGCAGGCTTCTCGGCCACGGGCGGCGGCGCGCTGAGCGCCACGGATTGTACGGCGGCCAATAACAGTTTCGGGATGCTCTCATCCGGCCAAGCAGAAAATTATGGCGGCTACTATCCTGCAAAATGGAGCGTTTTGAGTATCAAAGATTGCCAACTGGTCAACAATCGGAACTACGGGGTTAATGTAGCCGGTGGCGCTGTCGCCCTCGTCTCGGCCACGATGGCGGCGGGCAACCAGTTCGGATTAAGAAATGATCCGAGCAGCCCCGGCACGCTCAAGAGCTTTGGTAACAACCGCGTGAACGGCAATACGACAAATACAGCCGGCACCATCACCCTAATCCCGCAGACGTGATGGCAGCGCCGCCCGGCCTCACATCTTCCGCACGAAGCATTTGCCCGGCAGTTGGCGAATCAGCTCGCGCATCTCAAGGCCGAGGAGCGCGCCCGCCAGCTCGGGCACGGAAAGATTGCTCTGGGCGGCGAGTTCATCAATATGCACGGCCTCGTCCGCCGAGAGCAGTCTCCAAACGGCGTGCTCGGCCGCCGAAAGCCCTTCCGGCACGAGTGACAATTGCTCCGCCAAGTCCTTCTCTTTCTTAGCGCGCTTTTCTTGACCTCATATAAAAACGGAAAGACTGAATAGAGGGTCGGCAAATGTACTCACCTGCCGCTCAAATCTGTCCTCCCTTGTAGACACCTTGTACTTCTACCGAAAATTAAAGCCTCTTTTCGCCCGAAAATAGTATGGATGAGGTCGGCATCGGGAATGGTATGAGTATTGCCGCTTGTAAGGGTACGACTCCTCGCTCTCCGCTAATAAGACCCTCTCGCTTACTAGCCTCACATCAACCTCCGCGGATGAATGAACACCCGAAACCAAGCGTCTCCCATGTCCGATCACAACTCATCTTTATTTGTTCAACCGTGGAAATGACCCACAACTAAGACATTGAAAACTGAGGAAAGATCAGACGGCTAAATGGGCGTAATTTGTGACGCCTGTCAGGGCGTCTAACTAGCGTTCGGCTCATTACTTGAAAGGTAAATATGCGACATCTGATTATTTTAACTTTACTTCTTGTTCCTCTTATCGCAAAGGCAGATGAGCCTCGATTCCGAAATTCTTTTCGTAGTCCGAACGGTAAATATGAGCTGAGATATAATTCAGGACAATCCTCTCGACAAAGTTGGTCGCTGATAGAAAGACCCACCGGCACAGCTCGCTATCAGCTCATAGGTGAATTTGCCTCGCGCACAGTTCTCCTTACTGACGACGGGGTGAATCTTCTTGTGATTGACGACTTTAGTGAGCGCCGTCCTGACCGTGACCTTGATGTGTTGATGTTTTATCGTGACGGCCTTCAAATTAAAAAACATTCTCTCGGAGATTTGCTCAGAGATGTCAGCAACATTGAGAGTTCGGTTAGTCATTTTAAATGGTTCTTTCATCCCGAAGCTATAGCGGTACGTGATTCGAGGGTGCAGTTGAAGACGTTTGAACTGATCAACTATGAGTTCGATATTCGCACAGGCGATGTACTGAAGAAGGAAACTGATCCTGTCTTGACCAAAGATTCAGTCTATGTCTATGGCAAAGTAAAAAAGTTAAGCGGCAGGCGTTATGAAATAGAGGTCTGTCAGCAGGTTTACGGTGTTGTGCCGAGGAGCGGGAGAATTGAGTTTGAGGCAGATCAAGACGATGTGTTCCACTTCAACAATATCTATTATTCGGTAGTTATAAGGAACGGAAAGCTCGTAGCTAAGCAAGACGTTATTTTGAACTCGTGTAATTACCGAAGGGAGAATCGTTCGTAGTCGCGTGAGCCTAGCAACTCATTCAACTGGAACTCGGATAATGTGCCTGCTCATCAATCTTTTCCAATGATGCTTGAACGCCGTTCGCGCCGCGCCGGTTAGTTCAAGCGTTGGACGCCTTGGCTGGTTATAGCAATGCAAGGTGTGAGGAAGGACAAACTAATGAAACAGTGTATACAGAGAAATCTAATGAAAGCTATGGGGAGGATTTTAAGAGGTGTGATACTGATAGTGCTATGGGCTTCCCCCGTCATCGTTATGGCCCATCCGTATATCATTGACCAATCTAATGACGAGACTAATGGGTTCGGGAACAGCACCTGCTCCCCTGCGATTCATAGCTTGCTTTTCTTTAGTCCTATGGGCCAGGGGTTTACACCGACGTTAACATCTCTGAGCGTCGTCGAGCTGCGGACAAGAGACTTTGCTCCCAAGAATTCCCTCGGAGTGAACCTTGTGGTCAAGATCCACCAGGGCAGTTTCGCGGGACCCATTATTGGGACGAGCTTCACCGTGACGCTTCCTGATGGTTTCGGCATCTCTGATATTTTGGGGGGAGTTACACATTTTGATTTTCCCTCTCCTGTTCCCCTCACGCCCGGTGCGCTGTATTTCCTGGAAGTCGTCCTTTTATCACCGGCAACGCCACCATACAATTGGGGTCTGCTCCATAATGATAATGCCCCCCCCTTCTGTGGCGGTCTCACAGCCTATGCCGGGGGCTCAATGGTTTTTAAGGGGGTAACAGCCTATCTCCCAGAGATGGATTTGTGGTTTCGGGAAGGTCCGGCCCAAGAAGGTAAATGCCTAGTCACACCCAATGACATTGGCTGCAAGCTCGATAGTGCGGGAGGATACAGCTACACGTTCACGGTCACGAATAATACGGGCAAACCCGTCTCCAACGTTTTGGTGACACCGCCTATCGGCAGCACGTTTACCATCACACCGCAGATGATTCCCGTATCGCTGAGCCCAGGCCAGACAAGTCTGCCTCTGACTGTGAGTCTCAGTAATGTACTTCAGGGGCAAAAATTCTGCTTCACCGTGACCCTCATCGCGAAAGACGGCACATCGTGCTGCACCGTAGAGGTGTGTCCGGTAATACCGTCCTGCTGCGGGCAGGCGAGGCTCTCATGTGTGCAAGTCTTTCCAGGAAAGTACAACCTGACAATCACCAACCTCACTTCAAATACAATTGAGCATGTCTATCTGTATCCGCCAGCGGGTGTGACGGTGACACCGAGCTATTTCCCTGTGACTATAGGTCCCGGTGGCAGCACCACTCAAACGGTAACGATCAGCGGTATAGAGCCGGGGAAAGAACTTTGTTTCCGTGTCAGTCTCCATACCAAGGACATGAAGGAGTGCTGCACCATAGATATTTGCGTCAAATTACCGGAATGTCCTTGGTACTGGTATCCGTAGCAAAAGTAGATTTTCGATCCTTCAAAGCGAAAACGTTCAAGCATAGTATTAGCTGAATCAATGGGAGCGCCGTCTTATAAGTACCCAGATCATTGCGTTACTTGCAGACACGGACGCGCTTTTTTGAACAAAGGGAACGAAATAAGAAGTGGGCCGCCGCGCCTAACAACCCATCTGAGGCCGACGAGTCAAGAGATTTTCACCTCAAGCGGGATGAGCCGCAGCAAATGCCAGCATTCGACCCGACCGCCCGATAGTTTCCATTTCATCGTTGTTCTCTCCGGTTTGCCCGGATGCTTCATGCGGGCGGCAGCTCAATTCTGGCGTTGGGCGTCACGGCGGGTAGAATTATAGGGCGCACGAAAATTACCAGTCTAAGAGGATAAACATAGGGACGCCGGGCAGTCTAACCCACGTCCTAAACGAAACTTTGAACTAATAGCATCAATTACCCTCCGTCCTGGCATCGTTGCCTGACCTCACATCTTCCGCACAAAGCACTTGCCTGGGAGTTGACGAACCAACTCACGTATCTCAAGGCCCAAGAGCGCGCCCGTCAACTCCGGCATGGAAAGTTTGCTCTGCGCGGCGAGTTCGTCAATGTGAACGGCCTCGTCCGCCGTGAGCAGGTTGAAGACAGCGCGCTCGGATGCCGAGAGGTCTGTGGGGGCGAGCGGCATTTGACGGGACGGACCTCCTTCTTCTTTCTTCTTCGTCTCAGGCGGCAGCAGCCGCGCGGCGACCTCTTGCGGCAACTCTTCGACCACGTCCTGCCATTGCTGCACGAGCTTCGCGCCCGCGCCCTTAATCAGGTAGTTCGTCCCGAAGGAGTTTCGCGAGGTGATGTTGCCGGGCACGGCCCAGACTTCCCTGCCCTGTTCGAGCGCGAGGCGCGCGGTGATTAAGGACCCGCTGTTCTCGGCCGCCTCGACGACGAGGACGCCTAGGCTGAGGCCGCTGATGACGCGGTTGCGGTATGGAAAGTTCTGCGGCGCGGGCGGCGTTCCCAGTGGAAACTCCGAGATGAGCGCGCCGCCCGCGGCCAGAATCTCCTGTGCCAGTTTCCGGTGGTCGCGCGGGTAGACCTCGTCCAGCCCCGTGCCCATCACGGCGACGGTGCGCCCACCTGCTTCGAGCGCGCCACGGTGCGCGGCCGCGTCTATCCCGCGCGCGAGCCCGGAGATAATCGTCACGCCCCGCTGGGCCAAATCGCGCGCGAGCATCTGGGCCGCGTTCTGCCCGTAGGTCGAGGAGCGGCGCGACCCAACCACGGCCACGCACGGCGCGCTCAGACACTCTTCCCACGCGCCCTTGAGGTAGAGCGTAACCGGCGGGTCGAAAATCTCCCGCAGCAGCGCCGGGTAGACCCCATCGTCCAAAAGCAGCAGGTCCGCGCCCAGCTCACGCACGCGATTGATTTCATCCACGGCCTTCTCGAACAGGTCGCGCGCCCTGATGCTCTCGACTGCTTCCGGCCGCAGCCGCAACGCTTCCAGCTCAGCCCTGGTCGCGTTAAAGACGGCCTCCGCCGAACCGAAACGTTCGAGCAGCTTCGCCGCCGCGCGCGGCCCCACCCCGGGCGTCATGTTCAAAGCTATCCACTCTTTCATAAAAGTAAGCAGCAGGCAGTGGGCAGTGGGCAGTTAAAAACTTAGTGCGGAATCCTAGCCTGAATCTTCAGGCGTCGAGGCAGCCGGCATTCAAACACTGCCTACTGCCCACTGCCTGCTGCCTACTGCTTTGTGGCGGAGGCGTGTGGGAATCGAACCCACCTGAGCCTGCTCTCACAGTCTCACGGACGGTTTTGAAGACCGCGCCCGTCACCAGACGAGATGCGCCTCCCTGATAGGGTGGAGTGTGTAAGAAGCTACGCGGGGCGGCGCGCGCCTGTCAAGACGTGTGGCCGGAAGAGGGTCAGCCGCCGAGATGTTCTAGACGGCGGCGCGCCTTCACGATCTGCCGCTCTATGTTCTCGGCCATCTGGGCCAGTGAGTCGCGGCCCGTGCGCGCGTCCTCGTCCACCTTGAGCTTGAGGCGGTAGAGGCCGTCCTGATGTATACGCTTGAGGCCGAACTCGACGGTGCTCAGCTCACCTTTGAGCCTGAGGAAGCGGCCCGCCAAATCCTCTTCACCTTCGTCCGCGCTCTGAGTCGTGCAGAAGAACTGCAACTGCTCGTCGCCGAGCAGCGTGTGCAGGCTCTCCACGTCGCCCTCCTGGTAAGCGCGGCTCGCTTCGGCCATGACGGCGTGGCGACGCTCGGCCTCCTTCTCGTCGGCCGCGTGGTCCGGGTGAAAGAGCCGCGCGACCGACCAGAACAGTTTACGCAGGGAAGATTTGCCAGAGGCGACGGCCGAGGGCTGCGCGTCGCCCGCGTCCTCTTCTTCCTCGGCTTCGGCTTCGAGGTCGAAGAGACGCGCCTCGGCCTCCTTGATGCTGCGCTCGACCTCGCCCAACTCGGCCAGCCGCCCGCCCACGATTTGAGCATACTGTTCCTTGAAGGCGCGCAACTCCTGCTGCAAACCGATCAGCTCCGCGCGCCGCTCGGCCAGCAGCAGCTCAAGCTTAGACACTTCAAGCTCCAGGTCGGGCCGTGCGTTCTGCGACGCGGTTTCGTGTAGGCTCAGGCTCTGCATCAAGACTCCAAAACCATGACAGTGTAGCAGGAAGGCTTGAAAAGTCGCAGGCGTCGGCGCGGCTGCTCCCTGCTTGACTGACCGCCGTTGCGGCCTCTATGATAATCCGAACGGACGTTCGAACGGCCGAATATTTACCGAGACTGAAGACTGACGGAGTCGGGTGTTGAGGATGGTTAATTTCGAGACTTCGCCGGAAGCGTACCGGCATTGGAAACTGAAGATTGACGGCCCGGTCGCCACGCTTTCGATGGACGTGCAGGAGGACGCGACGCTCAATGAAGGCTACAAGCTGAAGCTGAACTCCTACGACCTGGGCGTGGACATAGAGTTGGCGGACGCCGTCCAGCGGCTGCGCTTCGAGCACCCTGAGGTGCGCGTCGTCGTCGTCACGAGCCTCAAGCCGCGCATCTTCTGCGCGGGCGCGAACATTTACATGCTCGGCACCTCAAGCCACGCCTTCAAGGTCAACTTCTGCAAGTTCACCAACGAGACGCGCTGCGCCATCGAAGACGCGTCCACGAATTCGGACCAGAAATATGTCGCCGCACTGAACGGCACGGCGTCCGGCGGCGGCTACGAATTGGCGATTGCCTGCGACCAGATTTTTCTGGTGGACGACGGCAACTCGGCCGTCTCGCTGCCCGAAGTCCCTTTGCTCGGCGTGCTGCCGGGCACGGGTGGCCTGACGCGCCTCGTGGACAAGCGCAAGGTGAGGCGCGACCGCGCGGACGTTTTCTCGACGCTCGCCGAAGGGCTCAAGGGCAAGCGCGCCAAAGAGTGGGGCTTGATTGACGACTACTTCCCGACCAGCAAGTTTCAGGACACAGTGGCCGAGCGCGTGCGCGAATTGGCCCAGGCTGACGGCCTGGAGAAGCCCGCGCGCGGCATCAAGCTCAACCCGCTTCAGGTCGAAGCGACTGATGCGGGCCGCGAGTACAAGTACGTCAGCTTGAAATTGAACCGCGAGAAGCGCTACGCCGATTTAACGGTGCGCGCGCCGGAAGCTGAGACGCCCGCCTCAGTCGAAGGAATCGAAAAACTCGGCGACGCTTATTGGCCGCTACAGGCTTACCGCGAGCTGGATGACGCCCTGCTTCACCTGCGGGTCAACCACCTTGAGATCGGCCTGATCTGCCTGCGCACGGAAGGAAATATTGAAAGCGTGCTCAAGGTTGACGAGACGCTCTCCGCGCACAAAGACCACTGGCTCGTGCGCGAGATCATCTTCAACATGGCGCGCGTGCTGCGCCGGCTGGACCTGACGGCCAAGAGCTTCTTCGCGCTCGTCGAGCCGGGCAGTTGCTTCGCCGGCAACTTGCTTGAGCTGCTGCTGGCCTGTGATCGCAGCTACATGCTCAACGACCCGGCCCAGAAAATCGAGCTTGCGACGAGCGCGTTGAACAAGGGCGCGCTCCCGATGTCGAACGGATTGACGCGCCTGCAATCGCGCTTCCTGGCCGAGCCTGAAAGGGCGGACGAGGTGCTTGAGCACGAGGGAGCGTTCGACACGGAAGAGGCGGAAGAGGCCGGACTCGTCACCTTCGCGCCGGACGATTTGGACTGGGAGGACGAGATTCGCGTCGCCATCGAAGAGCGCACGTCGCTCTCGCCCGACGCGCTCACAGGCATGGAAGCAAGCCTCAGATTCGCTGGCCCGGAAACGCTCGACACCAAAATCTACGGCCGGCTCACCGCCTGGCAGAACTGGATTTTCCAGCGCCCCAACGCCGTCGGCCCGCAGGGCGCACTGACCAACTACGGCAAGCCCATGAAGCCGCAGTTCGATTACAAGAGGACGTAAAGGCGGTGATGAGTGATAAGTGATAAGTTAAGACACTTGCTTTTACTTATCACTCATCACTTATCACTTATCACTTCGGAGATAGTGATGGAATTATACGAACGCATTCCTAACAACGTGAATCTGTCGCAGGACAAGCGGCTCTTGAGGGCGCTCGAAAAGTGGCTGCCGAATTATCTGGACTGGTGGCGGGAGATGGGGCCGGAGGGGTTTCAGGACAAGGAAGTCTACCTGCGGACGGCCGTGGGCGTGGACGCCGAGGGCTGGGCCAATTTCGATTACGTCAAGATGCCTGACTATCGCTGGGGCATCTTCCTCAAACCTGCGGAGGCTGACGCGCGTGTCGGCTTCGGCGACAACTACGGGATGCCGGCTTACCAGGAAGTGCCTGGCGAGTTCCGCAACGCCCTGCGCCGCATCATCGTCACACAGGGCGACACCGAGCCCGCGTCCGTCGAGCAGCAGCGAGAGCTTGGCAAGACCTGCCCGTCGCTCTACGACCTGCGCAATCTTTTTCAGGTGAACGTCGAGGAGGGCCGCCACCTCTGGGCGATGGTCTATCTGCTCCACGGCTACTTCGGCCGCGACGGGCGCGACGAGGCCGACGCCTTGTTGGAACGCCGGAGCGGCAACCCAGACAAGCCGCGCATCCTCGAAGCCTTCAACCAGCCGTGCGACGATTGGCTCAATTTCTATTGCTTCACGATGTTCACGGACCGCGACGGCAAGTACCAACTCGCGGCGCTCGCCGAAAGCGGCTTCGAGCCCCTGGCGCGCACCTGCCAGTTCATGTTGACGGAAGAGGCGCACCACCTCTTCGTCGGCGAGACGGGCGTCGGCCGCGTCGTCAAGCGCACGGCGCAGTTGATGAAAGAGGCGGGCGACGGCGGCGACGTGCGCGAACTCGGCGGCATCCCGCTCGACGTTATTCAGCGGTACATCAACTTCTGGTTCAGCTACTCGCTGGACCTCTTCGGCGGCGAGATCAGCTCGAACTCGGCGGACTTTTTCGCCGCCGGCCTCAAGGGCCGCTTCAAGGAGCAGGAGCAGTACGAGGACCACATCGCGACCGAGGGCTCTTTCACGATCACGGTGGTCGAAGACGGCAAGCTCGTGCCGCGCGAAGTCCCCTTACGCAACGCCTTGAACGAAGTCCTGCGCGGCGAGTACGTCAAGGACTGCGAGCGCGCGATGACGCGCTGGAACAAGTATCTGAGAGACGAGGGGCTCGACGCGCAGCTTTACCTGCCGAGCACGCGCTTTCACCGCCACGTCGGCGAGTTCAGCGGACACCACTTCGACATTCAGGGAAACTTCATCACGAAGGAAGAGTTCGAGCGGCGTAAGGCTGAGTGGCTGCCTTCGATGGAAGACCGCGAGTACGTCCGCAGCTTGATGCATCCCGTGACCGAGCCCGGCAAGATCGCCAACTGGATCGCGCCGCCGCCCGCCGGCATCAAAGGCAAGCCGTTCGAGTTCGAGTACGTCAGGCTGTGACTATGGCCTCTGAGCTTTCGGAAAATTTCACGCGCTACGACCAGAAGCTGGAGTTCATCCTGCGCACGGCGGCGCGCATCTTCGCCGAGAAGGGCTACCACTCGACGACGATGCGCGATATCTCGCGCGAGACGCAGGTGAGCCTCGCCGGGCTCTACCACTACTGCAAGTCGAAAGAGGAGCTGCTCTTTCTCATCCAGGACAACTGCTTCGGGCGCGTCCTCGAACGCCTACAGGAGCGGCTGCGCGAGGCAGCCGGGCCGGTCGAGAAGCTGCGCCTCGTCATCGAGAACCACCTCTCTTTCTTCGCGGCGAACATGGCCGAGATGAAGGTGCTCTCGCACGAGGCCGACTCGCTCGCAGGCCCGTTGCACGCGCACGTCTCAAACAAGAAGCAGCAGTACACGCAGCTCGTCCGCCGGATTCTCTCCGAAGTGCAGCAGCCGCAGACCGGCGGCGCGCGGAAGGTTGACTTGACGGTCGCGACTTACGCGCTCTTCGGCATGATGAACTGGATTTACAATTGGTACGACCCGCGCGGGAAGTTGTCCGTGAGCGAGTTGGTGGAGAACGTCACGCGCCTCTTCTTCAACGGCTTCCTCGCCGGGAGTGGCGACGAGGGATTACAATTCAGGCCGAACGACACGAAGGCCGAGAGCCTGAGCGTCTGGCGCGCGCCGCGCGCGTGAGTTTGAGGAACAACTTAGTCAGGGAGTGAACAACAGATGTCTGAAGCGAAAGCCCAGGGCGCGGCAGCGGAAGCGACGGGCGGCCTCGTGCGTTACCGCGTGACGGAAGGCGTCGCGCTCTTGACGCTCAACGCGCCGCCGGCCAACACGTATTCGTACGAGATGATGCAGGAGCTTGACCGCTCAATCCTGACGGCGCGGATGGACGAGCAGGTGCACGTCATCGTCATCACGGGGCAGGGCGAAAAATTTTTCTGCGCGGGCGCGGACATACAGATGCTCGCGAGCGTGACGCCCGAGTTCAAGTACTACTTCTGCCTGCACGCCAACGAGACCCTCTCGCGGCTTGAGCAAACGCCAAAGCTCGTCATCGCCGCGCTCAACGGCCACACGGTCGGCGGCGGCCTCGAAGTCGCGCTGGCGGCGGACCTGCGCCTTGCGCGCAAAGGCGCGGGCAAGATGGGCCTGCCGGAAGTCGCGCTCGGCGTGCTGCCGGGCACGGGCGGCACGCAGCGCCTCGCGCGCATGGTCGGCAAGTCGCGCGCCATCGAGTTGATGACGACGGGCGAGCTTTTCGACTTCGAGCGCGGCGCGGAACTCGGCCTCGTCAATCAAATCTACGAGGCGGAAAACGGCGACGCTTTTTTGGGCCAGGTATTAGAGTACGCGCGGCAGTTCACGCCGCCGCACAAGGCCGCGCGCGCCGTCGGCCGCATCAAGCGCGCCGTCCAGACGGGCGCGGAGGTTCCCTTCGAGTCCGCCCTCGCCCTGGAGCGCGAACTCCAGCAGCAGCTCTTTCAATCCGAAGACGCACGCGAAGGGCTCGAAGCCTACGCGGGCAAGCGCAAACCAATATTCAAAGGAAGGTGATGAGTGATAAGTGATAAGTGATAAGAAAAAACTTTCTTGCTTTAACTTATCACTTATCACTCATCACTTATCACTACTCTTATGTACGACAACATCAAACTAACAATCGAAGCGGGCGTGGCGACGATCACGCTGGACCGGCCTGAGAAGTTGAACGCGTTTGCGGGGCACATGCGGCGCGACCTGGCGGACGCGCTTGAGCACGCGGCGAGCGACCGCGCAGTGCGCGTGGTAATCGTCACGGGCGCGGGGCGCGCGTTCTGCGCGGGCGCGGACGTGGGCTACATGGCGGAGCTTTTGGACCGGCAGGACGTGGAGGAGTTCACGCGGCTTCTGGGCGCGGGCCGCCGCGTGCTGACGACCATACGCCAGATGGCGAAGCCCGTCATCGCCGCCGTCAACGGCCCGGCCTACGGCGCGGGCTTCAATCTCGCGCTCGCCTGCGACCTGCGATTGGCCTCCGAGTCGGCCACCTTCAGCCAGTCGTTCGTCAAAGTGGGCCTGCACCCGGACTGGGGCGGGACTTACTTTCTGCCGCGCGTCGTGCCGACCAATCTAGCCTGCGAGATGTTCTTTCTCGGCGACGCCATTAACGCGGAGCGCGCGGCGCAACTCGGAATCGTCAACCGCGTCGTCCCTGACGCAGAGCTGGCAGTCGAGACGCTCAAGCTGGCCGAGCGCCTGCGCGACGCGCCCGTCCGCTCAATCGCCTCCGCCAAGCAGGCCGTTTACCTGAGCGAGGCCGCGAGCCTCGAACGCATGCTCCAGTACGAGACCGAGGCCCAGCTCCAATGCTTCCAATCGCCCGAAGCCCGCGAGCGCGTCCGGGCCTTTTTAGAGAAACGCGAACCGAGGAAAAACAATTAAGGGGTGATGAGAAGTTGTTTTAAAGTCCCGTTAGGGACTTGATGAAAATAGCCCAGCACTTCAGTGCTGGGGACAAGCCGGAAATAATAATTGAGTCCCGTAGGGACGATTGAAAACCGAGCATTCGGGTTCAGCCGTCCCTACGGGACTCAATTTATTTGACGTGCCTCTTCCCAGCACTGAAGTGCTGGGCTATTATCAATCGTCCCCTGTCGGGGACTTTAAATCTGCTTTCAGTTATGACGAAACTGGCCGAGAGAATCGCTATCATCACCGGGGGCGGGCGCGGCATCGGGCGCGCGGTCGCGCTGGCTTTCGCGCGCGAGGGCGCGGACGTGATGGTCCTGGCGCGCACGGAGGACGAGGTGCGGCGCGTCGCCGAAGAGGTCCGGGATGAGTGCGGCGTACGCGCCTCGCACGCCGTCTGCGACGTTGCGGACGCCGCGAGCGTCGAGCGCGCGTTCGCGTTTGCGAGCGAACAGTTCGGGCGCGCGGCCGACATCCTGGTCAGCAACGCAGGCATCGCCGAGAGCGCGCCCCTCGTCAAGACCGACGACGAACTCTGGCAGCGTCATCTCGACATCAATTTGTCCGGCACGTTCTACTGCATGCGCGCCGCGCTGCCCGCGATGATCGCGCGTGGCTGGGGCCGCATTATCAACATTGCCTCCATCGCGGGCAAGACGGGCGCGCCCTACATCGCTGCCTACGCTGCGTCGAAGCACGGCGTGCTCGGCCTGACGCGTTCGGCCGCCGTCGAAGTGGCGATGAGCGGCGTGACCGTCAACGCCATCTGCCCCGGCTACGTCGAGACGGACATGACCGAGCGCGCCGTCTCGAACATCACGGCCAGGACGGGCAAGAGCGCCGACGAGGCGCGCGCCATCCTCGAACGGATGAGCCCGCAGCAACGCCTCGTCACTTCCGAAGAGGTCGCCGCGCTCGCCCTCCTCCTCGCCGGCCACGAGGGGCGCGGCATCAACGGCCAGGCCATCAACGTTGACGGCGGGAGCGTGCTATTCTAAAAGTAGGCAGCAGGCAGTGGGCAGTGGGCAGTTAAAAAATCATAATGCCGAATCTTGATTCTTAATCTTCAGGCTTCAAGCCTGCTGACGCTCAACAAACTGCACACTGCCCACTGCCTGCTGCCTACTTTTATGTTTCGCTTCATCAACCCTGAATCGCTCGGCCCGGCGCGCGGCTACTCGAACGGGGTGCTCGCGCCGGCCGGCGGCCGACTGCTGTTCGTCGCCGGGCAGATAGCGTGGGATGAGGGGCAAAAGATAGTCAGCGCGGATTTCGTCGAGCAGTTCGACCGCGCGCTCGCGAACGTCATTACGGTCGTGGAGGAGGCCGGAGGCAGGCCGGACCAAATCGCGCGTCTCGTCATTTACGTGACCGACAAGAAAGAGTACCGTGCGCGCACGCGTGAGGTCGGCCACTGCTGGCGCGCGCGCATGGGCCGTCACTTCCCCGCGATGGCGCTCGTCGAGGTCAAGAGCCTGCTCGAAGACGAAGCAAAAGTCGAGATCGAGGCCGTCGCCGTGATAGCGGACTGACAGCGTTCCCCCGCGTCCGCTCGCCCCGCTCGACGAAAGTTGGATGAAGATGCCACACCGATTGCTGACGCCGCTCCTCGTCGCGTTGCTCGCCGGCACGGTCTCGTGCAAGTTGGCCGGGCGCGCGTTCGGCCCGCAGGACGAAGGCGGCCTCTACCTGATTATCGCCGTCAAGGCCGAAGGCGCGCAGCTTGAGCAGGCGGTCGCGCGGACGATTGAGGTCATGCGGAAGCGTTGCGACGAATTGAACATCTACTGCCGTGCGGAGCGTGTCGGCGGCGACAAGCCGGACCAGATTAAGCTGCGCATCTCCAACCCGAAAGACCCGGGTCGCGTCAAAGGCGTCATCCTGTCGCAAGGGCTGGAGCTGCGCGCCGTGGTCTCGCCGCCCAGCCCCATGCCCACTCAGACTTATCCCACTGAGCAGGAGGCCGCCGAGGCGGCGGGCGCGGACAAAGACGTGCTGCCTTACCTTGAAGTGTTGGACTCTGGCGGCGTGAGAAAATTCGTCGTCGTCGAGCGCACGCCGATAGTCAACGGCGAGGACATCCTCGACGCGAAAGCCGTCACTTCGATGAACGACCCTAAACGCTACGAGGTGACTTTCAAGCTCAACCAAGCGGGCGCGCGGCGGCTCGGGGAGTGGACGGGCTCGCACATAGAGAACTATCTGGCGGTCGTGCTCGACAAGCAGGTCCGCTCCGTGGCTTACATCAAGGGCCAGATTTTCGATGAGGGCGTGATCAGCGGCAGCTTCACCAAAGAGCAGGCCGAGGACGCGGCCCTGGTGATGAAAAGCGGCGGCTTGCTCGCGCCCATCCAGGCGCTCGAAGAGGGACTGTACAAGCCTTGAGTTGTCGCCCCGCGCGGCGGTGATTGATTCGTCATGCTTTCTCCGAAATCTTTTCTCTACGAAGTCCGTGACGCCGTCGGCCACATCACGCTCAACCGGCCGGAGCGTCTGAACGCGCTCACGTTCGAGGTCTACCGCGAGCTGACGGACACGTTCGCGGCGCTTCGCGACGAGCGCGAGGTGCGCGCCGTCGTCATCACGGGCGCGGGCCGCGCCTTCTGTTCGGGCGGCGACGTGCACGACATCATCGGCCCGCTCTTCGAGCGCGATGCCGAGGGGCTGCTCGAATTCACGCGCATGACCTGCGAATTGGTCCACAATATACGCGCGCTGCCGAAGCCTGTCGTCGCGGGCCTCAACGGCACGACGGCCGGGGCGGGCGCGTGCATCGCGCTCGCCTCCGACCTACGACTCGCCACGCCCGCGGCCAAGATCGCTTTCCTCTTCGTCCGCGTCGGCCTCTCGGGCGCGGACATGGGCGCTGCCTACCTGCTGCCGCGCCTCGTCGGGCTCGGCCGGGCGACAGAACTTCTCTCCACGGGCGACTTCATCTCGGCCGAGGAGGCCGAGCGCATAGGGCTTTACAACCGCGTCGTCGCGCCAGAGGAATTGGCACAGGCGACTCACGACCTGGCCGCGCGCCTGGCACGCGGCCCCGCCTTCGCCCTCGCGATGACGAAAGAGATGCTCAACCGCGAGCTGGACGTGAGCCTCGACACCGCGCTCGAATGGGAGGCGCAGGCGCAGGCCACCTGCATGCAGCACCCAGACTACCGCGAAGCCTACGAAGCCTTCGTCGAGAAACGAGAACCGAGATTCAAGAAGGGATGAGGGATGAGGGATGAGGGATGAAGAAAAACTTCTTTCCCTCATCCCTCATCCCTCATCCCTCATCCCTTTATTTTATGGACCCATTCATAGCCGAGACGCCTTTTTTCACTCCAGAGCAGCGCAACCTGGCGACGAGCGTGGCGGGCTTCGTCGAGCGCGAGGTCGAGACGCGCGCGGCGGGCGACGAGCGCGGGGAGGCCGAAGAGGCTTTCCGCGTTTACCTGGACCTGCTGGCGAAGACGGACCTCCTGCGCTACGCGATTGCCGCGCCCGGCGGTCGCCTCGACACGCGCTCGCTCTGCCTCGTGCGGGAGATGCTCTCTTACTCCTCCGCGCTCGCGGACCTCGCGTTCGTCATGCAGGGTCTGGGAACTTACCCCCTGAGCCTCGCCGCGCCCGAACACGTCCGCGACTTCTGGCTCGGGCGCGCCGCGCGCGGCCAGTCAATCGCGGCCTTCGCGCTGACGGAGGCCGAGGCGGGCTCGGACGTGGCGGCGATACGGACGACGGCGCGGCGCGAGGGCGACGCCTACGTCATCAACGGGACGAAGCGGTTCATCTCGAACGCGGGGCTCGCGGACTTCTACACGGTCTTCGCGCGCACCGGCACGCGCGAGGACGGCCGCGCGGAGCTTTCGGCCTTCGTCGTCGGCGCGCGTCTCCCCGGCTTTCGCGTGCGCGAGCGCACCGCATTGATCGCGCCGCACCCCATCGGCGAGATAGAGTTCGCGGACTGCCGCGTCCCCGCCGAAGAGATGATCGGGCGCGAGGGCGACGGCTTCCAATTGGCGATGCGGACGCTCGACACTTTCCGCGCGAGCGTCGGCGCGGCCGCCTGCGGCATGGCCGGCCGCGCTCTGGACGAAGCCATCTTCTACGCCAAGAACCGCCGCCAGTTCGGCCGCCCGCTGGCCGAGCACCAACTGATTCAAGAGAAGCTTGCGGACATGATGACGGAACTCGACGCCGCGCGCCTCCTCGTCTACCGCGCCGCTTACCTGAAAGACACAGGCGTCGAACGCGTCACCCGCGAGGCGAGCGAAGCCAAGCTCTACGCGACCGAAGCCGCCGGGCGCATCATTGACAGCTCGCTCCAGATTCACGGCGGCGCAGGACTCGTGCGCGGCACCGTCATCGAACGACTCTACAGGGACGTGCGCGCCCTCCGCATTTACGAAGGCACATCCGAGATTCAGAAACTCGTCATCGCCGGCCAGCTTTTGAAGGATTAGTGATGAAAATCAACGTCATCGGCGGCGGGCCGGCCGGGTTGTACTTCGCGCTGCTGATGAAGAAAGCGGACCCGGCGAGCGAGATCGTGGTCGCGGAGCGCAACGCGGCCGACGACACGTTCGGGTGGGGCGTGGTCTTCTCGGACAAGACGCTCTCTTATTTGAGGGAGAGCGATGAGGAGACGCACGACCGTATAACGGCGAGCTTCGCGATGTGGGACAACGTGGATGTCGTGCATCGCGGCGAGAAGATTACGATTCGGGGGAACAAGTTTTCCGGCATCGCGCGCATCAAGCTCCTACAAATTTTGCAGGAGCGCTGCCAGCAACTCGGCGTGACGCTGTGCTTCCGCACCGAGGTGCGCGACGTGGATGCTTTGCGCGAAGGCGCGGACCTGCTCGTCGGCGCGGACGGCGTCAACAGCGCGGTCAGAGAGAGGTACGGCGAACACTTCCGGCCCGCTTTGAGCGTGCGCAGGAACAAGTACATCTGGTACGGGACGAATCAACTATTTCACGGGCTGACGCTCACCTTCCGCGAGCGCGGGGCGGGCGTCTTCGCGGCGCACTCTTATAAGTTCAACCAGACGACCAGCACCTTCATCGTCGAGTGCGACGAAGAGACCTGGGCGGGCGCGGGCTTCGCGCGTATGACGGACGCGGAGACGCGCGAGTACCTGGAGGGAGTTTTCCGCGACGACCTGGGGGGCCATCCCTTACTCTCGAACAACTCGAAGTGGATCAACTTCGTCAACGTCAGGAACGAGCGCTGGAGTCATGAGAACGTCGTGCTGCTCGGCGACGCGCTGCACACGGCCCACTTCTCCATCGGCTCGGGGACGAAGCTCGCGCTCGAAGACGCCATCGCGCTTTACAAGTGCTTCCGGTCGGGCGCAAACGTCACGGAGGCGCTGCGCGAGTTCGAGAGGGTGCGAAAGCCCGTGATAGAGGAATACCAGGAGGCGGCCCGCGAGAGCCTTCTCTGGTTCGAGAACGCGCGCAAGTACATGCACCTGGACCCGCTGCCCTTCGCCTACAGCCTGATGACGCGCAGCAAGCGAATTGACTACGAGAACCTGAAGCGGCGCGACCCGGCCTTCATCGCCGCCTATGAGCGTGCCGTTCGCTGACCCGCCCGGCAAGAATCGGCCCAGAATTTTTTTGCCACAAACCCTCGGCCCGTGGTGTTCTGCAAGTAGAAGCGGCATTTTCGCCCTTTTTAGAGGCCACTTAAAGCAAGCGCAATTCTTTGAGCCTTTCTTTGCGACTTTGCGCCTTTGTGAGAAAAAGCTTCACGCTGGAGGTGCAAAGACGCAAAGGAGTTGAGCCATTCTTCTTCAAGTTTCCGCACGGGAGGATTTTTATGAGACAAGACTCTTCGACGCTGACGCCGCGTGGGCGCGCGCTCAACACAAGTATTCTCGGCTCGTTCGTCTTTTTCGCGCTCTTTCTGGCGGCGGCCTGCACGGCGACGCCCGGCGCTGTGAGCGTGCCCGACATGGCGGCCGCTACGCCGGCCCCCGCGCCTGCGGCGGCCGCGCCCGCGCCCGCACCGCCACAGGCGGAGACGTTTTCGGGAACCTGGACGGCGGACGCCAAGACGAACAAGGCGGACGACCGCATACAGTTCTCGTTCTCGCGCCGCTCCGACGGCGGCCACTCGAACCACGGCAACGAATACTCGCTCTCAGACTTCCAGGGACTAACGCGCGAGCAGGTGCGCGCCGCCACTAACACGCCGGTCAACTTTAAGCTGGTGCGCGAGGCTGGCACGCTCGAATGCGAAGGCAGCTTCCGCGACGGTCGCGGCTCGGGCACGTGGCGGCTCGTCTTGAGCCAGGCTTTCAGGAGCGCGATGAGCAGTCGCGGCTACGACCTGACGGACGAGCAGATGTTCACGGCGACGATGATTGACGTGAGGACGAGTTTCGTTGACGACCTGAAGACGATAGGCTTCGACCGCCTGAGTTTCGAGGACGTGGTCAAGGCCGTGATCTTCAAAATCACGCCGCAGTTCGCCGCCGAGATGAAGTCGCTCGGGTTTGAGAATTTGGAACTCGAAGAACTGGTCAAGGCGCGCATTTTCAAGATAGACACCGCGTTCGCGCGCGAAGTCCGCGAGATGGGATTCGACGACGGACAGTCAATGGAGCAACTCGTCAAGCTGCGCATCTTCAAGGTCACGCCCGCCTTCCTCAAAGAGATCAAGGGCGAAGGTCTCACGCTCGACTCCATCGAGGACGCCGTCAAGCTGCGCATCTTCAAAGTTGACGCCGACTTCATACGCCGCGCGCGCGCCAGCGGCCACACGGACCTCAACGTCGAAGAACTCGTCCGCCTCCGCATACACAACCGCGTGGAGTAAAAGAGGAGTCCCTGACGGGACGATAAACGCCCTACCTTCTACTCATCACCAGTTACTGCTCTCGGAGGCAAGAGCCTGCGTTTGCCGTCGCTGCTGAGGACAACGCCGGGCTCGTCCAGATGCTCGTGGTCCCAGAGCTTGCAGGTGACTTGCTTGTGCAATTGGTCCAGCGCCTCGCAGTAGTTGGTGTAGGTGCAGCGGCGCACCTGGCTGCCGCGCCCGGTCCTCACTTTGACGAACCAGTCGGGGTCCGCGAGAGCCTGGCGCGCGAAGCCGGCGATGTCGGCCTCGTCGCGCGCGAGAATCGCTTCGGCCTGCTCGAAGGTGGTGATGCCGCCGGCCGCGACGACGGGCGTTTTGAATCCTTCCGCGTTGACCGCGCGCTTGATGGCCGCGACCAGGGGGAGGCTGCGGCCGAAGGGGCCGCGCGCGTCCGAGATGACGGTCGGCATGCACTCGTAGCCGCTGCGGCCCGTGTAAGGATAGACGGCGTGGCCCACTTTCGGCTGCTTCGCGTCCTCGAACTTCCCGCCCTTCGAGATTGAAAGATAGTCGAACCCTGCGCGAGCGAACTCCACCCCGAAGTAGATCGCGTCTTCAACGCGGCTCCCGCCCTCTATCACTTCATCGCCGAGGAAGCGCACGCCGACGGCGTAGTCACGGCCGACGCTCTCTCTGACCGCTCCGTAAACTTCGAGCGGCAGGCGCACGCGGTTCTCGCGCGCCCCGCCGTAGCCGTCCCCGCGCGTGTTCCGCGCGCTCAGGAAAGAGGCCATCGTGTAGGCGTGCGCGTAGTGCAGCTCGACGCCGTCGAAGCCCGCCTCGCGCGCGCGCCGCGCGGCGGCGGCGAAGATTTCCGGCAGCACCCCGGGCAGTTCTTTGACGTGCGGCAGGTGCGTGTCCGTGACGCGCTCGCGGTAGCCGAAGCGCAGGGACTCAAGCTCGCGCTCGTCGAGAATTTTTTCGAGCACTTCGTCCGGGGCGGAGGCAAGCAGCGAGCGCACGTCGGCTTCGTCCTCGTCCAGCCAGCTCGCATCGTGAGTGTCTTCGGCCAGCGCCTCGCGGTGACGCTGCTTCAGCTCGAAGAAGCGCTCGAAGAATTTCTGTTTGTCGGGGCGGCGCTTGACCGAGAGGAAGTCTATGAGCTGTATGAAGAGGCGCGTGCCCCCGCCGCTCGCCTCGCGGACGGCCGCGACCAATTTTTTGAGGCCGGGGATGAAGCGGTCATGTCCTATCCGCAGGAGCGGCCCGCTCGGGATGTCGCGCACGCCCGTCGCCTCGACAACCAGCGCGCCCGGCCGCCCCATTGCGAAGCGCGCGTACCAGTCCAGATTATCTTTCGTCACGAAGCCGTCCTCAGTCGCGCGCCAGGGGACCATCGCCGGGACCCAGGTCCGGCTCTCCAACGTGACTGGGCCAATTTTTATCGGCCGGAAGAGGAGCGAGCCGGCGGCCTCTTCGGCGGTCGGCCAACGCGCTTCGGGGATCGTGTGACGGATGGGATTTTCGGGGTGCCACATGCTGATTCGGGTAGTCGTGCCCGGCGCGAGTGTAGCAGTTTTCGCGCGGGCTGAGGAAACGCGCCGCACGAAAGCGGACCAAACGCGCGCCGGATTGATTGACTGCGCCGACGGTTTCGCGTAAAAGAGTTCCGCTTTACGCATCCCCTGTCCGAGAAGAAAGATTTACTAGAAATGAGACGCAAATCCACAATTATCGCCCTGCTCATAGGGCTCTCCCTCTTCGGCCTGTCTTGCAGCAAGGGCGTCGCCAATATGTCCGAAGACGACAAGCACAAGCTGTTTCAGGCGGTCGGCATCACCCAGGATGGGGCGCTGATCCTCGAAGCCGCGCAGAAGATGGGCCTGGCAGACTCCAGCGGTAACCCGACCGCCGCGATGCAACCTTTCCTGAAGGCGCACTCCGAGTGGGCCATGAAGAACGTTGATTTCGTGAAAGAGCACATGACGAAGGAGACGGCCAAGGAGTACGTCACCAAGAACATGCCGAAATAGATTTCCTCCACCCCTGACATTCAATAAGCACAGCTCAAGGCCGCACGTCCTGAGTTGTGCTTATTTCATTTTCAAACGCCGGTGATGCGGTCGTAAGCGGCGCGAATCTCGCTCATGCGCGCGGAGAGCGACTCGGTCAGCCCGGCGGCGGTCGCGTAATTCAGGCAGCGCGCGATGTCGCGCAGGGCCGGGTGGTCGCCCGATGGCAGCCGCGTCGAGCGCCCGACTATCAGGCGCAGGTAGTGATCAACGGCGCGCAGGAGCGCGTAGCCCTCGGACATCGCCGCGTAGTCTTCTTCGGCGAGAGCGCGGGCGGCGCGCAGTCTGTCGAGCACGCCCTGCGTCGAGCGATCCGCGCCTTCGTCCGGCACGCGCTTGAGCAATTGCAGGTAGCGCGTCGCGAAATAAACGTCGAGCATCCCACCCGCGCCGTACTTGATATCCACGGTCTGACGGCCGCGCCGCGTCCGCTCGCGCTCCAAACGTTCGCGCACGCGGCGCGTCTCAAGGCTCAGAGGTTGCGCGCCCGCGCGCTCGGCCGCGTCGTGAATGATGCGGCGCGCGTCGCGCTCGACCCGCGTCCCGAGTTCCAGGTCGCCGCCCGCCGCCCGCAGCTTGACGTAAGCCAGCCACTCCCAGCCGACGGCGCGCGACGCCAGGTACTCCGTGAAGGCGCGCTCGCCCGTGCACGTCGCGCCGTTGCGTCCGTCGGGCCTGAGGCGCAGGTCCACGCGGTAGAGGTGGCCGTCGCGTGTAATGCTTGAGAGCGCGGCGACGAGCAGCTCCGTGAAGCGCGCGTAAGCCTCGGAAGATTCGAGGCGCGCGATGGGCGAGGGCTCGCGGTCGTCGTGGACCAGCACGATGTCCAGGTCTGAGCCGTAATCCATCCCGCCGCCACCGAGCCGGCCGAGGCCGAGGACGGCGACGCGGGCGCGATTCTCATCTTCGCCGTAGCGCCGGGCCAATTCTCTGCCCGCCAGGAGGCACGCCGCGTCCAGACTCGCCGCGGCCAGCTCCGTCTGCCGGCGGTTGGCCTCGCGCATACTGATTTCGCCCGCCGCGTCGAGCGCGCCGGTCTCTAACAACAGCTGCGCCCACGCGCGCCGCAATTGTGCCATTCCCGCCCCGAAGCTGTCGGAGCTTTCGACCGCCTCCGTGAGCTGCGCGCGGTAATCGCGTGCGCTTTCTTCCTCGGGCGCTTCGCCGGCGGGCAGGGCCAGAATGAGCGCGGGGTTGCTGGCGATCATCTCGCCGAAGAGTTCGGACGCACCGCACAAATGGACGAGCGCCTTGAGTCGCGCGGGCGAAAAGCGAATCTCGCCGCTCGCCTTGTCGAGCGAGGACGCGACACGCGACGCATACGTCAGAGCGCGACGCCGGTTGAGCGACGCGCGCGCCTCGTCGCGCAGGATTTGCTCGACCGCTTCGACCACCCGCGCGTCCGCGTTTTCGCCCGCGCCGCCCTCTGGCGAAAGTCCAGTCAGGTGCGCGGCGAAGACGGTCGCGGCCGAAGTCGCGGCGTCGGTCGGTTTCGCCGAAGCACTGTAAAGACTCTCGGCCGCGCCGCCGAAAGAGTCGGCCGCCGGGCTCACCATCGAACTCACCATTGCGCCCGTCTCTTCTTCGCCTTCCGCCGATTCTTTCCCAAAGACGCGGTCGTAGGCGGCGCGTACGTGAGCGGTGTGCGATTCGAGGGCGCGGTCGAATTGTGCCAGCGCGTCTTCGCCCGCGAAGCTCATGCGGTGCGCGACCAATAGCCGCCGCGACGCTTCGTCCGGCACGGCATGAGTTTGCAGGCCGTGCTCCATTTGCAGGCGGTGTTCGAGCGTGCGCAGAAAGACGTAGGCAGAGGAGAGGTCCGTGCGCTCGCGCTCGGTGATGAGCTGGCGGTCGGCGAGCCGTCCCAAACTGATGAGCGTGTGCGACGCGCGCAGCCAGGAGTCGCGCCCGCCGAAGGCGAGTTGGAGCGCCTGCGCGATGAACTCTATCTCGCGTATGCCGCCTCGGCCGAGCTTAACGTTGAAGCCGCCCGCGTCGTGCGCGTGGTGACGATCAATCTTGAGCTTGGCGAGCCGGACGTGCGAGAGCGCACTCTCCACCGTCACGTCCGGCGCGTAAACGCGATGGCGCACGCGCTCCATGAAGCGCGTGTGGAGTGTCGAGTCGCCAGCGGCCGCGCGCGCGCGAATCAATGCTTGCAGCTCCCAAGCCTGCGCCTTCTCCGTGTAGTAGCGCACGGCCTCGTCAATCGAGGTGGCGAGCGCGCCGTCGCGCCCGAAGGGCCTGAGCCGCAGGTCAACGCGATAGGCCGCGCCTTCGCCCGACTGCTGGCCCACCAGGCGCGCGATTCTTTCGGCGAGCCGGTTGAAGTACTCGCGGTTCGTGATCTCGCCGCGCTCGCCCGCGCCCGAGGTCGTGCCCTCGTCCGAGTAGAGGAAGAAGAGGTCTATGTCGGAGGCGTAGTTCAACTCGAAGGAGCCGAGCTTGCCGAGCGCGACGATTGAGAAGCTGGCGGTGGCCTTGCGCCCGCGCTCGTCCGTGCGCTGCGGCGGGCCGTAGCGGTTGTCCAACTCCTGTCGCGCGAGGCTGAGCGCGTGCGCCAGCACCGCGTCGGCAAGGTTCGACAACTCCTCGGTGATTTCGACGAGCGTGCTTGTGTCGCGTATGTCGCGAAGATAAATACGCAGCAGCTCGCGGCGGCGGAAGCGCGCGAGGACCACCTGCGGGTCCAATTGAGAGTTGGTCAGGCTGAAGCGCGCGAGCGACTCTTTGAATTCCTCGCGTGCCTTGACGCGCGCGTGGGAGCGCTCGCGCCCGAGCCAGGCGAGGTACTCGGGATTCTGTGCCAGCGTGGTCGCGAGCAGCGGGCTATAGGAGGCCAGGGCGAGCGCGTCCGAGAGCAGCCCGGCGTCGCGCTCAAGGGTCCTGGTGGCGCGCGGGTGCTCCGTCTTCAGTCGCTCGAAGAAGAGGCGCGCGCCCGACTGGTCCGGCAAGTCGCGCACGAGCGTTTCGATTTTCTCGTTGAAATCGGGCAAGGTCACAACCGGAGAGAATAATACAGGACGGGATGAAAAGCTGCCCTCCAACTGAAATGGCCCGGCACTTTCGCAGTGCCGGGCCAATTTTCAAGCGCCGCTGGCGAGGCTGTTTAGATGTCGAAGTACATGCCGAACTCCAGGGGGTGCGGGCGCATCCTCAAAGGCTGAATCTCCTTCTCACGTTTGTAGGTGATCCAACGGTCAATCAGTTGCGGCGTGAACACGTCGCCCTTGAGCAGGAAGTCGTGGTCGGCTTCGAGCGCCTTGAGCGACTCGTCGAGCGAGCCCGGCAGACTCGGCACTTCCTTCAAGGCTTCAGGCGAGAGGTCGTAGATGTCCTTGTCGAGCGGCTCGCCGGGGTCAATCCGATTCTGGATGCCGTCGAGGCCCGCGAGCAGCATCGCGGAGAACGCCAGGTACGCGTTGCACGACGGGTCGGGCGGACGAAACTCCAGCCGCTTCTGCTTCGGGTTCTGCGAGAACATCGGGATGCGAATCGCGGCCGAGCGATTGCGCGCTGAGTAAGCCAAGTTCACGGGCGCTTCAAAGCCTGGGACCAGACGCTTATAACTGTTCGTCGTCGGCGCGGCGAAGGCGACGATGGACGGCGCGTGCCTGAGAAGTCCGCCGATGTAGTAGCGCGCCATCTCGGACAGGCCCGCGTAGCCGTCGCCGGCAAACAATGGTTTCTCGCCTTTCCATAAAGATTGATGGCAATGCATGCCCGAGCCGTTGTCGCCGTAGAGCGGCTTCGGCATGAAGGTCGCCGACTTGCCGTAAGTGTAGGCCGTGTTACGCACGACGTACTTGAAGATTTGCAGGTTGTCGGCCGTGCCGAGCAGCGTTGAGTAGCGGAAGTCAATCTCGCACTGGCCGGCGGTCGCGACCTCGTGGTGATGGCACTCGACGTTGATGCCGCAGCTCGCGAGCGTCAGCGAAATCTCCGAGCGCAGGTCCGCGAGCGAGTCCGCCGGCGGAACTGGCACATAACCCTCTTTCGAGCGAATGCGGTAACCGAGGTTCGAGCCGCCGAACTCGTCCGCGTCGCGCCCGCTATTCCAGTGACCCTCGTCGGAATCCACAGTGTAGCCGGCCGAGTTCTGGTCGTTGTGAAACTTGACCGAGTCGAAGACGAAGAACTCCGCCTCTGGTCCGAAGTAGGCCGTGTCGGCCAGTCCAGTGAACTTCAGATAACTCTCGGCGCGCGTGGCAACCGAGCGCGGGTCGAAGGGGTAACCTTCCTTGGTGATCGGGTCAACGGCGTTGGCTATCAGGCAGAGCGTCGGCTCCTCCGAGAAGGGCTCCATCCAGTGGCGGTTTGCGTCCGGGATAAGCAGCATGTCGGACTCGTGAATCGAGGCCCAGCCGCGCAAGGAAGAGGCGTCGAAACCGAAGCCGTCCTCGAACGAGTCTTCGGAGAGTTGGTCAATCGGGAAGGTCAGATGATGCCAGGAGCCGGGCAGGTCTGTGAATCTGACAGAGACGAACTTGGCCCCTTGATCGGAGGCATATTTCAAGACGTTTTTAGCGTTCATGTTTTCTCCTGCAAGAAAATGGGAGTGTTGGGGAAGCGCACCGCGCCGTGGAGGTGAGCGGCATTACACGAATTTCCGAACCGTGGATAAAGTGCGAAGTGCAGCACGGGCCATACTAGCAGCACTGAATTTGAACTGCAATCTCCTGTCCCTAATTTACGCAAGGTCTCTTCAATCTCAGCGAGAAGACGGGAACCACGAAGACACACGAAGCGACACGCAGAGAGTTGAGCTTACTTCGTGTCGCTTCGTGTCGCTTCGTGGTTCGTTTTGTTTCCTTCGCGTTTGCGCCCGCGACGACTCTCGCCGTCCTCTTGCGGCGACCGCGCGCTGATTCTTTCCCGCGCGACACGGCAGAACTCCTCGTGGATCTCGAAGCCTATGAAGTGCCGGCCCAACTCTTGAGCCGCGATAGCCGTCGTGCCGCTGCCCATAAACGGGTCTAGGACAATATGCCCCTCGCGCGTCGCCAGCTTTATCAAATACTTGATGAGTTCGAGCGGCTTCTGCGTCTCGTGCAACCTTTCGCCCGCCTCGTAGTCGAAGCGCAGGACGTTGGTCGGGCTGTGGCCCTCGATTAGACATTCGGCGACGTTGATTCCGCCGACCTCATTCTCCAGCACGTTGTCCAGAATCGTTCGGCGGTACGGCTTGAAGAACCAGGCAATCGGCTCCCAGATGGGTGCTAGATTTCCGACTTTCCAGCCGGCCCACTTCTCCGCCTCGGCATCCAGGCCGCGATGGCGCACGAGATTTTCCAGACTCTGCGCGCGGTGGTGCGCGTTCGATTTTTCCCAGGCGAGAATGTCGCGCAAGAGGAAACCGCTGTCCTCGAACGCGACGATGGCGCGGTGCAGCGTCCGCCGCGCGCCGAAGATGAAGACGCTGGCCCCTTCCTTCATCAGCGGGAAGAGCATCTCCGTCCAACGCCGGCACCACGCCCCGTATTCTTTCGGAATATTTCTATCGGCGGCGTTCCAGCCGTTAATCGGTTTGCCCCTTCTCTTGAAACCAGATTTACCACGCTGCGCCGGGGATTGGCCCAGAAGCGCGGAATTAGTGTTGCTATGAAGCACGTCCCAATCGGCGAGATTTATCCCATACGGGATGTCCGAGAGGCAGAGATGAATGGACTCCTGTGGAAGATTCGGCAGGTGCGCCGTGCAATCGTCGCAAGTTATAGCATCAATATAATTCTCTAAAGAGTTGCCCATGAAGTTGGTGGAATTTTCCGGGTATGACGAGCGGTCGCCGGGCGAATAAAAAGTCTTGCATTATATTTCCGCCCGAGAGCCTGTCAAGGTTTTCCCGGCGCGCTCGGACAATAACTATTTTCCCGGAGAGACCTTTTCGGGACTTAAACCTTTGCCGTGCCTAGTTTACCCCGGCCCGCGCGGTGGGGCTCGGGGAAAATAGTTATTGTTTGCCCCCGCGTTTTCTGTTAAATTGCCCGCCTAGTGTCCATCCCTGAAACTAAGGCTAACGAGGCTCGGATGTTGGAGGGGCAACTGCGCTTCGGACGCAACAATCCACACGCGCACGGCTTCAATTAGAGACAAGCAGGAGACCGCTCAAATTGACCACGGCCATCGAACAGACGCTTGAAACTTACGGCATAGAAAATTGGGGCGCAGGTTACTTTGACGTTAATCGCAAGGGCAATTTAATTGTGCACCCGGCGGAGAACGACGGACGCGCCGCCGACCTCAAGGAGATCATAGACGACCTCGCGCGGCGCGGCATCGGCACCCCTGTGCTCCTGCGCTTCCCCCAACTAGTCGCGAGCCAGGTCCGCAAACTCCAGCGCGCTTTCAGCAAGTCCATACGCGAGTATGAGTATCAGGGCTCGCATATGTGCGTCTACCCGATGAAGGTTAACCAGCAGCGCGCCGTCGTCGAAGAATATTTGCGCGAAGGCTCACGCTACGACTTCGGCCTCGAAGCCGGCTCGAAGGCGGAGCTTTACGCCGCGCTCGCGCTCGACCAGCCGTCCGACAGTTTGCTCGTCCTCAACGGCTTCAAGGACGAGGAGTTCATAGCGCTGGCCTTCGCCGGGGCCAAGTGCGGCAAGCGCGTCGTCATCGTCATCGAGAAGCTGAACGAATTGGACCATGTGCTGCGCATCGCCGAGACCCACGAGGGCGACTTGCCGATGATTGGCATGCGCGTCAAGCTCTACTCGAAGGGCTCCGGCCGCTGGGAAAAGTCCGGCGGCGAGGCGGCCAAGTTCGGCCTGACCACGACAGAGATTCTCGAAGTCATACGCCGTCTGCACGACGCCGACCGCGTGGACATGCTCAGGCTCCTGCACTTTCACATCGGCTCGCAGCTCACGGACATCAAGCGCATCAAGAATGCGATGAAGGAGGCGGCGCGCGTCTACGCCAAGGTGCGCCAGATGAAAATCCCCATCGAGCTGCTGGACGTGGGCGGCGGGATGGCCGTTGACTACGACGGCTCGAAGACGGCGTTTGACTCCTCGGCCAACTACACGGCGCAGGAGTTTGCCAACGATGTCATCTACACGATCATGCAGGTCTGCGACGACGAGAACGTGCCGCACCCGACCATCATCCAGGAGTCGGGCCGCTTCCTCGCCGCCTACCACGCCATCCTCGTCACCAACGTCGTGGACGAGATCGAAACCGTCGTCGAGGACATCACGCCGATTGAGATTGACGACGACGACCCGCAGGTCGTGGTCGAGCTTGGCGACCTGCGCGAGACGGTCTCGGTGAAAAACTACCGCGAGTATTACCACGACGCTCTCGAACACCGTGAAGAGTTATTCACGCTCTTCAACCTCGGCCTGATCTCGCTGGAAGACCGCGCCAAAGGTGAGGTCTTGTTCTGGGACGTGTGCGAGCGCGCGGACAAGTACGCGCAGCAGGCCAAGTACGTTTCCGAAGAGTTCGGCGAGTTGCGCCGGCTGCTCTGTGCCAAATATCTGACCAACTTTTCGGTCTTCCGCTCCGTGCCGGACCACTGGGCGCTCGACCAGTTGTTTCCCATCGTGCCCATTCACGGGTTGAACAAGCCGCCGACAGAGTACGCCACGCTCTGCGACATCACTTGCGACTCGGACGGCATCGTGGACAAGTTCGTTGACCTGCACGACGTGAAGCAGGTCCTGGAGCTGCACCCGCTCAACAAGGACGAGCCTTATTACCTGGCCTTCATGCTCGTCGGCGCGTACCAGGAGGTGATGGGCAACAGCCACAACCTCTTCGGCGCGCCCAACGAGGCGCACGTGCACATTGACGAGGACGGCTATCTGATTAAGAAAGTGATTCGCGGCACTTCCATCGGCCAAGCCGTCGAGCGCGCGCGCTACGAGCGCAGCCTCTTGCACGACGGCTTCCGCCGCCAGGTCGCGCAGCGCGTCAAGCGCGAGGAGTTGACCGAGGCCGAAGCCGCCGAGCTGATAGAGTTCTATGAGTCGCGCTTCGATGCCTACACCTACCTCGCCATCAACGGGAAGACCAATCGCGGGAAACGAAGGGACTAAAACAAGTGATAAGTGATAAGTGATAAGTGATGAGTAAAAGAAAGACGGTTTTTAACTTATCACTTATCACTCATCACTTATCACTTCGGAGAATCTTATGGTGACTCAGCGGAGACCGAAACCCTCGAAGTATTTGACTGTGCCGACGCGCCCCGTGCAGGTTGACCGCGACCGCTCGGTGGCCGGGCTGTTGGAGAAAATGGAGGGCACAGGCTTTGGCGGGCGGCAGTTGGCCGAATCGCACCGCATCTGGCTCGACATGCTCGGCGACAACACGACTATCTATCTCGCCGGCTCCGGCGCGCTCATCCCCGCCGGGATGCGGCGGCTCCTCGCCTACGTCATCAAGAACCGCTTCGTGGACGTGCTCGTGCTCTCCGGCTCGATCATCTTCCACGACCTGCACGAGACCCTCGGCCGCCATCACTTCCAGGCGCACCCGAGCATGACGGACGCGGAACTCGAAGCCTCGCAGATCAACCGCATGTGGGACCTGCTCGCGTCTGATGAGGAGTACCGCGAGGCTGAAGAGTGGGTCGGCGGCTTCAGCAGCCAGCTAGACCAGTCGCGCCCCTACTCGACGCGCGAGTTCCTGCACCTTCTCGGCCGCGAGCTGGCCGAGATCGCGACCGAAGACGGCGTCCTGACTTCCGCCTACAAGTCGCGTGTGCCAATTTTCTGCCCGTCCATCGCTGACAGTTCCATCAGCATCGGCATCGCCGCGTCGCGCTTCGAGAAGAAGAACAACTTCCAGTTCGACATCATCCAGGACGTGCTCGACATGACGCAGATCGCGGCGCGCGCGCGCGTCTCTGGCGTCATACACCTCGGCGGCGGGACCAGCAAGAGCTTCATCCAGCAGACGGAAATCTCCACCAACATCGTCAAGATTCCGGCGCGCGGCCACAAGTACGCCATCACCATCGCGACGGACGCGCCCCACCCCGGCGGGCGCTCCAGCGCCACGGGCGCAGCCGGCGACGAAGCCCTCGTCTTCGGCAAACTACAACGCGGCGCGCACACCGCCTACGTCCCCTGTGACGCAACCATCGCGCTCCCCCTGCTCGTCACCGCGCTCTCGCAAACCGCCGCCAAATACATGAAAGGCCGCAAGCGCCCCAACTTCACCTTCGCGGCCAAAGACCTGACGATTGAAGTGCCGTAAGAGATAAGTAGACGGAAGCCGGTAGCCAGCAGTCTGTTCAAAACGAAAGCAGACTGCTGGCTATTACTTTGCGCGGTTAATAAATCTCCTGATGAGGGAAGGGATTATTATCCGAATCCGCCAGTGCGGCCTAACGGTTGAGGAATTCCTCGCGGCTTCTGGATTCTGCCTTCCGTCTTTTGTAAACTTCCCTCATGTCTGAATCAGCACATCTTCCGATGAACTTCGGCGGGATCGCCGAGGAGGAGTTTTCGAGTTTCGAGCGGGCGCGCATCGTCGTGTGGCCTGTCTCTTACGAGGGCACTGTCTCTTACGGGACGGGGACGGGGCGCGGGGCGGAGGCCATCATTGACGCGTCGCGCAACATGGAGCTTTACGACGAGGAGACGGACGCGGAGGTCTACAAGCTGGGCATCCACACGGTCGAGGAGTCGCCGTCGGTTGAGCCGCCCGCGCGCATGATGGAGTCGCTCTACGAGCGCGCGAGCGAGTTGGTCTCGGCCGGCAAGTTCGTCGCGATGATCGGCGGCGAGCATTCGGTGAGCGCGCCCGTCATACGCGCGCACGCGGAGCGCTACGACAACCTCTCCATCCTACAGATAGACGCGCACGCCGACCTGCGCGACACCTACGACGGCACGCCGCACTCGCACGCCTCGATCATGGCCCGCGTCACGCGCGACATGCGACTGCCCGCCGTGCAGTGCGGGATACGCTCCATCTCGGCCCAGGAGGCGCGCGCGCTGGACGAGTTGCCGACGCGAATTTTTTGGGCCAAAGACATCGTCGGGCGCTCAGACTGGTGGGACAACGCCGTGGACGGGCTCACCGAGAACGTCTACCTGACCGTGGACATTGACGGCCTGGACCCCTCGCTCGTCGCGCAGACGGGGACGCCCGAGCCGGGCGGACTCGGCTGGTACGAGACCATAGGCTTAATTCGCACGCTCGCGCGCAAGCGGCGAGTCGTCGGGATGGACCTGACGGAATACTCCTACGTCGAGGGCCAGGACGCCTCCGCCTTCCTCTGCGCCAAGCTCATCTATAAAACGCTCGCGTTCATCTTCGAGGGCGAGACGCCCCGCGTGCGCGGCTCCTGAGTGTTACTCATCCATCCTTCGACCATCTTCCGCAACTTCGGGAAGCTCAACCGTCGGCCGCGCCAGGCGATGTCGCGCAGGCCGTTGACGGCCGTGAAGGTCGGATGGTAGCGCAGGTATAAGTCTTCATCCTCTGTCTCGCCCCAGCCGCCGTCCGCGTTCTGCCGCGAGAGCACGTAGCTCGTCCCCTTGCGAATCAGCGGGTCGTCGTCGCTCACGCCGAACGCCTTGAGCGAGTCCAGAAACTCGCCGGTCATCTCAGGGTCTTCAAGCCTGATGGCCTCTTCCAAATTACTTTTCAGGAACTCGAACTCGTCGGGCAGCCAGCGCGGCGAGAGTTGGTAGAGGTTGTAATGGTTCAGCGTGTAGACGACGTGCGTGACGGCGTAAACGGTCCAGTAGTAATCCGCGTTCTCGCCGCCGTCGGCCCCGCCGTACGGGCGCATCTGCGGGAGCCACTTGATGACATCGCGGAACGTCGCGCCGACCCTCACGCCATAGCGCTCGCCCAGGTAAGAGACGATGAGCGCGTCAATCCAAGCGCCGTAGCGCCCGAGCATCACGAGCGGCCGGCGGCAGTCCAGACACTTCCGACGCCCGCGCGCGTTGACCGCGCCGCACTCGCAAACGTCCGGCACGTCTTCGGGCGGCGGCTCGCTCTCGGGGTCGAACCTGTAAAAATCACGGGCCGTAAAATTTCTCAGGGCGCTGCGGATTTGCGTTTTCAGCCGCGCGTCACGCACGCCCAGACGGTCGGCCGCGTCGCTGCCGAAGACCAGGTTGGAGAGGTCTTCGGCGCTGACTCCTGCTGGCACAGAACTGTGCTCGCGCCGCCACACGCGCGCACGCTCGCGCCCCGCCGCCCGCGCCGCTCGCCGCAAGTCTTCGTCTTTGGAATTGGACGCGATGGTGTGGAAGCAGAAGAGCAGGTCGTACCCGTAATGCTCGAAGCACTCGGGGTCTTGCGCGACGCCGTAGAGAAACGCCAGCCCGCGCCTCGCGGCCTCCGCGCGCTTCTGACTCAGGCTTCGCGGCATGGCTTGTCTCTCCCCGAATATGACCGCGAGGTTCTCTCAAGAGAGCCACTGGAGAACGTCGTCTCCGGTCTGCCGCGCGCCGCCGACGACGTGTAGAAAATAGTCTTCGAGCGAGAGCGGCCCGCGACGCGCCTCCGCGCCGTCGCCCTCGACCTCTATCCCGCGCCGCAGCTCGTCCAGCGAGCCGGCGGCGACGAGCCTCCCCTGCGAAATGATGGCGATGTCCGTGCAAAGCCGCTCGACGATTTCGAGGACGTGCGAAGTGAGGAAGACCGTCAGGCCGCGCGCCGTCAGCCGCGAGAGTAGATTCTTGAGCGTGCGCGAGGCGATGGTGTCCACGCCCTCGAAAGGCTCATCCAAAAAAAGTATCTCGGGGCGGTGAATCAACGCGCAGGCGAGCGAGAGTTTCTTCTTCATCCCGTGCGAGTACTCGACCACGAGCTTGCGCGGCTCCGCGTCCAGCTCCATCAACGCCAGCAGCTCATCCGTACGCTCCGCGATCTCGCTCTTCTGAAGCCCGTACATACGGCCCGTGAACGTCAGCATCTCCGCGCCCGTCAGCCGCTCGAACAGATTCAAATCCTCCGGCACGACGCCGATTCTTCGCTTGACCTCCATCGCCTCCGTCTCCATGTCGCGCCCCATGACGCGAATCTCGCCGGAGGTCGGCGCGAGCAAGCCCGTCAGCATCTTGATGGTCGTTGATTTCCCAGCGCCGTTCGGCCCGAGGAAACCGAAGAAGCGCCCGCGCTCGACGCGCAGGTTGATGTGGTCCACGGCCGTGAACTCGCCGAAGCGCCGGACGAGGTTGGAAGTTTCGACCGCCGGCCGGCGCGCGGAATTGAGCGAGGCGTCGTCTATCATGCCTAGCTTTGTACGCGCGCCGTGCGGAGACAGTCAAGCTCGAAGGGATGAGGGATGAGGGATGAGGGATGAAAAGGGGTTGAGTGAAAAGGTCAACGGAATCTGACACTCAAACTTCTTCTTCATCCCTCATCCCTCATCCCTCATCCCTTCAACAGCGGCTGCGCCTCGTCGGCGCGAACGTACTGTGGAAGCGTGCGGTGCGTGCTCATCATGAAGGCGGTGGAGCTGGCGCGGAGCGCGTTGCCGTGCGTGGCGGCGAGGCGCGCGAGGCGGCTGAACAAAGAGTCGCCGTAGTAGTAGCCGTCGCGCAAACTGACGAGCACGTCCGCCGTGTGGCCGACGCGCGGCGCGTGGAGCGAGAGGAAAAGATTTGAGACGGCGTCCGGGTAGACGTGCGACGCGGTGCGCTCGTACCACGCGTGGTCGGCCGCGTAGCCGCCCTCGTCGAGCAGCCCCGCTCCCCTCAATTGGTTGATGACCGGGGCGAGTTCGAGCGGGTCGCCCGTGATCTGCTCGTAGCGATACGCTGTGCCAGTTTCGTCCGTGCGCTGGTGAATGCGCGCCGCGCCGCGCCTTCCCTTCACCACGACCGCCGCCGGGCCTTCGCGGTGGACAGAGAAGTCCACGCCTTCGAGGTCAACGAGCGAGGCGGCAACCGTAGCGGCGGCCTCTTCGTCCGCGCAGTAGAGCGCCGCGTAGCTGCACAGGCCGAAGGCTGGCACGGAGACCGCGCGCCGCTCGCCGCCGCGCAAGTTGTCCGTCAACACAAACCCGTTCCGCCGCAGGTGCGTTTGCAGGTTGACGCGCCTGTTCTCTTCGAGGTTCATCCCGTGGTCCGAGAACAGCACTATCTCCGTCTCGTCGCCGCAGTAGGCTTGAATCTGCTTCAGGATTTTGTCGAGCGAGTTGAGCGCGACCGTCAGACGTTTTGGTCCACGGATGTGCATCAGGCCGTCCGTGCCTTTGAGGAAGGCGAAGAAGTCTTTTTCCTGCGGCGCGCGGCGGAAGCGTTCGTGAAAGCGGCGCATGTCCGCGCGCCAGACCGTTTCGGGCGCGACGTAGACGAGGAACTCGAAGGGCAGCGGCTCCTGGTAATCCAGCTCGTCCATGTAAGACGAAGGCTTCTTGTCGGGCGTGCGCCAGCCTATGTACTTACGCATGCCGCCGCGAAGCTCCCTCGCCCCACGGTCGAAGTAAAGGCTCTCGTAGCCGAGCGGCGCGGTCGCGCCGAGCATCCGTGAGAGCGCGACGTTCGTCATCGTCGGGAATGGCGAGAGCAGGCGCGCGGGCTCGTTAAAATTCTCGAACATGCCGCGCCCCTTCGCGCCCTTCAAGACCTCGTACGGTACGCCGTCCAGGCACAAGAGCAGCCGGCGCGGCCTGGTCAGCCCCGCGCGCTCGATTGAATTCTCCCCGTTGGTTTTCATTCCGAAACGCTCTTTCCGTTGTTCTTCAACTTGTAAGGTTCTTTCAAGCCCTGCTTTGCCTGCTCGTGCGCGTTCGACGCGTCGGGCCGCGTGAGCACGATGCGATATTGTGCCAGCGCGTCGTTGCGCTTGCCAGCGAGGTCGAAGGCGCGCGCCGCGCTCAGGTGCGCCACGGTCGCGAGGCCCGGCTCCGCGCCCGTAGCGTTGGCCGCCGCCAGAAACTCGCGCGCGGCCGCTTCGGGCTGGCCCGCGTCGAAGAGCGCTTCGCCGTAGAGGAAGTGTATGCGGTCGAGAGAGCGCGCGGCGGCGCGGTCGTGGACCAGCGCGTCGAAAACGGCTAACGCTTCCGTCTCGGCCTTCTTCGCCTCGGCCTCGCGCCCGGCCACGCGCTCGGCCGCCGCCAGCGAGACGAGCGCGTCCGCGGCTTCGAGCTTGAAGAGGTAGTTGCGCGGGTACTTCGCGCCCAAATCACTCGCCATCGCCAGCGCGTCACTGTAGCGACGCTCGCGCTTGAACAAGACTATCAGCAAGGCGCGCGCGTCGTCTTTGGCCCAACGCCCTTCGGCGACGACACGCTGAAGCGTCGCCAGGCCACGCTTCTTCGAGCCGCGCGTCCCGACGATGCTCGCCAGCAGCTTGACAGGGGCGGGCAGGCTCCCGACCACGTAGTCGTAAAAGCCTATGGTCAGCTCCGCGTCGTGGAAAGAAGGGTCCAGCTTGATGACTTCGCGGTGGCGGTCAACGCTGCTCGACCCGTCGCTCAGCGCGGACATAAAGCTGCGCTGGATGGTCGTACTGAACGCGGCCTTCAAGCCCTCGGCCGCGCCTAGGAAGTAGAGCGCTTCAACGTCTTTCGGGTTACGGCGGAGCCGCGCCTTGGCGAGCTGGGCCGCCGTTCTGGTTAAGTCGCGGAACTCCTCGACCATGCGCGGGTCCGGCTTGTCTTCCTTCTGCTCGTAGAAGGAGTCGCTGCTGTAGAGCGAGGCTTGGAGGCGCTGCGATTCGTTCAAGGTCTTCGCCCAGAGCGCGGCGGCGAGAAACTGTGGCCCCGCCGGGTGGTCCGGGAAGAGCCGCACGATCTCTTTGAAATTCTTGCGCGCCGTTTCGTAGTCCAGGTTGTAGAGCGCCTCGAAGCCCGCGACGCGCAGCTCGTCCAGGCGCGCACTGCCGGCCGTGGCGCTCTCGTCCCTCACGGCGGCGACCTTTTCGGTTGCCTGCTGCGCGCTCGCGCAGAGTGTGCCAATCGTCAGGGCGAGGAATAAGGTAAGTAGTTTCCGCAAAGCCATTCTTCTTTCTCCCACACGCGCTTACTTCTTCGGCGCGGCGTTCTCAGTTTTAGTCTCCACCTTGACGGACGCGCGTAGCCTGGTCAGCCGGTCAACCACGCGCGAGGCCATCAGCGGCGCGCCGTCGCCGCCGCCCCACGCGTAAACCTTCCCCGCCGTCACGACGATGCCCGTGCGCTGGTGGCGGACGGAGAAGTTGAACTCCCAGGTCAGCGGCACATGCTCTACCTCAAGAATCAGGTCCGCGACCTCGCTCTCGCTGACGAGCGAGAGGTTCCAGTCCGTGAACTCGTGCCGCTTGCGCAATTCGTTGACCAGTTGGACCGACGTGAAGACGTTGCTGCGCGAAGTGACGTACAGCGTCCTGGAAGCAGCGAGGAGTTTGGCCGGATCGGTCTCGCGTATCACCAAAGAGCCTGGGCCGGCGGGCGCGAGCGCGGTGGTCGGGCGCTGCGGCACGTCCGCCTGCGGCATGGGCGCAATCGGCGTGGTCGAAGATTGCGCAATTGGAATAGCCGGGCTCAGGTTGCGCGGCCCGTAAACGTAGGGGGACGGCGTTGCCGCAGCCGCTTGCGTGACCGTGACCGAGCGCACGAGGCCGACGACGTTGTAGAGCGGGACGGCGTAGCTCCGCGTGCCTGCTTGCCTGAGCGGCGCGATGAGGCCGATGACCTGACCGTAGTTGTCCAGAAGAATGCCGCCCGAAGATTCTGGCCCAGGAGGCTCCGTGAATTTCAGGACGCGGAAGCCGGAGCCCGCGCCCGGAATCTCCTCTGCCAAAGTGATAGCGCTCAGGACGCCGCACGGCTCAACGGCCGCGCGCCCGCCCACGTTGTAAATGGCGCGCACCTCCACGCCGACCATCGCCTCGTTAGTCGCGCCGATGCCGACGTAAGGCGTGCTCGTCGCATAGATGCGGAGCACGGCGACGTTGCGCCGCTCGTCGGTGGTCGCCACTTCCACGCGGTCGTAAGTCTCGCCGTCGGCCATGCGTACCTGAATCTCGCGCGCGCCCCGCACAAGGTTGTAAGCCGTCAGGAGCAGGCCGTCGCCGCGGACGAACACGCCGGAGCCGACCGCCTGAAAATTCCCCGCCGCGTCGCGCACTAGAACGGTGACGACGGCTGGGCCAATTCTGCGGCCCAACTCGTCATCCTGTGCCAGCGCGACCGGGCCGGCGGCGAGGGCCAACAGCAGCAGCGTCGCCGCCAGGACAAAACGGAACCTCATTAACTCACCCTTGATTTTTATGACTGTCTTTGAGTGCACGTTCGATTACCCGCCGTAACTTTCGAGATACTTCACGCCCGCGCCCGTGTTGAAGAGGACGACGCGCTCGTCCTCTCTGATTTGGCCCACGGCGAGGAGCTTCCTCAGCGCGGGCAGGCAGGCCGCTCCTTCGGGCGCGCAGAAAAGACCCTCGGCTGCGCCGATCTCGCGCGTCGCCGCAATCAGCTCTTCATCAGTTACGCTGACGGCCGCGCCGCCGGATGCCTTGAGCGCGTCGAGAATCAGAAAGTCGCCGATGGCGCGCGGAACCCTCAGGCCCGACGCCACGGTTGCCGCATTCGGGAACTCGTCCGCGAATCGCTTGCCTTCCTCGAACGCGCGCACGATGGGAGCGCAACCGGCGGCCTGCACCGTCACCATGCGCGGGCGCTGACTGCCTATCCAGCCCATCTGCTCCATCTCGTCGAAAGCCTTCCACATGCCAATGAGCCCCGTGCCGCCGCCCGTCGGGTAGATGATGGCGTCCGGCAATTCCCAATCGAGTTGTTCGGCCAATTCGTAGCCGAGCGTCTTCTTTCCCTCGACGCGGTACGGCTCCTTCAGAGTCGAAACGTCGAACCAGCCCTCGGCCTCTTTGCGCCTCGCCACTTCCGCGCCGCAGTCCGTAATCAAGCCGTCCATCAACTCGACGTGCGCGCCCGTCTGCTCACACTCGACGACGTTAGCGCGCGGCGTATCACGCGGCATGAAGATGAAGGCTTCGAGCCCCGCTCGCGCGCTGTAGGCCGCGAGCGCGCCCGCCGCGTTCCCGGCCGACGGGACGGCGAGCTTCGTCACGCCGAGTTCCTTCGCCATCGAGACGGCCGCCGTCATCCCACGCGCCTTGAAACTCTGCGTCGGGTTCTGCGACTCGTCCTTGATGAAGAGCCGTGGCATCGAGAGGCGCGCGCCGAGGCGCTCGGCGTGGAGGAGCGGCGTCCAGCCCTCGCCCAACGAGACGATGTTCTCGTCACGCTCGACGGGCAGCACCTCGCGGTAACGCCAGAGGTCCGCGCACCTATCCTTCAAAGATTCCTTTGTCAAACTCCGCGCCGCGCGCTCCAGGTCGTAGCGCACCAGCAACGGCTTCCCGCATTCCGTGCAAAGGTTGTGCAACCGTCGTGCCTCGTAACCACGCCCGCACGCCCCGCATTCCAAGTGACTAACGTTCATCGTTTTATCTCTTTCCTTTAAGATTTTCCGCCATTTTAGCAGAGCAGTTGCCGGGCGTTTCATCCGTCAGGTGGAGTAAACATCCGGCAGTAGGCAGCAGGCAGTGGGCAGTGGGCAGTTAAAACCTTGACGCCGAATCTGGACTCCTGAGCTTCAAATTTCAAGATTGCTGGCGTTCGACGACTGCTCACTGCCCACTGCCTACCGCCCACTGGCTTTTTCCGACCGCTTCGTTTACCCTCTCCACTTAATCTTAACTTTATGGCTATACGCTTGCTCGCCCTAGACCTCGACGGGACGTTGCTCAACTCGCGTGGCGAACTGTCGGAGCGCAACCTAAGGGCAATATCGGCGGCGCGCGCGCAGGGCGTGCGCGTCGCGCTCGTGACGGGCCGCCGCTTTCGCGACGCGCGCCCGCTGGCACTCGAACTTGGATTGGACGTGCCGGTCATCTCGCACAACGGCGCGCTCACCAAGCACGCACGCACGCTTGAGACCGTCGCGGTCAAGTTGCTACCGCTCGAAGCCGCGCGCGCGGTTCTAAGTCTGGGGCGCGCGTCGGGCGCGGACGCGCTCGTCAGCGACGACGCCGAAGGGCCGGGCGTGCTGGTTTACGATCACATGAGCGACAACAATCCAGCGCTCGCCAGGTACGTCGCCTGGGCACGCCGGATTCACGGCGCGGAAGCCGAAGAGGCCGTCAGGCGCGTTCCCGACCTCGAAGAATATTTGGACCACGCGCCCGTGCACGTCTCCTTCTCCGGCGGCGTCGAGAGGATGAAGAGTTTTGAAGAGAAGTTAATGAACGCGCTTGGCGCGCGCGTGAAAGTCCTGAGCACCGTCTACCCGAAGCTGGATTTCGCGCTTCTGGACGTGCTACACCCGTTGGTCTCGAAAGGCATCGGCGTGGAGGCGGCCGCGCGCGAACTGAGCCTCGGGCGCGAAGAGGTGATGGCCGTCGGCGACAATTTCAACGACCTGGAGATGCTGCAATACGCGGGCACGGGCGTCCTGATGGGCAACGCCGAAGCACGCCTGCGCGCCCTCGTCGCGGACCTTCCGCACTACCACCCGACGGCCACCAACGACGAAGACGGCGTGGCCCTGGCAATCGAGAAATTCATACTACGGGGGGATGGGGGTTAGGGGTTGGGGGTTGGGGAAGAGATAAAACTATTTTCCCCAACCCCCAACCCCTAACCCCCATCCCCCGCTTTTAAGGAGCATCAATGGCAAACAGAGTTGCAGTGATTCAGACGAACATGGGCACGATCCGCTTCGAGCTGTTGGAGCAGGACGCGCCGAAGACGACGGAGAATTTCAGGCTGCTGGCCGAGCGCGGCTACTACGACGGCATTATCTTCCACCGCGTCATCAAGGGCTTCATGATTCAGGGCGGCGACCCTCTGGGCATGGGCTACGGCGGCGAGTCCGCGTGGGGCGGCAAGTTCAACGACGAGATTAACCGGCAGTCGCCGCTCTACCAGGGGCCGTACCAGGCCGGCACGGTGGCGATGGCGAACTCGGGGCCGAACACTAACGGCTCGCAGTTCTTCATCATGCACGTTGACTACCCGCTGCCGCCCAGCTACACCAAGTTCGGCCGCATCATCGAAGGCCAGGACGTGGTCAACGCCATCGCACAGACCCAGACCGACCGCAACGACAAGCCGACCTCGCCGGTGACGATGGAGAAAGTAACGATAGAAGAACAATGATGAATGCGGAATGCGGAGTGATGAATTAGAAAGCAGTTTGCCTTTTAATTCATCACTCATCATTCCGCATTCCGCATTGTATTTATCGGTCCATGCCCGTGGCCCAATCCTGGCGCGCGGCGGATGGCGTCCGTGACGAAGCGCTTGGCCGCTTCGACTGATTCTTCGAGAGTCAGCCCGCGGCCCAGGCAGGCGGCAATCGCGGCCGACAGCGTGCAGCCAGTCCCGTGCGTACTGGTCGTCTCAATCCACTCCCCGCGAAACACCCTCACGCGCCCCTCATCATCAAGGATGTCAACTGCGGCCGGCCGGACTTCATCCCTCATCCCTCCGCCCTCATCCCTTCTTTTCAGGTGTCCCCCTTTGACGAGGACGGCGCGCGCGCCCATCTCGCGCATCATGCTCGCGGCGCGGCGCATCGCGTCTTCGTCTTCAATCCTGAGGCCCGTGATGCGCTCGGCCTCCGGGATGTTCGGCGTCAGGACGCGCGCCAGCGGCAGCAGCTCCGAGACGAGGGCCGCCAGCGCCTCGTCGTCAATCAAGTCGTAGCCCGAGGTCGAGCGCACGACCGGGTCAACCACCGGCGCGGGCAAGTCTGTTTCGCGGAAGAGGCGCGCGACCTCCGCGATCACTGCGCGCGTCGGCAGCATCCCCGTCTTCGCGCACGCGACCCGGAAGTCTTCGATGACCGGCAGAACTTGCGCGCGCACGTCACGGGCCGTCTGATGCACTGCGCCGAACACACCCATCGTGTTCTGGAACGTGAGCGACGTGACGGCCGCCGCCGCGAAGCACCCGAAGGCCGTGAAGGTCTTCACGTCGGCGACTACGCCCGCGCCGCCAGACGGGTCGAAACCCGCGATGGTCAGCGCGACGGGCGGAACCTTCTGATCGTCATCAACCATGTCAGCATTATACCGACTGTCGTCTAATCCTGCCGTCACTCGTCAGCCCCGAATTGTGCCAACCGCCTGTGCCAGTTGTTCGGGGTCGCCGAACAATCGAATCGCGGCCACTCCGCTCGCGCCGGCGCGCAGGGCTTCGGCCGCGTTCTCGCTCGTCACGCCGCCGAGGGCGACGAGCGGGAAGGGCGCGACCACTCGCGCCGCTTCGCGCAATGATTCGAGGCCGACGGGCGGGCCGTAGGCGCGTTTCGAGGGAGTGTCGAAGACGGGGCCGAAGACGGCGAAGTCCGCGCCGTGCTCACGCGCCGCGCTTGCTTCCGCGAGCGAGTGCGTCGAGATGCCTATCAGAAATTCTGGGCCAAAAGTTTGCCGGACGATTGAGGCTTCGAGCGAGCGAGCGGTGAGATGAACGCCGTCCGCGCCGGCCGCGCGCGCGATGTCTGCGCGGTCGTTGACGAGGAGCCGCGTTTCTGTGCCATGCACGAGTTCGGCCGAGCGCGCGGTCAACTCATAGAGCACGCGCGCCGTGAGACGCTTTTCGCGCAGTTGGACGAGAGAGACTTTGGCCCGGACGGCTGCGGCGATAAGTCGCAGGATGTTTTGGAACTCTTCAGCGGCCGGGTCCGTGGACGGCGTCGTCGCGCCGCTCGTGATCAGGTAGATAATCGGCTGTGGCAGGTTCAACGACATTGGTCCGTGGCGCGGAAGGCTTGACGGCGGGTCCGGCTTCGAGCGCGCGCACGGTCTGCTGAAAGTGCGCTATCTCCCAGGCGGCGATGGCGAGGTTGAGCAGCCCGATTCCCGACACGGCCCCGCGCACCCAGCCGGAAGAGACTGCGTACTGCAAACCCTTGATGCCCGTCTTTTGCGCCGCGTAGAGCAGGAAGTAGTTGTCGCCCCAGTCGCCCAGCCCGAAGGTCGGGAGGAAAGGGATGACGTGCATCCACGGCAGCAGCGTGAGCACGAGCCCGACCTCTATGCAGAGGATGATGTAGAAGATGACGCTGAGCCTGGCTGCCATACTCATGAATCGTAAAGCGTAAATCGTCAATCGTCAAAGAGCGACGGGGCTTTTCCATCCACGAGTTACGATTCACGATTGACGGCTTTTTGCGCTTGCAGCTCGCGCAGCTTGTCGGCGACGCCGCGATAGGAGATGTCTATCCCGTAAACTTCCGTGAACACGTCTATCGCGCTGTCCAGCTCGCCCATCTGCTCGTAGGCCGTGCCGAGGTCGTAGCGCAGCGCCTGATACTCGTCCTCCGTGTGGCCCGGCGCTTCCAAACCCTTCTTGAACCACATCACGGCGAGGCGCGGCATCTCTTTGCGCATGAAGCAGTGGCCCAGCATGTTGCAGCATTGCAGGTAACGCGGTGTGCCGTCGCGCGGGCTTGTGAGCGCGGCCGCGGCCTGAAACTCTTCGACCGCCTCGTCCAGCAGCTCCATCTCCTGATAGGCGATGCCCAGGTTGTAATGCGTCTCGTAGTCGCCGTCCGACTCGGGCGACTCCTCCTCGGCAGCCTCGCGAAACTCGTCGAAGATGGCGGCGAGGCCGGGGTCAATCCCGGGCCGGACCAGAGGGGCCGTGGACGGTGCGGGCTGCGGCTGAGCTGTGGGAGGCGCGGGCTCCGGCTGCACCTGCTTCAACTCAACAAAGGTGTCGGGCTCTATGGTAGGGACTTCCTCCGCCACGTCATAACTGGCGAAGCCCTCGAACTCGATGGTCTGGGCCGGTTGCGCGGCCGCCGTTTTTGGCACGCCCCCCGGACTCAGCCGCGCGCGCCGGCTGTCAATCTCCGCGTGCGCGCCGAACTGCCGCTCCAGCATGTCGAGCGTGTCGGCCGCGATGTCCAGGTAGCCCTGGTCCAAATAGAAGTCAACGCTGTCCAGCTCCTGCCGCAAGAGCGCCTCGTGCCGAGGGTCAGTCTCGCCCGGAGCCGACGGCGTGCCGGCTTGAGTGCCGACTGGCGCGGCCCCGGCGGGCTCAGCCGAGTGGAAATCGTATTCCTGGAAGCTGGTGGGCGAGGCGGCCGTGCCCGGCGCGCTCGCGGCCGTGCCGGAAGCGGAGGCCCAGTCTTCGTTGAGGTCCGCGAACGAGGCCGATGGGTCCGGCGGCGCGGGCGGCGCGACCGAGTTGAACTCAAACTCGGCGGACTCTGCGGCGGGCATCCCCATCGCGTCGGCCGTGGACGCGGCGTCGTCCGTCAGCGTGAAGCTCTCGAACGACGGGACCTCTTCCACAGTCTCGTCGTGATGCTGTTCGGTGTCAGCTTCCGGCGGCGGCGACGGAGCCGCGTGGCCGAGGGCGTGCAGCCGTTCGAGGTAGCGCTGGTCGGGCGCGAACTGTGCCAGTTGGAGGAGGGCCGAGCGCTCCACGTCCGGGAGCCCGGCGGCCTCGGCGGCCTCGGCGAGACGTTCGAGCGCCTGGTGCTGCTTCTCGTCGTCGCGCTGCCAGGCGTAGACGCGGACCAAAAGGCGCAGCGCCTCGACGTGCTCTGGGTCGCGCGAGAGCACTTCGTTGAGCAGCTCCATCAGCGTCTCGTCCTCGCGCCCCGAGAGCATCTGCTCGGTGATGTCGGAGAGGACGCGCACGGCCTCGTCCGCCTCGTCCGCCTTCAGGTAGAGCCGGGCCACGTCTATGAAGCGGGTGTAGTGCGACGCCTCGGCCGCGACCAGCTTGGTGACGGCGCGTTCGGCGGCCACAGCGTCGTCGGCCTCTATGTAAGCTTGCGCGAGCATCGAAAGCAGCTCGACATCTTCGGGGCTAGCCACAAGCGCGGTCTCCAAAACTTCGGCCGCGTCCTCGGCTGTGCCGAGCGCGATCTGCGTGTTGAGGAAGCCGCTCAGCGCGCCGTAGTCGTGCGGGCGCAGGTCCAGCGAGGCGGTGAAGCATTCGGCCGCACGGTCGTAAGAGCCCTGTGCCAAATATTGCGCGCCGGCCTCGCCGAACGCCTCGGCCGCGTCCGCCTGCATCCCCTCGCGCATGTAGCCCTGCGCGAGCTTGACGCGCGCTTCGGTGTTTTGCGGGTCGAGGTCCGCGACCTTGCGGAGGATTTCGAGCGCCTTGCGCGATTGGCCGTCGCGCAGCCACGCCTCGGCGATAATCATGTACTGCGCGCGCGCGTCAACGATGAGTCCCTGTGATTCGTAAAGGCCGGCGAGCTTGTTGGCGATTTCGGGGCTGCGCGGGTTGAGGCGATCCACCTTCTTGTACATCGCGATGGCTTTGCTCTGGAAGCCCTCTTCGCGATAATGTTCGGCGATGCGCAGGAAGCACTGCATGGCCTGCTGCTTGTCGTTCTGGCGTGCGTAGAGGTCGCCGAGCATGTTGAGCGCCGTGAAGTCTTCGGGGTCGTTCTCGACGATCTGGCGGTACTCCTTGATGGCTGCCGGAATCTTCCCCTGGGCAAGGAACTTCTCAGCCGCACGCACAACCTTTGCTTTATCGAAGGCCATTCTAGAATCTTCTCGTCGGGCAGACTCGCAGCGCGTTTGAAACCCCTGGGCGGTGAGCCGAGCGAGACGGTCGGGGCAGGCATTGACTCGGCCGGCGATATCGTCGCACGCTCTCTCCGCAAAGCGCGCGCGACAAGTTACGCTAACACGCGCCAAGACTGAGTGTCAACGCTTCGTTTTTTAGCGGTTTAGGCCGTTTTTCGGGCCGCTTTTGCCTTACAGCTTGAGACTTAATCCCACGACCACCGGCCCCGGAAAGCCGCCCCCGTCGAAGCTCGCACGCGCGGGCGAGATGGTCGCGCTCACGGGCTTCGCCCTCTACGCCATCTTCGCGCCGCACTCGATTGCGGGGGCGGAACTGGGCCTGATTCCGGTCGGCGCGGGCTGGGTGATGCGCTTGCTCGCGACCGGACGCGCCGGCTTCCGGCGGAGCGCGATAGACCTCCCCGTCCTGCTCTTCCTGGGCTGGACTGTGCTCTCGTCCGTCTTCTCCGAAGAACCCGGCGTCAGTGTGCCAAAACTGCAATCCACTCTGGTCGTCCTGCTCTTCTACTTCGCGCAGTCGCTGCTCACGCGGCGCGCGGCCGTCGCGGTCGCCGTCCTGATGATCGCATCCGGCGTGGCTGGCGTGGCGGCGAGCGCCGTTGACCTCGCGCGCGGGCGCGGCGTGATGCTCGAAGAACTCTCGCCCGAGAGCCCCTTTCACGAACTGCAAATGGGGGCGGGCGACGCCGTGTGGCGCGTTGGCGGCGCGCGCGTCCGCTCCACGCAAGAGATTGACGACAGCATCCGGCGCGCGAGCACGGGTTCAAGCCTCCCCGTCAGCGTCATCATCGGGGGCGAGCACGGCGAGCGAGTTATTACCGTCACGGACGAGATGAAGGCGCGCGCGTCGCCTTCTGGAATCAGGAGCAGCGGGCCGACGCGCCGCTTCCGCGCCTCGGGCTGGACGCGCCACTACGAGACTTTTTCCGAGACGCTGCAAATTCTGGCACAGCTCGCGCTCGGCCTCGCCCTCGCTCACGCACAGCGCCGCGACGCACGCCGCAAATATTTTTATCTTGCGCTCGCGGCCTCCGCGCTCCTCGCCGTCGGCGTCGTGCTCACGGCGATGCGGACGGTGCTCGTCGCCCTCGCCTTCGGCGCTTGCGTCATCACACTGCGCGCAACGCGTGGCCGCGCGCGTCTGCTCGTTTTACTGCTCATCATTCTATCGCTCGCAGCGGGCGCGTTCAGCGTCTGGCGCACGCGCGACGCGGGCGCGCTCAGACTCGAAGACCACAGCGCGTCTCTGCGGTGGCAGGTGGCGCGGGTCGGCCTGGCGCGCATCCCCATGCACCCTGTCTTCGGTCACGGGATGGACGCCGTCAAGAGACACTGGACAGAGTGGGGCTTCCCCGGCACGGACATGATTCACCTGCACTCCACGCCCTTGCAGATAGCCTTCGACCGAGGATTGCCCGCGCTCATCTTCTGGCTCTGGCTGATGCTCGCGTGCCTGTGGACGGCCACGCGCGCCGAGAAACAGTTTCGCGACTTCACAGACGCCAGCCTCCACGGCCTGCTGCTCGGCGCGACCGGAGCAATCGCCGGCTTCTGCTGTAGCTCGCTCGTCAACTACAACTTTGGCGACGCCGAGGTCGCGCTCGTCTTCTGGTGGCTGATGGGGATGACAGTTGCGTTATCAGCGAGTGAAGAGAATGCAAAATTAAAAATGCAAAATGCAAAATTATCGAGGCGGAAACCACATCTAAATGAAAAGTGGTTCTCCGCCTTCCTTTTTGCATTTTTCATTTTTAATTTTGCATTCCTAAATCACGTCCGCGAAATTCTTGCGCGTCCTGGCGAACCACCAGTAGCCGAAGAGAAAGACGATGAGGGCGAAGCCCGTGAAGTAGGCCAGGCCGCGCCAGTCCGGCTGCGAGCCTTCGAGCATGATGTTGCGGTAGCTCCTCATCAGGTGTGTGAACGGGTTGGCGTTAATCCAGGGGCGGAAGCGTTCTGGCACAATTGATTCCGGGTAGAAGATGGGCGTCAGGTACATCCAGACCATCAGCAAGAGCGCGATGCCCTGCACGATGTCGCGCAGGAAGACGCCGAGGGAGGCGACGAGCCAGGCCGCGCCGAGCGTCACCAGAAGCTGCGGGACGAGGAGCGCTGGGAGCCAGAGCACGGTCGGGTGAATCGTGCGCTGGATGACGAGCGCGGCCGCGAGGAGCGCGATGGTCCCGAACAACTGGTTGGCGAGTGAGGCGAGCGACTGCGCGACGGGGAGGATTTCGAGCGGGAAGACGACGCGCTTGACGAGGTTGGCCTGCGTGACGATCTTCTGCGACGAGACCTGCACGGCCTCCGCGAAAGCGGTCCAGGGCAGCACGGCGCAGAAGAGATAAAGCGCGAACTCCCAGGCGCTCCCCGTCGCTCCGAACCGCGCGCCGAAGATGCCCGCGAAGACGAGCGTGAACGTCGCAATCGTCACCAAAGGCGTCAGCACCGCCCAGAGGACGCCCAGGACGGAGCCCTTATAACGCGCCGCCACTTCGCGCCGCGCCAACTGCACAATGAGACCCAGCCGGCCCGGCAACTCCCACAGCGGACGCCACACCGCCCGCCGCGCTGTCTGCGACGAAATCATGCGCGGAGTATAGCAGTGGACGGAAAAAAGTAGGCAGCAGGCAGCAGGCAGTGGGCAGTAAGAACAGTTGCGCTAAGCAGCGTTGAGCTTTTGTCTTTAACTGCCCACTGCCTGCTGCCTGCTGCCCACTTGCTTTGCAGGGCTCTTTCCCTGATTATTCAGCGCTGGCTATGGACACAGAGAAGCAGGATGAAGGCTCGCGGTTCGCGGAAATCAAGCTGGGCGTGGTGTGCCCTATGGCGAACGAGGAGGCGAGCGCCGTGCGCTTCGTGAGCGAGGTGCTGGACGAGTGCGCGCCGCGCGGGTTCGAGTCCGTCAAGTTCTTCGCCGTGCTGGACCGCGTGAGCAAGGACCGCACGCGCGAGTTGCTGGAGGAGCTGAGACGCGAGAGGCCGGAGCTTGAGGTCGTCTGGTCGCCGGAGAACAGGAGCGTGGTTGACGCCTACGTGCGCGGCTACCGCGAGGCGCTGAACAATGGGTGCGATTGGATTCTGGAAATTGACGCGGGCTTCAGCCACCAGCCTTCCGACATCCCGCAGTTCTTCGACAAGATGATTGATGGCTACGACTGCGTCTTCGGCAGCCGCTTCTGCCGGGGCGGGGCCATCTCGGACAGCTCCGTCAAGAGAAAACTGATCAGCCGCGGCGGGAGCGTGCTCTCGAACCTACTGCTTGGCACAAAACTCAAAGACATGACGAGCGGCTTCGAGATGTTCACGCGCGGCGCGCTCCTCGAAGTCATCAAGAAGGGCATCAAGTCGCGCGGGCCGTTCTTCCAGACGGAGATTAAAGCCTACTGCCGCAAGCTGCGCATAGCGGAGGTGCCGATTCAGTACCGCGCCGCCAGCCACGCGGTCGGCAACCAGGCGCTCAAGGATTCCTTCAGCAACCTCTGGCGTCTCTTCCGCCTCAGACTGCAAGGACAACTTTGAAATGATGAATTAGGTCAGTACCGCCTGCGGTAGCGGGCGGGTCAGTGGAGGGATGAGGGATGAAGTAAAGACTTAAAGCTTTTCATTCATCCCTCATCCCTCATCCCTCATCCCTTGTTACCCCGCCCGCTACCGCAGGCGGTACTGACAGATGATGCATTCCGCATTATGAAAGATAAGACCGCACTGATCGTCACTTCGATTGCGCCGCCGAACGCCGTGCTGCGCGAATTGGCCCAGGGGTGCATCGAGCACGGCATCGAGTTCATCGTCATCGGCGATGAGAAGAGCCCTGCGGACTTTCGCCTCGAAGGCTGCCGCTTCTACGGGCTCGCGGAGCAGCGCGAGCTTGATTTGCGTTTCGCGCGCGCGTGCCCGACGCGCCATTACGCGCGCAAGAACATAGGCTACCTGTTGGCCCTGCGCGAGGGCGCAAGGGTGATCGTGGAGACGGACGACGACAACTTTCCTGGCACAGAATTCTGGGGCGAGCGCCAGCGCCGGCAGCGCGTCCCCCTGGTCGCAGGCGCGGGGTGGGTCAACGTCTATCGCTACTTCACGGACGCGAACATCTGGCCGCGCGGGCTACCGCTCGACCGCATACGAACGGCCATTCCCCCCGCTTCGTCGCTCGCAGAGGCCGAAGCCGACTGCCCTATTCAGCAGGGACTCGCGGACGAGAACCCTGACGTGGACGCCATCTACAGGCTGGCGCTGCCGCTGCCGCAAGTCTTCAGGAAGGACCGCCGCGTGGCCCTGGGCCAAAATGCGTGGTCGCCGTTCAACAGCCAGAACACGACCTGGTGGCGCGACGCCTTCCCGCTCCTCTATCTCCCGGCCCACTGCTCCTTCCGCATGACGGACATCTGGCGCAGCTTCGTCGCGCAGCGCATCAGTTGGGAAAACAATTGGGCCATTCTCTACCACGGGCCGACCGTCTGGCAGGAGCGCAACGAGCACAACCTGATGCGCGACTTCCGCGACGAAGTGCCCGGCTACCTCAACAACAGCGCCATCGCCGAAGCTTTGGACAAGCTCCCGCTCAGCCCCGGCGCGGACAAGCTCACCGAAAATCTGCGCGTCTGTTACGAGCAGCTCGTCCGCATGGAACTGGTCGGGCGCGAGGAGCTGGATTTAATCGCAGCGTGGGAAGCCGACCTGAAAGAGATTTCCTGAAGTCCTGTCCCTACAACTACGGCGTGATGCCCGCCAGAAACTGCGGCTGACGCCAATCCCAAAGGCGCTCCGGGTGCTGGTCAATCTCCTCGGGCCGGCTGTTCCAGAGCCAGGTGGCGTGCGAAGCCGCGCCGCGCGTGTTGATGAACAGGCTCGCGAGCAGAAGCAGCGCGCCGCACGCGAGTTGTGCGCGCCAGAGAGAGCGCGACGCGGCCTGATGTGTCTCACGCCAGTCGAGCATCGCGCGCAAGGCCAGGACGGCGAGGAGGACGAACCAGGGGACGAGGCCCGTCGAGAAGCGCGGCCCGAAGCTGTGCCCGCCCCACCAGTGATTGAAGCTGGAAATCGCCACGAGATGTCCGACGATGATCGCCGTCGAGAGCCACACGAGCCTGCGGTGAGCGAGCGTCGTCCAATAGCGCGCGAGCAGGTAGAAGACGAAGAGAAGCATAGGGACGTAGACCAGCAGGCCGCGCGCCGGGCTGATTAGATTTCCCGCGAGCGCCTCCCAGAAGGAGTCGAACTGCAAGCGGCTCGCGCTGTAATAGCTCGGCAGCAGCCGGCCGAAGTGGGACCACGAATAGCAGACGAAGAGCGCGAGCCAGGCCGCGCCCGTCAGGGCGTAGGGGAGAAAGAGGCGGCGGTAAAAGACGAAGAGGTAAACGCTGATGGCCGCGATGTGCACGCTGAAGGTCGGGCGCACGAAGTAAGTCCACGCGAGCAAGGTAGCGAGCAGCACGGGATTGAGGACGCGCTTGCCGGTCTCGTTCCTCAGCAACAGGAAGACCACGATTCCGAGCAGCAGGATGCCCCAGGTGTCGGACCAGAGCGCGCGCGACGCAGTGCTGTAGACCTGCGTGCCGAGCGCGAAGCCTCCCGCGACCGCGACGCTCCACGAAAGCGGCAGCGCGAGACGCGCCGTGTAAAAGAGGATGACGGAGAGCGTCGCCATCAAGAGCGCGGCGAGGCCGGCCTCGATGATCACCTCGCCGCGCGCGTCGTAACTGCCGTCCGCGTTGGCGGCGGACACGCCCAACAGGTTGAAGGCGGCGACGAACGGCGCGGAGAGGATGGAGCTGCCGGGCGGCAGGTGATAGTAAAGGTGTCCGCCCACGACTTCGAGCTGATAGACTGGTCCATTTTTGAAGTAGTAGCCGTGCCACGCTGGCTCGTAGCGCGGGAGCGCGTAGGCGTCGAGCGTGAAGCTGCGGTGGCTGAGCAGGCTCTGGCTAAGCAGCATAGAGTAATGCGAGTCGGCTATCTGATGAATCCGTGAGAAGAGGAAGATGGAGAGCGTCAGCGCGAAGATGATTACGGCTGCGGCAGCAGTCCGGCTAAATCTCCCCGCCAGTTTGAAGCGTCCTTCAGTCATGAGCGCCCGAGCATTGATGCGATGGCAACGAAGGCAGGATGATAGCAGAAAGCGGCCGGCGCTCTCCGGCACGTCGAAGATTATTTCAAGAGAAAAGCCGCACGGGAATTCTCTTGAGACTTCCGCGCGGCCCTGCTGCTCATTCTGCTTTTGTTGTTAAGACACGGACACGAGGAACACGTCCCAGGCCCAGCGCCCGGCCTTCGCTCCCTTAGCGTCGTCCACTTTCGCGCGATACCGGAACTGATTGCCGTATGCGTCGGTTCGCTTAGACTCCTTGTAGTTCAGATGCAAAGTCGTGACGCCGAGCGCGGACAGCGATTTCAACTCGCCCGGCTCCGACGTTCCGCTGTGGTTCGTATCCTGCCAGAGCAACAGCCGTGGGTAGATCGAGTCGCGGGCGTCAATCACGCCGTCTCCGTTACCGCCGTTAGCGGGCTTATCGAACTCGGCGGAGGCCAATTGGATCGTCCCTGTTCTTATCCAAAGAGGTGCTGCGCCGGTAATCTTTGAGACCATTGAGCCCGCCGCCGACGAATCCAGTCCCGTCGCCGAAGCTGAAGGTGTCGAATCGAAGGTAGAAGTTTTTCGTCGCTTCGGGAGGCAGGTTCTGCCTCATTTGCCTATTCTCGAAACCTTCCGCGTGCCCTTTGTCAATAGTGAACACGTGGGTTTCGCCGGGCTTGATTGAGTCATCTTCAGGCCCGGCGAGGTTACGCAAGTCTTGCAGATCACGATTACCAAAGCGCAATATGACTCCGACTGTCGTGCCCGCCGGCGCATCTGCTGGCGGCGGGACATCTGGGAAAACGATGGTAAAAGACATATAGTAGATCGGCTTGTTGGAGATGTTCTTGACGACTATCTCCAAGTCGCGGAACCAGTCCTTCTCCTTTTGCAGGTTCCTTATTTCCTCGACCGCGACAGGCATGCCCTTGAACGTCATGACCTTGTATTTCCTATCCTGGGCGGGCATGCTCTTCCGGCCTACTGCATGTAATAACCACTCCTCAGATTTTTGGGCTCGTCGGGTGCTGCTCCGATAATCTCTCAGACCGTTGAAGCCCCCACCTTCGTACCCCGTGCCGTCGCCGAAGCTAAAGGTGTCGAACCGGAGGACGATTTTCTTAGTCGCTTCGGGGGGTAAGTTCATCTGCTTTCCCATGTTCTCTAAGCCCACCGCGAACCCCTTGGTGATGGTGAAGACGTGCGTCTCGCCCGGCTTGATCGGCACATCTTCGGGGCTGGCAAGGTTGCGCAAGTCTCCCAGGGCGGCCCTACCGTAGCGCAACGGGAACCCTACTGTTGCGCCCTTCGGCGCGTCGGCCGGCGGCGCGATGTCCGGGAAGACCACGCTGAAAGCAATAAAATAGATCGGCTTGTCGGAGATGTTCTTGACGACTATCTCCAAGTCCTGGAACCAGTCCTTCTCCTTTTGCAAATTCTTCACTTCCTCGACCGCGACGGGCATGCCCTTGAAGGTTTTCACCTTGTACTCTCTATCCTGGGCGGGCGTGTTCTTCCGGCCTACTGCATGTAATAACCGCTCCTGAGATTTTTGGGCTCGTCGGGTGCTGCCTCGGTCATACCTGTTCTTATCCAATGAGGTCTTGCGCCGGTAATCTCTCAGACCGTTGAGCCCCCCGCCTTCATACCCCGTGCCATCGCCGAAGCTGAAGGCGTCGAACCGAAGGGTGAAGTTGTTCGTCGCTTCGGGAAGCGGGTTATACCTCTTTAGCATGTTGTCGAAACCTTCCGCGGCCCATTTGGGAATGGTGAACACGTAGGTTTCGCCGGGCTTGATTGAGTCATCTTCAGGCCCGGCGAGGTTACGAAAATCCCGCAGCCTCCGGTCGCCGAAGCGTATCGGGAAGCCCGCCGCTATAGGCGCGTGTTCATCGCCCGGCGTTAAAACGTCCGGGAAAACTATACTGAAAGCCATGAAGTAGATCGGCTTGTCTGAGATATTCTTAATCACGATCTCCAAGTCTTGGAACCAGTCCTTCTCCTTTTGCAAATTCTTCACTTCCTCGACTGCCACGGGCATGCCCTTGAAGGTTTTGACCTTGTATTCCCTATCCTGTGCAGAGCTGTTCGCCGTGCTCGGGGCCACGGCAAGAACACAAAGTAAGAGTGACGAAGCTAGCGACGCCAGCTTGAAGCTGAATGGTTTTCTGTGGTTGGAATGCGAGAAGCGTCTTTGAGGATTCATGACATTCGCTCCTTTGCGTTCGGCGGTCAAGCTAAAGACCGGACATGGTTGAGGGTGGGGTGGCGACTGAGAAGCTACGCTTTACCAGCCGAACTTGTACGCCCGTCTTTGACTGTAGTCAAGACCTGTCGAAAATGAAGTCGAAGCGTTTGGAGATGTAGGCCCGCTGCCGTGCCATGCTCAGCTTCCACGCGCCGGCGTCAATGACGAAGTGCGACATGGTCGCGCCGAGGACCGCGCCGAAGAGGAAGTCGGCCACGCCCGTATAGAACCAACTGCTCTTGACCAACTCGACCTGTTTAAGATCGCCGACGCGCCAGAACGCGAGCCCCGCCACGAGCAGGAGGAGCAGCAGTTTCCAGACGTTCCGGCGCACGGCCGAGCGCGCGGGGTCGCCGTGCTTGGCGTTGGCCGAAATCACCGTCATGAAGATGATGTACTGTAGGCCGTGCGCGATGGCGTAGCTGAGAAAGGCCACGTTCATCTCGGTCGAGACGAAGACGGGGAAGAAAAAGAAGACCGAGGTGAAGAAGAAGAGCGTCTTGAACGCGGTCGTGTCGTGGTAGAACTTCAGATAGACGACGAGGCTGAAGACGAAGACGGCGGCGAAGGCGACGTAGCCCGCGTTGTAGAGGTGATTGAAAGTGCCGTGCAGGTAATCGGGCGCGACCGCCATCCCCAGTATCTTGAACGTCCCCAAAATCCCGAGGATGGTCCCGAACTCAATCGCCAGCTTCTCGGCCCTGTGCGGCGCTGTGCCAGTTTGCGCGATTGCCGCGAAGGCGTAGATGCCGACGTTCTGGCGACCGTAGTGGAACGCCTGCCAGGCCCAGTAGGCGAGCAGGATGAAGGCTTGAAAGGCATAGCTCGAAAGCGCGAACGCCAAACCTGTCGCGACCGTCAGCAGAATTGGCACATAAACGTACCGGACTTTGTGGCTCCTGATGATTTCGGAGAACTCCCTGTCCGTGTAAAAGAAGAAGGTGGTGGGGACGTGCGCCGTGCCGAGGAAGAGGAGGACGTACTTGACACCCGCGAGGCCGCCGCCGCCCTCGCCCGCTGGCGCGAGCAGGATGAAGAAGATGATGGGCAGCCAGGTGGAGATTAAGAGAGCGACGAGGAAGTAGCGCTTGAAGAGCGCGCCACGGGCGGGCCGCACTCTTGTTTCGGCGGCCGCGACGATTTCCCGGGCTGAAGATAAGTGGCCCATATTTTCGCTCACCCCAGCGCCCCGCTGGTTTCCGCCTGCGCGTGAGACGCGCGCAACCCGAGGATACGCGCGACGGCCGTCGCGTTGAGGTTGGCGACGCCTTCCATCGCGACCTCGCTGACCACGCTGAAGTAGAGCGCGCCGTCGAGCCAGTCGAAGCTGACGCCGTCGAGGCTGTGCGCGGCGACGGTCACGGAGTAGGTGTCGGGCGCGAGCCAGCAGTCGAACGCGAAGACGACCTCCACGACCTCGCCGCGCCGAACCGGACCAAAATCTACGCGCTGTAACTGCGTGTTGGTGCCATAGAGATGTATGCCGTGGCGGTTGCGCAGGAGGAAGCCACAGACGGGCGCTTCCGCGTCCGCGCCGAAGCGCAGGCGGACGCGCAACTGCACGGCCTCGCCTGTCTCGACGAATTCCACTGGCTTGCGCGATGCGTCCAGAAGCTCGACGCGCAAAACTTCCGCGCTCCCGTCGCCGTGGCGGTAAGTGTGTGCGGGCGGCGCGACCATCTCGCCGTCGGCCTCTTCCTCGTCAACGCCATCGGCTTCGCCCACTGCCTCCGCCTCATGTTGGTCCGATTCGTAAGCGTCCTCGCGCGCCATGATGATCTTCTGGTAGCGGTTGAGCACGTCGGCCGGCTGGCCCAGAGCCTCCATGCGCCCGTTGTGCAGGAGCACGGCGCGCGAGCAGAGGGCGCGGACGGCGGCGAGGTCGTGCGAGACGAAGAGGATGGTCGTGCCATTCTCCTGCATCTCGCGTATGCGGCGCATGCAGCGGTGCTGGAAGATGGCGTCGCCGACGGCCAGCGCCTCGTCCACGAGCAGGATTTGGGGCATCGCGCTGACGGCCGCCGCGAAGGCTAGGCGGACGTACATGCCGCTCGAATAAGTTTTCACCGGCTGGTTTATGAATGGCCCAATCTCGGCGAAGCGTTCTATCTCGGGCAGCATCCTTTCGGTCTCGGCGCGCGAGAAACCCATCAGGGAGGCGTTCATAAAAACGTTTTCGACGCCGGTGAATTCCGGGTTGAAGCCCGCGCCGAGTTCGAGCAGCGCGGCGACGCGCCCTTCGTGGCGGACGCTGCCGTGCGTGGGGTCTAGAGTGCCGGCGATGATTTGAAGCAGCGTGGATTTGCCGCAGCCGTTGGGGCCGAGGATGCCCGTCGTCGTCCCACGCTCAAGCTCAAAGGAGACATCGCGCAAGGCCCAGAACTCCCTGTGCTGCTTCCAGCGGCCGCGCGTCAGCGACTCCTTCAAGCGGTCAGCGGGTCGCTCGTAGATGCGATACTGCTTCGAGACCCCTTCGACGCTCAGCACGGTGCTCATGCCGCTCATGATAATCAAGGTGGAGCGCGAATGTCGAACATCAGGTCGCTGTTCAATCGAACTCACCACAGAGGACACGGAGGACACAGCGGAAGATAAAAAATATTTCAGGTTTCAAATCCCTTTCTTCCCTCTGTGTCCTCTGTGGTGAATCTCTCCCCTGACTGCACTCGTTTGATACGTTCAGATTCGTTTCAAATCAGCCTTTCCGAGCCTCTTCTCGCCCGCCATCAAGGTAATGGTTCAAATTTCAACGGTAACGACGAGGCCCGCGCCGCTCGTCGTGTTTGGCTTGCCTCTTGCAGTTATTCCGGGCGAGAGGACGGCAATCGTTGGATAGTTCTTGTGAAATTGTTGCCAACGGATTCGGGTGTAAAACTTATGCGGCGTTTAATCACATCACTGGTTCTGGTCATCTTCAGCCTTGGCTGGATTGTGCCAGCGCCCGTGCGCGCTTACACGCTGCAACACACGGACAGCACGGCGGCCGTCCGCATCAAGTGGCCCGCGCGCACGATCACCATCGCGCTCTCAAGCTCGCTTAGCTCTCCTCCCGCTAACATCAAGCCGGGCAGCGATGTGCTGGGTGCTGCGCGGCGCGCGCTCGCACGCTGGGCCGAAGCCTCCGGCGTACAGTTCATCGAAACTTCGTCAACCGCGCTCTCCATCAGCCCGAGCGGCGGCGGCGACGGCGTCAGCTTGATGACCGTCGCCGACACACAGGAGAATCGCGCCGTCTTCATGAGCGCCGAGCGGACGGGCCGCACGCGCATCTTCTACGACCCCACGACCGGAGCCATCGCCGAGGCCGACGTGGTCCTGAACCCCGCCGCGCAGTTTTCGACCGACGGCACGCCCGGCACTTACGACCTTGAGGCGACGCTGACGCACGAGGTCGGTCACGTCCTGGGCCTGGAACATTCGGACGAGGCAGGGGCCGCGATGCAGCCGCGCCAGGGAACGAACGGACTTTATGAGCAGGCGGCCGTCTGCCCGCGCACGCTCTCGGACGACGACCGCGCCGGGGCGCGCGCGCTCTACGGTTCGCCGGAAAACTTCGGGTCAATCGCCGGGACGGTGACAAACTCTGAAGGCGCTCGCACCGCTGGCGCTCACGTCTGGGCCGAGGACGCGTCCACGGGCCGCGTCGTCGCGGGCAACGCCACACTGGCCGACGGCTCTTACCGCATTGAAGGCTTGCCGCCGGGCCAGTATCGCCTCGTCACGGAACACGCCGTCGGGAACGCTCATGCCTCCGAGGCGGGCTTCGCGGAAGGCTTGTCGGGTGAGCCGGACGACGCGCCGTCGTCCGTTAGCACGGCCGAGGCAGCCGCCGAGGTGAGTGTTGCGGCGGGCGCGATCCTACAGCAGGACTTCACGCTCGGGCGCGAGAACGCGAACTTGCGCCCGCACGTCTTCGGCAGCAACGGGCATCTCTCGACCATCGCCGTCCCGCTCGTGCAGGGGCAGCGCTACACCATCTTCGTCGGCGGCCAGGGTGTGGACCAGGTGGATGGCGCAGGCATCACCGTCAGTTCGCCTTTCATCAAGGTGAACCCGGCCAGCCTGACGTTGCAATCCGGCGTCAACTACCAGTACCCGATTGTCAGCTTCGAGGTCGAGGTGGAGCGGGAAGCGCCGCTCGGCGACTACACCGTGCGCCTACAGACCAAGGCGGGCGAGGTCGCGTACATTTCTGGTGGCCTGACCATTGACGAGGCCGTCGGCGCGCACGCGCCCGGCGGGAAATTGGCCCTGGCCGGCGCGCTCGGCCTTCCCGGCGGGCTCCTGGACTCTCTTTGGAGTAAATAAAACTCTGCCGCGTCACACTCCCGGCGGATAAAGAGAGTAATCAATTACCAGCCATTCATAGAGAACTCGACGGCGAAGAACCAGTCGAGCGGGGCGACGGCCGGCGAATTGCCGGACAACGCCGGGAACGACGCGCGGCCTCTAAGGTGTGCGGGTGACTTTGTAACGGGTTTTCATGATTGCCGGCGGCAAATCCGAGGTGACGCGCCGGAACCTGGGAATTTCTTGCACCCTTGCCTTGCGAAGCGCGCCTGCTTGCGCTTAGAATGTCAATTCTTTGACCGCTCGGGTGTGCGAAAGAGTTCTTCACCTGCGCTAATCTGGCTACAGCTCGAAAGCTCCCCAAGTGAGCATTATATCTTTTACGTCCGTGTTTTAATTCGGAGGCTTTTTACGTGAAGCAAGCTTTTCGTTTGTCGTGCGCGGCGGCCTTTTTTGTCCTTTTGACGGTCGCGTCCGCCGTCGCCACTTTTGCCCAGACAGGCCCAGACCCCTTCGTCGCGCAGGTCACCACCTCGAACCGCGAGTCCTTCGCCGGCGACATCAGCGGCGACGGGCGCTTTGTCGTCATCGAATCCACGGGCGACATCTCGACGGAGAAGACCAGCACCCGCAACAACGCCGACGGCAACCGCGAAATTTTCCTCTTCGACTACGCGCAGCGCAAGATTTTTCAGATCACGGACACGACGAGCGCGCGCGTCAACACGGCGAACCCGTTTTTCCCCGCGACCAACCCGAACGACTTCAGCAACATTAAGGTCGAGGTCAGCAACAACCAGCCCGTCATCAGCAACAACGGCCGCTGGATAGCCTTCAGTTCGAACGCCCCCACCCCCGGCAGCTTCAACGGCGATGCCAACTCGGCCTCGCTCCTGGCCGACGGCAATCAGGAGATTTTCATCTATCTGATTCCGCCCGCGCCCGCCGTGGACCTGTCCGACGGCTCGGACCCGGCGTTCGTCAACCTGGCGACGGGCGCGTTCACGCGCATCACGGACACGGCGGCCAGCCGCGTGCCCACGCCCGGCTCGACCACGCAGACGCCCTTCTCCGCCTTCGACAACCGCGACCCTGCCGTGGACGACGACGCCTCGGTCGTGGCCTTCGTCTCCACGCGCAACCTCGTCGGTAATAACGCCGACGGGAGCCCCGAAATCTTCCTCTACAAGAGGAGCCCCACGCCGGCCGCGCTCGTGCAGTTGACGGCGACGACCCCGACGGGCAACCAGATTCCTTTCAGTGAAAATCCGTCGCTCTCGGCGGACGGCTCGGTCATCGCCTTCATCTCGAACGCGAACCTGCTGACGAACAACGCGGACCTGAATGGCGAGGTCTTCCTCGGCAGCTTCAACGGGACCACGGCGACCGTGACGCGCCAGGTGACGCAGACGGCCGTACCGTCGCCGGATCGAATCGGCATCTCGATTAACATCCTGTCGCCGGGGCGACGCCTGAGCCGCGACGGCGAGTTCCTCCTGTTCGAATCGCGCGCGGACCTGCCGGGCAACGGCGCTATCCAGAACACGACGACCGTGATGCTCTACGACATCCCGGCCAACACTTTCCGTCAGGTCGGCCCGAGGGCTGCCACCTCGAACGCGCTGCGGTTCCCGACCTTCACGGACTACAACCAGAGCACGCTTGAGCCGGCGACGATCATCTTCGCTTCAGCGCTCAACTTCAGGGCCGACGGTTCCGTCCCTTCGACCGTCGCCGAGGGCATCAACCCGAACCAGAGCAGTCAGATTTTCTCGACGCCGCGCAGCAACCCTACGACCTTCACGCGACTGACGAACACACCGGCCATCCTCGGCCTGGGCATCCAGCCATTAACGAGCGATGTGCGCGAGCGCATGGCCTTTTCGCTGGAGCGCGCGGAACTCGGCGGCCTGAACGCCGAACTGCTGGCCGAAACCTTCTACCTGCTGGTCCGCACGGGGACGAACGTGGCGAGCCCGACCGTCTCATTCTTCACGGGAGCGACTGAGCGCGCCGTCGTGGCGACCCCGACGGCCCCGGCCGTCGCGGGCCTCGCGCCCGGCATGCTCGGCATCGCGCGCTCTACGACTCCGCTCGCGCCGTCCACGCAGACAGCCGACAGCGCTTCGGAGTCAACGCGTAGGCCGCCGCTGCCCATAGAACTGAACGGCGTCTCGGTCTCGGTCAACAGCGCGGCGGCCGGGCTCTATTTCGTCGGCCCCGGCGAAATACACTTCGTCGTCCCGCCGGGCCTGACGGCCAGGACGGACCCTTACGATGTCGTCATTAACAACAACGGCTCGATCATACGCACGACGCTCCGACTCCTCGTGGCGCAGCCCGACATCTTTACGCAGACCAACGCCTTCGGCTCGAACCGCGCCGACGCGGTCGTGGCCGTGACCCACACGGGAGAGCCCTTCACCGTGCCGGCGACGATCACTATCATGCTGACGGGTGTCCGCAGGATAACGGACAACTCGCAGGTTACCGTCCGCGTAGGCACGGTGGACATCGTCGGGACAACGGCCGCGACTTCGCCCGTGAAGGTGTCGCCGACCGACGCGTCCGGCATTGACCAGATAGACGTGGTCCTGCCCGCGTCGCTGGCCGGGGCGGGCGATGTGCCCGTCATCGTCACCGTCAACGTCGGCGGCACGACCTTCACCAGCCGCCCGGCCGACACGGCCCCGCGCATCAGAATCAACTAGAGGAAATGATGAATGCGGAATGCGGAATGATGAATTAGAAGGCGTTTGCCTTTTCATTCATCATTCCGCATTCCGCGTTCATCATTCCGCGTTCATCATTCCTTTCTCACCTTTCCTTGAGAGCTTCGCGGTAAACGTCTAGAGTCGCGCGGGCCGTTTTCTCCCATGAAAATTCCGCCGCGCGCCGCAGGCCGGCGGACGATAGTCGCTCGCGCTCGCCGGAATCCCGGAGCAGATGGACTATGGCCTGTGCCAATTCCTGGTAATCCGTCGGCGAGACGAGGCGCGCAGCGTCGCCGACCGTCTCCGTCAGGCTGGGGACGCGGCTCGTGACGACGGGCGCGCCGCACGCCATCGCCTCCAGCGGCGGCAGGCCGAAGCCTTCGTACAGCGAGGGGTAGACGAACGCGCGGCACGACGAGTAGAGCGCGCGCAGGTCACCATCTGAGACATAGCCCGTGAAGCGCACGCGCTCGCGCACGCCCGCGCCCTTCAGATAAGAGAACAACTCGTTCGTCAGCCAGCCTTCCTTCCCGGCGATGACGAGCTGCGGGCGCAAGGGTGTGTGGCGGAGGATTTCGTCGAAGGCGCGCGCGAGCGTCAGCAGGTTCTTTCGCGGCTCAATCGTCCCGACGAAAAGCACGAACTCGTCTTCGACCCCGAGCCTGCGGCGCGCCTCCTCTGTCTCCTCGCGCGGCACGGGCTGGAACGCGCTGCGCGCGGCCTCCGGCACGACGAAGACTTTGCCAGGGCTCACGCCCAGGTGCTCGCACGTCTCGCGCTTCACACTCCCGGATGGTGTGATGATTGCCGTCGCGCCGCGCGCCATCAAGGGCAAACGACGGCGCGCGCGCCGGACCAGATGCGCCTCGTGCGTTTCGGGGTGTAGGAGCGTGGAGAGGTCGTGGACGGTGACGATGGTCTGGCACCTGCCCCAGAGCGGCACGTCGTAGTTGGTGCCGTGGAAGAGGTCTAAGCGCGCCCGCCTGACGTAGAGCGGCAGGCCCAGAGACCACCAGCGCCGGCGCAGCAGCCGTCCGGCCTCGGCCCGCGTCAGGCGCAGGTTAGGCGGCAGCGCATGTTCGTATTCGGCGGCGGCGACGTAAGGATGCGGCGAGACCAGCTCGAACTCGTCGGCGGAGGAGACAGAGGCCAGGGCGCGCGCCAGCTCGAAAGTGTAATGGCCGACGCCCGTCTTAATCTCTCCGAGCGGGATGCCGTCAAGTCCGATGTGCATTCAAAACAATGAGGCCGGCCATATGTTAATGGCCGGCCTCGCGTGCAAGTAGGTTCGCTTTACGTCCTGCCTAGAACCGATTGAAATACTCGGGCGACTCGATGAAGCCGCGAACCATGATGTTCTCCAGCATGGCCTGGTCAATAGCCAGTTTGAAGCGGTTGTTGTGGAAGACGTAGCCCGGCAGGTCCGGGTCGCGGCGCAGGTAGCCGAAATACTGCATCGTGACGAAGCCCTGCTTGTAGAACTTGGCGTTGACCTCGGGGCTCTCCACGATGGCGCGCAAGACTTGCGCGCGCGTCTTGGTCCCGCCGTTCAGCTCCGAGAGCAGCGTGTTCTGGTTCGAGATCGTCACGCCGGCCGTGTCGAGCAATTTTTGGATGAACGCCGCGTTCGACAGGCTGCCGTAGCGCGCCTGAATCTCTGGGCGCTGCAACCACGCGGCGGCGAGCGCGTTCTTCTTGGCCGAGACGACGTTCAGGTCGTCGTTCGGGTCGGAGATGCTGGTCAGGTCCGCCATGAACTCGCTGTAGTGGGGGCGCTCGAATTTGTTTTTGGTCGGGTCCGCCAGCTCAGCGGCGGTCGCGGGCCTCTGGCCGAGCGAGACCATGTAGAGGTACATCACGTAAGAGCCCTTGCGCTGAAACTCCGGCGAGCGGAAGAAGTTCGCCGAGAGCGCGCCGCGCGTGTACTTGATGCACTCGGTATCGGTCTTCTGGCAGCCGTTCAGCATGTTCAGGTAGAACTGCATCCCCTCGGGCTCCGGGAAGCGCTTCAGGAAGTCTACGTACTGCTGCTGAATAAAGAAGTCGTAGTCGTTGATGGTGATGAGCGTCTTCGTGCCGGGGCGATACCGCAGGGGCTTCACTTTAACGTCGCCGTAGTAAAGCTCCGAAGGCAGGTTCGGGGTTTCGGTGACGATTCTCAGCGTGGGGGGAGTGGTCGTCTGCCCGAAGGCGTTCAAAGCAAGTAGGGCCGTGATAAAAAGTGTGGCCGCAAATTTCTTCATCTTATTTAACTCCGAAGTGTCGCTGCTGGCGGTTCGACGGGCCAAAAATTACGCGCATCATGAGGATGCGCTCGACTTAAAATATACCTTTCGGCTCTCGGCCTTGTCAACGTGGGGTTTAGTGGAGGATTACGGCCCCTTTAATCTCAAAAATCAGGGACCACGAAGACACGCGAAGCGACCCGAAAAGAGTGTCCTTGTTTCGGGTGGCTTCGTGTGTCTTCGTGGTTTCAGGCTCTTTAGAAATTGAAGCAAGTAGCCGTCACGCGGTTTAATTTATGCAGACTTTTCCGAGATGAGCCGCCTCCACATGGCGATGATCTTCTCCCAGCCGAACACACTGGCGACGTATTCGGCGGCGTTGTTTGAAATCGCCGCCCGCAGATATTTGTCCGACAAGAGCGCTCGCAGGTAAGCGTACAGCTCGTCCGCCTGGTTTTCACCGTGGGCCAGTTTCCAGCAGACCTTGTCCGGGAACTCCCTGTACTGGTTGAGGTCGCTGACAATCGTCGGCCTGGCGGCGGCGAGCGCGTGCATCAGAGTGCCAGACGCCTCGCCCATCGAAGGGTTCCGCAAGTTGACGATCACGTCCGACGCGAAGATGGCACAAAAATAGTCCGTCTCGTTCAGGTAGCCCGTGAAAATGATCTCCTCGCCGAGCCCTCCGGCCCGCACCTCCGCCTCCAGACTTTTAACCTCCGGGGCCGGCTCGCCCGCGAAAACAAGCTGCACGGGGTAGCCGTCCGCTATCAGCCGCTTGACGACCTCCACCTCTAGCCTGGGCAGCTTGTTAGCGTTGATGAACCCCAGGCAGGAGACAACGAAGTGCGTGGCCCTGAGGCGAAACCTCTGCTTGAATCTCTCTATCTCTTCCCGCGTCGGCCGGCAATTCAGTCTCGCGAAGTGCGGGATGACCTCCACGTGACTCGCGCCGCCGAGCTGAGTTTTGACCCACCTGTGATGGACGACCGCCTTCCTGCTGCGGGCGACGACCGCGTGCGACATGGGGAATTTAACCGGGTCCGGGACGAGCCCGTCCGTCATCGCCTGAAACGCACGGCGACCCTCGTCGCCGTACCCTTCGATGAGAGCCTCCGCGTACAACTGCTCCTCCCGCCTACGGTAGAAAGCATCTTGCATGAAGGCGCTCAGGTTGTAATCGTGCAGCACGACCGTCCCCGGGAAATCCCACGCGAGTTTGTAGATGCCCCTGTGAAACTCGCTGTGGTTGCCGAGGTGATAGACCGCTTCGGCGTAACTCTGATAACGCCCCGCGAAGGCTGAGAGCGGGTAAACGTCAAACTCGTTTCTCAGGTCCGCCGCGGGCTCCTCGCCGTCGTAATAGAGATCAATCTCGAAGTAAGGCTTGAGCGCTTTGACGAGCCAGTAACTATAGTTACTGATGCCGCTCCTTTGCGGGGGCAGAGGTGAAAGCCAGGCTATCTTTGGGGGGCTGTCATCGCGCATGAAGGTTAAATGACTTCGACGGCTCCTCGATAAGCGGACTTACGTCAATCAATCCAGCGTCCATCGCTTTACCGCTCACATCAATCAGCCATACCTCTTTCCAAACCCCGCGCCGCCGACGCAATCGGCGAAGGCCGCGAGAGTCGCCAGCGCCGTTTTGTGCCAGGAAAACGTTTTGGAATATTCATACCTTCCGAGCCTCGACTCGAAATCCATCGGCGCTTTCAGAGCTTGATAAAGGGCGTCGGCCATCTCGTCAACGTCGTCAGGGTCGAAGTAAATCGCCAGGCGGCCTCCGACCTCCGGCAGCGATGAAGTGTTCGACGACGCCACGGGGAGGCCACAGGCCAAGCCTTCGAGCACGGGGAGCCCGAAGCCCTCGTAAAGCGACGGGAAGAAGAGACAGCGCGCCTTCTGGTAAAGCGCGGGCAGCGCGCCGTCTTCCACGAAGCCCGTGAGCCTCACTCTCCCGCCGAGGTCCAGCCCCCTAGCGTAACTCAGCATATCATCGGCGGCCGCGTTATCTAAACTGCATGCAATCCACAGCTCTGCGGCGCGGATTTTCTCTTCCCCGCCGTGCCTCGTCCGCAAACGCGCGAAGGCTTCGACCGCGCGGTGCATGTTCTTGCGCGGGTCGAAGCCGCCTATGTAAAGCACGTAGTCTTGAGCGGCGGCGACGTTCGGGAAAGGATACGGGCGGAACGAAGCGCCGGCCGCGAGCGGCGTGACGACGTGCCTTTTGTCCGCGACCTTGAGCGCGCGCGTGAAATCGGATTGAGTGTGTTGCGAGATGTGCAGGTAAAGGTCGTAGTCCGTCTCAAGCCGCTTCAGTTTCTCGCGGTAGACGCTGACAGCCGACGGCGACAGATGCTTCGCGTAAGTCTCCCGCATGACTAACGGGATCAAATCGAAAATCGTCACGGCGAATCGGCAGGCGCTCGCACGGCGGGCCGGGAGAACGACGTTGTCCATCAAGGCGTTCGGCGACCAGTAGAGGTCTATCCCACGCTTCTCTATCTCGTCGTAGAGCGCGTCCGCGTAAAGCTCCGCGAGATGTTGTCCGGCGCGAAGGTCGTAAGCCTCGTGGTCAACGACGCGGAGTTTCTCGCGCGCCCAGGGGGACAGGTTGTGCAGGTGAGGGCCGCGCGGCGTGGCGAGGTAGAACTCGTTCGTGAAGTCATTTTCGAGGATGCTCTCGACGGTCTGCTTGAAGTACGTGCCGATGCCCCGGTTAATCTCGGGGGTCAGAAGCGTTTGGCCGTCAATCAATATTTTCATGTCACGCGGCGGTGGCGGCGCAAACCTGTTCGTGCTGACAAAACTCGCGCAAGTACCTTGAGAGCACGGCGTCGAAGGAGTACTCGCGCGCGACGTAGCGCCGGCCGTTCGCGGCGAGAGCGCGCCGGACCTCGTCGTGGTCTTCCAGATACTTCAAAGCCAGCGCGAACTCGTCGCCGTCCGAGACGTACAGGCCGCCGTCGCACCTCCTGACGTGATTCATTGTCACGGCGCACTTGGCCGAGACCACGGCCGGGACGCCGAGCAGCCAGCCCTCCATGATGACGATGGAGAAACTCTCGTTCTCGGAGAGGTTGATGACGCCCAGGGAATTGCTGATGAGTTGCCGCTTCGTCATCTCCGAAACGAAACCGAAGTCCACGAACTGTCCGGTCGAAGGGACCAGCGACGCGTCGCCGCCGCCGATGAAGACCAGCTTCGTGTCGCGCCGAAACTTCTCCGCGTAGCCCGCGAACCACTGGCACAAAACGTGAACGTTCTTCCCGGCCTCCTTGCGGCCCGCGTAGACGAAATAATTGTCTGGGAACTCGTCGCGTGACCCGGCGCTCTCCTCTTCGCCATCGCACGCGGCCGGCTCGACGCCGACGCCCGCGACGACGCTCTCGACGATGCGCCTGCCGACCTTCGGCCCGTACCATTTGATCGTCATCAGCTTTTCTTCCGGCGAGTTGAAGAAGACGTGTTTCGCGTTGCGGAGCAAGCTCTCAGTCGCCGCCCAGTAAAACTGCGGCTCGTCGTGGAAACAAGGGACTAGAGAGACGCGGCCCGGATACCTGTTGACCGCCGAGTGCGTGAGGCCGTGGAAATAAGGCAGCGCGACAATTTCATGTTCGGCGTCAAGGTAAGGACCAAGCGCGTCAACCAGGGCGTCGCTGTTGATGCCGTGCGCGAAAAAGTCATGCTCTTCGCGGGCCGTCAAATTTTCACCTCGGCCGAGCTTGCCGACGGCCGCGTGATACGGCGCAGGTTCTTTCGAGGTGGCGAACCTGCGCGTCTCTATCCCTTCCACGTTGTAGACGCCCGGCTCGTAATGGTCTTCCCACCAACTGTCATAGGGCGAAGCGGAGCAGGTCGTCAAGACCGTCACCGCGACGCCGCGCTGCTTTAGCTCGCGGGCCATCCCCCTCGCCAGGAGTTCCGCGCCCCCCGCGAAGCGCCCGAACCACGGCGTAACGATGATTATTTTCCGGGTGAATTTCAAAGCTCAAGCTACAGATTGACTCAACCCTTTGCGCCTTACGTCTTAACTTTGCGCCTTTGCGAGAACGGCTGTTTCACGCAAAGGCGCAAAGTTAAGACGTAAGACGCAAAGGGTTGAGTTAGGTTTTAATATGTGCTCTAAATTTTCCAGCCTAATACCCCGTAGTCGGGGGCGCTGTAGAAGTATTCGTTAAAGCGTTTGACGATCTCGGCGTCGCCCTCGATTTTGGCCTCGTTCCACGGGCGCAGCTTCATGACCTCGACGCGTTCCAGCCCGCGCGCTTCGAGCAGAAACTTCAGCGTCGCGCTCGGAATCGGGTTGCGGTGCGTCGGGTCTGCGTAGAAGTTACAACTCCCGACCATGAAGTTCTCGGGGTTCGGCGTCTCCAGAATGAGCAGCCCGCCCGGCCTGAGCACGCGGACCATCTCGTCCAACATCTTGATCAATTTCTCGAACGGCAAATGCTCGACGAGGTGAAAGCTCGTCACGACGTTGAGACTCCGGTCGGGCAGGCCGCGCAGATGAACCAGCGCGTCCTCTTCCGTCACGTCAAGACCCAGTTGCCTGCACCGCTCGACGAAAACGCGGTTCACGTCCACGCCGCGCGCCCGAATCCCTTCGCTCTTTAACAACTCCAACCACTCGCCGCGCCCGCAGCCGATATCAAGCACGTCTTCAATCACGCCCGCGCCCTTCAAGGTCGGGAGGTAGACGCGCAGGCGGCGCGTGACCTCTTCCCGGCTGCCACGGAATTGGTCCTCGAACGAAGCGTACAGCTTGTCCAGAAGATGCTCTTCCTCGTTCGCCAGAGCGCGAGCGAGCGACTGTTCAGAGATGTCCTCGGGGCGCTCGCGCGCCTTCTCAAGCAGTAGGGCGAGACGACGTTCCTGCGCCGCCAGTTCGTCGCGCGTCTTTTTGTGCTTCTCAAGAAACTGCCGCGCCTGTTCTTCCACCTGCCCGGTCAACTGCCGGTGACTGTCGAGGAGCCGCCCTATCTGTTCTTCAACCTGCTGGGCCAATTCCGCCGTGCCCTCTTCCATCCGCCGCGTGAGCGTCGCCTCGCTCTCGTCCAAACGGCGCGTGAGGTTCGCGACGCGCTCGTCCGTCTGTCGCGTCAATTCCGCAGCCGATTGTTCCGCGTGTTCTCGAACGGCAGTCAAACGCGCCTCGACTTCGTCTCTGAATTCACCTTGCCGCGCCGCTTCGTCCTGCTGCCGCCGCGACCATGACTCTATCAATTGCTGCTGCTCCGCAGCCCTCGTCGCGCCCGTGATAGTTTGCGCCGAGACACGCGCCACGGCCTGTGCCAATTCTTCGTGGGCCTGGTTGTTGTGGTCAACGATTCGCTGCTGCTGGGCAGAGAGGTAGAACTCTGCCTGCCTCTGGTGTTGCACGAGGCGCGGCAGACGCCCCAGGGCGACGGCCAGTTGAATCAAGTAGCCGACGACGGGCGCGCGCGCCGCTCGCCTGATGGCGGCGGGCCAGGCCAATCCGTCAACCTTCACACGCGCCCGCTCGCCCTCCGGCGAGTAGCGCAGGCTCGCCAGCACGTCAACTTTATTGAAGCGCCCGCTCGCGAGACTTTCAAGATGCCGTGTGAAGCCTGCCGCGTCCGGCTCGCGCTTCAAAATCGCGCGGTAGGCGTGGCGCACGAAATCCCCGCCGTGATACTTCAACAGCTCGTTGACGTGGTATTGATTGTCGGGCCTGGGTTGGAACTCGGGCTGTAGGCTCAGCGGCGTGGAAACGACTCGCGCGTCCGGCGTGGGTTCGACGCTCGGCGGGAAGCGAGGCGCGGAAACATTTTCATGCTCGCGCGCCACGGCCTCGCGAAGCTCGTGCATCAGCCGGTCAACTTTTATTTCCGAGTCGTTGACTTCCAACATAGCGGCGTACCGATTGCGGCTTGGAAGATAGATTCAAGCCTTTGCGCCTTTAGTTTTTCTTTTGTTGCGGCGCCTTTGCGGGAAACAAACGGTTCACGCAAAGGCGCAAAGTTAAGACGTAAGGCGCAAAGAATTGAATGCTTCCTTATAACCCGCCCGTAATATCGGACTGACCTGGATTCTATCGTAAAAGCCGAGGTTAACGGAAAGGCTGGCCGATTTGCTCCGTGCCGAACGCGCCGATGCCGTTCAAGCGGAAGCCGAAGACGAAGCGGTTCTCGTTGCGGAGGCCGACATCGAAGCTGTAGTACTGCACGGTGAGAGCACAGCAGTCGAAGGAGTAGCCGATGGTCGCGACCGAGCTGACGAGTGAGGAGTGTTGTTGGCCGGGCCGGGTCTGGAAGTCGAAGAAGAAGGAGACGCCGCCGAAGGGGCCGTGCGCGCGGTCGCCTAAGAATAGCGACGGGCTCCACTGCGAACCGCGCAACGTGCCGGGCTCCTTGCCCTGCGCGTCCGCGAAGCGCGCGAGCGACGGCGCGAGGTCTATGGCACGCGTGTAGTAGAAGGTCTGGAAAGCCTGCACGAGCGGCTTGTTCAAGCCGAACGTCACGGAGAGATTACGAAGCCCGCCGCTCTGCACGTCCAGGTCCGAGCGCACGTCGGCGACGAGCGTGCGGCTGGGCCGGTAGCGCGCCTCAATGTTGAGCGGCGACCAGCGGCGCGGCACGCCACCGTAGGTGAAGCCCGAGAAGGTGTTGATCGGGTAGAACTGGTTGCGGCGGCCCGGAATGAGCGCGCCCCCGAAGTAAGGGTCAAAGAAATATTTGCCGCGCAGCGTAATCGTCAGCGCCTCGTAAGGCTGGCGCGAGAGCGGGACGCGCTTGTCACCGCTCGCCGCATCGTCGCGCGCGGCCTGCGGGTTGACGTTCTCGGTCGAGCGGCGCGTGAAGAAGCGATTGGTGATGCCGAACTCTATCTCGTTGGTGTCGGCAATAGTGTCCGCCGAGTCGAAGCGGATGATGCGCTCGAAATTCGAGATGCCCTCAATCTTGCGGTAGATGAAGTAAGGCTCTATGACGTGGCGGAAGAAGAACGAGCCGTCGCCGTGGCGGAAGTTGCGCGCGAAAGCGGGCGGCCGCACGTCCAACTCAAACTCGCCGTAGCCGCGCACCACGTCGCGGCTCAAAATCAGTCGCGTCACGGGGTCAATCGAGTTCGAGTAGTAGGTCGCGCTCAAGCCGGCGGTTGCCGTCACGGACCAGCCGGCGAAGTCCACTGGGACGCTGAAGCGCGGGTGCACGTCGAGGCGCTGGACGATGGAGGGCGAGACGACGGGCCCGCCGTCAACCTCTTCGCGGAAGAGCAGGAGGTCTTCCACGGTCTCCTTGCGGCTGACGCCTTCGAGGCTGCCGGAGAAGGAGAAGTAAACGGGGACGCGCTCGAAGTAGCGCAGGGCCGACGGGCGCTTGTCGAGCGAGATGCTCGGCAACTGGCGCGTGCGGATGCGGACGTTCGGGATGGAGGTCACCTGCGAGCGGGCCAAAAAGTTGAAGCTGTAGTCGCCGAAGTTTTTGTTGATGAAAATCTGCGAGCGCTCTTCGGGCGAGATGGCTTGCTGAATCGAGTCGGAGAAGACCTGGCGAAACGCGAGGTTCGACGTGACGTTCACATCGGCCGCCGCGAGGAAGCCGTTCGGGAAGTAGTGGACGCCGTCCACGTAGAAGCTGGAGCCGCCCTGGTCCGGGTGCGCCTCGTCCGGGCCTGGGCCAAAGATGCGGTCCTTGACGGCGTAGAAACCGAAGTTCAGGTATGAACGCGAATTGGCCCGCGTTCGCACGTCGAGGCCGAGGCCGATGCCGCGCCCCGTGTAGATGTCGTTGCGCAAGGTCGCGTCGGCCGAGCGCCCGAGCGTCTGGTAGTAAGCGTTCGAGAGGCGAAAGCCCTTGTTGCCCGAGCCGCTGAAGGTCGGCGTCAGGAAGCCCGAAGCGCGGTCGCGCCGCTTGATGGGCACGGACGCGTAAGGCAGGTAAAAAATTGGCACATTCTTCACGCGGAAGGTCGGCCCCTTAACGCGCACGCGGTCGCCGATCTTGATTTCCGCGCGCGCGGCCCTGAAGCTCCACTTCGGGACGTTGTCCTCGCAGGCGGTGATCTCCGCGTTGACGGCGACGATGGTGTCGTAAGAAATCTTCTCGACCGAGTCGGCCGTGTAGTAGATGACCGTGCCGTCCTGCGTCTGGTTCGTGAAGCCGGTCGAGTTGACGAAGAAGCCGGTCTTGGTGCGGTAGTTCCACTCGGCGCGCGAGCCGGTGATGCGCTGCTGGTCGCCCTGGTCGAAGACGACGTTGCCTTCGGCGACGACGCGGTTGCTCGCCTCGTAGACCGTCACCTTGTCGGCCTGAAGCCGGAAGGTCCCGATGCGCGCGTCAACGTTCCCCTCATAGACGGCGACGACCGCTTCCTTCGGTCCCGTGACGGTCTGTTTCGCGGCCGTGACGGTCAGTTCCTCTGTGCCCTGCGCGGCGTCGCCGGTCTGCGTGGTGCGCGGCGGTCGGATGGGCGGCTGCTCCTGCGTCAACGGGTTGACGTTCGGCGTGTCCGTGATGGGGTTGATGACCTGGCGGTCAACCGGGTTGGTCTGCTGGGCCAAAACGGGCGCGGCCGAGGCAAGACACAACAAGACGCAGGCGAGCCTGGCACAGAATTTTGCCGCGGGGAAAAAGTAACCCAAGGAAGAAATCGAAGACCTCCGAAGGCGGAACGCTGGGCGCGCCTCTTCAATTCTCAGGGTCGTGAGAAGTGCGCGCCGTCTTGGTTTGAAAATCCGGGCGATGCTAACACGGAACAGCGGAAAGCAGAAGCGAGTAACCGAAAGAGGACCGGCGCGCCTTTAATGTCATTGTGCTATTGTTCAATCCAATGTCCGCCGAAGGAATCGAGCGCTTTCGTTTGATGATCGTCGCGGGCGAGCCCTCGGGCGACGCCCATGCCTCGGCACTGGTGCGCGCGCTCAGGGAGGAATCCCCGCAGACGGAATTTGAGTTCTTCGGCGCGACGGGGGCACTGATGCGCGAGGCGGGTGTGGAGACGGTCGTGCGGTCGGACGAGCTGGCGATTATGGGGCTGGCCGAGGTCGGCCGCGCGCTGCCGGCCTTCTGGCGTGCCTTCAAGACGCTCAAACGCGCCGCCATTGAACGCCGCCCGCAAACGGTCGTCCTCGTTGACTGGCCCGATTTCAACTTGAGACTCGCGCGCGCGCTTCACCGGCGCGGCCTGCGCGTCATCTACTACATCAGCCCGCAACTCTGGGCCTGGCGCGCTTATCGCGTGCGCAACATACGGCGCGACGTTGACCTGCTGCTCACAATCCTCCCGTTCGAGGCGGACTGGTACGAGGAGCGCGGCGTCCGCCACGTTCGCTTCGTGGGCCACCCGCTCGCGGGGCACGTCACGCCACGTTACGGGCGCGAGGAGTTTTGCCGCCGCAACAGTTTGGACCCATCGCGGCCGCTCGTCGCGCTCCTCCCCGGCAGCCGCCGCAAAGAAGTGGAACGCATACTGCCGCCGATGCTCGACGCTGCGTCGCACCTCGCGCGCGAGCGCCCAGAGATTCAGTTCGTCCTCGCGCTGGCACACAACCGGCCGCGCGAGGAGGCCGAGGCCATCATCGCGGCCGCAGCCCGGAACAACTCCCGCGCGGCCGTCAACCTGCGCATCACGCAGCACGAGACGCGCGAGGCGCTGGGCGCTGCGGACGCGGCGGCCGTAGCCTCCGGCACGGCCACGCTCGAAGCCGCGCTGATTGATACGCCCTTCGTCATCGTCTACAAAGAGTCTTTCTTGAATTGGCACACTTTGGGTCGCCTCATCAGCGCCGAGCACTTCGGACTCATCAACCTGATCGCGGGCGAGCGGCTCGTCACAGAGCTGATGCAGAACGATTTGACGGGCGAGCGGCTGGCGGAAGAACTCAAAAGGCTCTTGAACCGCGAGCGGAACGAAGAGGCCCGCGCGCGATTGAAAGAGGCCGCCGCGCGACTCGGCGAAGGAGACGCGTCACGCCGCGCCGCCGAAGAGATTCTAAATTTCCTCGCGCGAGAGAGCGTGATTTAAAGCCTGCGGGTTGGAAGAAAGAATAGTGCCCTGCTTTCAGTATTTCTCTCTGTACCTCTTTGTGTCCTCCGTGGTGAATCAATAATTAATCACAGAGGGGCACAGAGGAGGCAAAAGAAAAGTGGTTGCCCCCTATTGCTCGGGGTTCAACTTCGACAACAGTTCTTCCAGCCGTCGCCTCAACTCTTTCACCTCCTCGCGCAGTTGCGGCAGGCGGTGGAGGTGCGCGTTGAGGCGTTTGTATTGGTCCAGCGGCTGGACGGGGATGCCCCACCAGACGCCGGCGCGGACGATCTTGCCCGGCAGGACGCCGGCCTTCGAGCCTATGACCGCGCCGCTCTCGACGCGCGCGTGGTCGCCGAAGCCGACCTGGCCGCCGATGACGGCGTCGTCCTCGATGACGGTGCTGCCAGAGATGCCAGTCTGCGCGGCGATGACGACGCGGCTGCCAATGCAGACGTTGTGCGCGATCTGCACGAGGTTATCAATCTTGGTCGCGCTCCCGATGCGCGTCTCGCCGAGCGCCCCTCGGTCAATGCACGTCGCGGCCCCAATCTCCACGTCGTCCTCGATGATGACTGTGCCAATTTGCGGGAACTTGTGGCGCACGTTCCGCTCGTCCGGCACGTAGCCGAAGCCGTCCGCGCCGACGATGACGCCCGCGTGCAGAATCACGCGGTCGCCCAGGCTCACGTCGTCGTAGAGCACCACGTTCGGATGAATCACGCAGTCTCGCCCCACCCGCACGTTCTCGCCGAGATGCGCGCCCGAGAGAACCTGCGTGCCTGCGCCGACGCTCGCGCCCGCCGCGATTTCGACACGCGCGCCGATGAAGGCGCTCTCGTCCACGCTCGCACTCTCGGCAATTACAGCGGTCGGATGACGCTCGCCCGCGCGCCTTCTCGGCGGGTGAAGCAACTCGGCGACGAGCGCGAAAGCGAGTTTCGGCCGCTTGACTTCGATGAGACAAGGCGCGTCAACCTGCGCGCCCTCCGGCACGATCAGGCAGGAAGCATTGGACGAGCGAGCGCGCTCGAACAGCTTGCTGTCCGCGACGAAAGCTATCTCGCCCTCGGCGGCGCTCTCGACGCTCGCCACTCCGTTAATCAAGACGCGGCCGTCACCGCTAACGCGCCCGCCGATGTGCGCGGCCAGTTCCGCAACAGTCACTTCTCTTCTCTCCAGGCTCATGTGATTCAGCTCGCAGGCGGCTCCTCGTCCGCTCGAAGTTCGTCTCCGGCGCGGCGGCCCGCGCGCGTGAAGCCGCGACGTGAGCCGCGTATGAAGTTGACGAGGTGCCGGACGTTCTCGTCGTCAATTCGCTCAAGCTCGCCGAGCGAGTCCGCGAGCGTGAGCTTGCCGCGAAACAGAATCCTGTAGGCTTCCTTCAGCGCCTTGCGCTCTTCGCCGTCGAATCCTGCGCGGCGGAGGCCGACCGTGTTGAGCCCGCGAACGCGCGGCGGGTTGCCGTCGGTCGTGAAGAACGGGAGCACGTCCTGCACGATTTTGGACTTGCCGCCGACCATCGCGTAACGCCCGATGCGTACGAACTGGTGGCAGCCGACGTTGTTCGAGAGGAAGCAGTGGTCCTCGATTGTGATGTGCCCGGCGAGCGCCACCTCGTTAGCGAAAATGTTGTCGTCGCCGATGACGCAGTTGTGAGCGACGTGCACGCCGATCATCAGGAAGTTGCGCGACCCGACGCGCGTCACTTCCCCTTCGCCGCTCGCGCGATGCAGCGTCACGTACTCGCGTATCAGGTTGTCGTCGCCGACGACCAGGGCGCTTGGCTCGCCCCTGAACTTCACGTCCTGCGGCTCGCCGCCCAGGACGGCATGCTCGAAGACGCGGTTGCGGCGGCCGAGCGAAGTGAACTTCTTGATGACTGCGTGCGCGCCGATTTCGCACCCCGCTTTGATGACGACCTCTTCCTCGATGACGGCGTATGGCCCGACACGCACCCCGCGCTCGACGTGTGCGCGCGGGCTGATGATCGCCGTTGGATGAATGCTCATGGGGTAATGGTAAATGGTAAATGGTGAATGGTAAATGGAGAAAAGCAGTTTCTCTCCACCATTTACGATTCACCACCGGCCGTTTTTCGCTTGCCTTTGCCCCGCCCAGCCTCTATCATGTCACGCTGCCTGCTTTTGTGCGCGAAAGTGTGCGAGGTCGGCAGATTTTCGAGCAATTTTTCAATTTTTTGGTCATCCGGGTGCGTCTCCCTTTTTACCTCTTTGCGCCCGCGTTTAGGAGAACGATTCTTGTTTAGCGATCAATTTCGCAGGGGCGAAGAAGAAAAGCCCAGGTTCAGCGGGGTCCGTAGCTCGCGGCTGATCTCGGGCCTGTCCGATGTTGCGTGGAAAGTCTTCCAGTCGGTCAATCGCCGCGTGCCCGAAGGCGAGGCGATACGCCCGCAGTGGGCTCCTGGGCCACTTCTGAAATCTTACGAGCGCACGGCCCCGCCCCTTGGCTTCCCGCGCGAGACGGATTCCCTGTGCCCGCGCTGCGTCAAGGAAGTCAGGAACGCCGTCATCACCGGCGAGACGACGCTTGAGACGTTGATGCACCAGCATCCCGGCGAGATCAAGGCGCAGATTCTGGAAGAGGACGGCCAGGTCATCATGCGTAAGACCTGCCCGAAGCACGGCGAGTTTACGGACGTGATGGCGACCGACCCGAAGTTTCTGGAGCGCATCGAGTCGCTCTTCTTCGGGCGCGACTTCCGCGCGGCCGAGGACGCGAGCATTCACAAGCACGGGACTTCCAACATCAAGTTCGGCCGTGGCGCTGTCTTGACCGTGGACCTGACGAACCGCTGCAACATGATGTGCGACCCGTGCTTCATGGATGCCAACCAGGTTGGCTACGTGCACGAGCCGACGTTCGAGGACACGAAGGCGATTTTGGACCGCGCCGTAAGTTTCAAGCCGCGCCGCCAGATCATCATCCTCTTCTCGGGCGGCGAGCCGACGCTCTCGCCTTATTATCTTGAAGCAGTCGCCTACGCCAAGAAGGTGGGCTTCTACCGCATCCTGGCCGCCACGAACGGCATACGCTTCGCCGAAGACATAGAGTTCTGCAAGGCCGCCAAAGAAGCGGGCCAGCACGGCGTCTATTTGCAATTCGACGGCGTGAGCGAGGAGAAGAACAAGCATCGCGGCGTCGGCAACCTGTTCGACGTGAAGCTGCGCGCGATTGAGAACCTGGCTTCGGTCGGCATCAAGGTGACGCTGGTCACGACCATCGTCAACACGATCAACAACGACGCCATCGGCCAGATCGTTGAGTTCGCGGCGCAGAACATTGACAAGGTCCAGACCATAGCTTTCCAGCCCGTCTCGTTTACGGGCCGCGACGAAGACATCTCCGACGAGCTTCGCACGCGCCAGCGCTACACGCTCGCCGGCATGACGCACGACCTTAAAGACCAGTTGGGCGGGCGGCTTCAACCCTTGCGCGACTGGTTCCCGCTCTCAAGTTATTCCGCGTTCACGAGCGTGATGGACATGCTGCAAGGGGCGGACGCGCCGTGGGGCTGGTCGAGCTGCAACTGCCACCCGAACTGCGGCATCTTCACGCTGATGGTCGTCAACCGCAAGACGGGCCAGTTCACCTCGCTCTTCGAGTTCTTCGACTACGAGCAGTTCATGAAGGACGTGGCCGTCATCACGGACACGGCGCGCGGGAAGAAGCTTTCCTACGCGCAGCTCGCGATGGCTATCCTGCGCAACTTCGACGCGCGGCGCGCGCCCGAGGGCTTCCCCGTCTCGCAGATTATCAACCTCTTCCGGCCGTCCTCGACCAACTCGAACTCGGATCGCAACGACCGCATGAAGACGCAACACGGCTCCGAAGACCCTAGCGACATGTGGCGCGTCCTCTGTGTGGAAGGCATGTGGTTTCAGGATTTGTTCAACTACGACTTCCGCCGCACAGAGATGTGCGTCATCCCGTACGGCACGCAGGAAGGTGAAATCTCCTTCTGCGCTTACAACACGGGGGTCGGCTGGCGGCAGATTATTGAGAACATGCACAAGACGGCCAACCTCGCCGACTGGTATCAGGAGCACGGCCGCCACGCCGTCTACGCCAAGGGCAAGGCCGTGCCGGGCATCTCCGGAAAGCATTCGCTGAGCCTCCCCGTCATCAACGCGATTCTCGCCGAGGATAGAGACGAAGCGACGACGACGCCTTACCTCATCGAGGACGAAGAGGAAGTCACAGTCTAAGCACACCCGCGTCCGTCACGAGGCGCACAGGTCATCAATCCAGAGAGCTGCGCGGCATTCACTTGCCGCGCATTTTCTTTCTCGCCACAGGCGGCAGTTGAAGGGATGTAGCTCGGCGCGACCCCACTGTGAAAAGAAAGGGATGAGGGCGGAGGGATGAGGATGAATAAAAAGAAAGACAGTTCTTATTTCATCCCTCATCCCTCCGCCCTCATCCCTGCTTCTGGGGACGCTGGACGGCGCGGAGTTCGGCGACCGTGTCGCGTATGCGGCCCGCCAGGTGTTCGATGGTTTCGACGCGGCGGCGTGCTGACGGGCTCAACTCTTCGCGCAGGAGCAGTTGGGCCTGGCCGATGACGCCCGTCAGCGGGTTGTTGATTTCGTGGCGCACGTGCGCCACCAGGTCCGCGATCTCCGTCAGCCTGGCCTCGTACGCGGCGACCAGACTGTTCAGGCGCTCGTCATCGCGCCCGCCCGCGACTTCGTCCGTCTCCTCCATACACATTTGCCTAGCCCATCCCTTCGGGAATCCGCATAAAAGAACGCCGCCCGGCAAGGGGCGAAGAGGGCGGCTCACGTTGTCTCTACATTGTGCGTCCAATCGCCGACGCCCGGCAAGGGGAAAGTTACCGAGCGGATTTAACGAGCCCCTTTGCGGCCCCGCAGGCACGGTTGACAACCGTAACGCACATCCGTAAATTTATTCCCCGTGCTGGGAGGTCGTCCAATGGTAGGACTCCAGACTCTGGATCTGGCTATCGGGGTTCGAGTCCCTGCCTCCCAGCCAACCATCTCAAACAAGTTACGGGCGGCTCGGTTTTAGGGCCGCCCGTTTTGTATGGAGGACCGAAGACGTGAGGAAACTAGCCACTCTCTGCCTCCTGACCTTGCTCCTGACGGCGGGCGTGAGCGTCGCCGCCGCCGGGCGTGAAAACAGGCCGCGCCGCGACATCATCGGCTTGCGCCTGGGCATGAGCAAGGAGGACGCGCACAGCCGCTTGCAGAAGATTGGCACGCTGCAACGGGAAGAGCGCGGGCGTCAGGAAGTGTGGGAGGTGCGCGCCCCCTATTTCTCACACGTCATCGTCGGGTTCGACAAGCAGTCGCGCATCCGCTTCGTGACGGCCGTGGCGCGCGAGGGCGGCGAGCGGATGCGTTACGCCGATGTGGCTAGTCTCAAAAAGGCGAGGCAGGAAGGCGACGCTTCAGCCAACAATTATAATTATGTTTGGAAATTGGCCGCGCACGGCAAGGAGCCTAAAGGGCTGGTGATGGCGCGCGGCCGCGACCCACAATACCTCTCCACCTATTCAATCAAAAAGTCTGACTCCAACGATGAGGACGAAGACTCTCAAGATGACGACCAGTGAATTCCTGCTTGCACTTCACCAGGGAATTTGTTATTACCAACATTCCCCCAACCAAAGACAGCTTGAGCCAGACACGTGTACGTCCCGTCGAGAGGGTCGTGTGCTCCTTAGCCCCGGAGACACGTGAGGATATGGCGTCAAGCCGGCAGCCAACTTTCATCCCTATGACATTTCCCCCCCTGCTCAAGCAGAAGCTTCGTTGAGCGCCAGGGCAAGAGTGCCGTCGAAAGTTTAAGTTTCCCTCTGACCGTCCGTTTCGATGCGTGACGGTTTGAATTGGGGTGTGGCTGAGTGGCCCATCTCCCACGACCATCTGATGGCTTTTTCGTAGAAGGAGACAGCGTATGGCAAGGCATCCTCGTCAATCAATCCGCGGCATCTCAAAAGGCACGCACTCGGCCAACTGGCGCGCGAGACTTATTCTGACCACGTTGGTCTGCATGGTCGCGGCGCTGCTGGCGACACTGGCGGGGTCTGCCGCCAATCCGGCGAGCGGGACACTTTCAGTCGCCAACCCAACCCTGACTTACACGGGCGGGCCGAACCTCATCTCCAACCCGTCGGCTCAGGCCGGCGCGGTGGATTGCGTCAACCTGCCGTGCGACGACTATGCGCTGACGATTAACGTCCCGGCCTCTTACGAAAATACGCACCAGGTCAAGATTCAAATTACGTGGGACATCCCTGCTGAGGATTACGACCTGCAAGTCTCTGGCGTCGGCAGCTCGGGCAACTCGCCCGGCGTGCCGGAGACCGTCATCGCGCCGGCCGTGTCCGGCACTCACACCGTCCGCGTCATTCCCTTCCTGGTCGCCGGCGGCACTTTCACGGGAACGATCACCCTTGAGGAGAAACCGCAGGTGACGCCCGGCGGCACAGTCAACACGGGCACGTCGCCGCGCTTTGAGACTTACACGCCGCCCGCCGGCAGCACGCTCGGCGCGAGCGCTGGCGAGCCTTCCATCGGTTTCGGCAAGCCTTCGGCGCAGTACCCCGGAGGCCGTGCCATGTTCATCGCCGCCCTGGAAACCCTGCGTATCTCGTTTGACGACTGCTCCTCGCCCGCGAAGGACACGTGGGAGGACGTGAGTTCGACGACGACGAGCCTCGCCACGCTCGACCCCATTCTCGAATCCGACAAGGACGGCTTTGGCCGCACCTTCGTTTCACAGCTCGGGCCGAAGACGAGCTTCCTGGCCTCGACCGACGACGACGGCGACACCTGGACGCCGAGTGTGATCGGCTCCGGCATCAACCCCGGCGTTGACCACCAGACCATCGGCATCGGCCCGTTCGTGCCTGGTCTGCCTGACGGCATCGCGGGCTACCCGAGCGCCGTCTACTACGCCTCGCAGGACGTGGCCGTGGCCCAGCTCGCCATCAGCCGCGACGGCGGCCTGACATTCGGCGCGGCCGTCCCGATGTACAACCTGACGCAGTGCGGCGGCCTGCACGGGCACATCACGGTCGCGCCGGACGGCACGGCCTACGTCCCGAACAGGAGTTGCACGCCCGGCGCGGTGGGCGTCGAGGGCGGGGGCGCGCAGGGCATCGTCGTCACCGAAGACGAAGGCACAACGTTTAAGGTTCGCACAGTGCCCGGCAGCATCGGCGGCGACACGGACCCATCGGTCGGCGTCGGCCGCGGCGACAAGACCGCCGGCAAGGGGCGCGTCTATTTCGGTTACATCGAGAGCGGACGCCCGAAGATCGCCGTCTCGAACGATAAGGGCGTGAATTGGACCAACCCGGTTGACGCGGGCGCTCCGTTCGCCATTCGCAACGCCGTCTTCCCGCAGGTCGTCGCGGGCGACGACGACCGCGCGGCCTTCATGTTCTTGGGTACGCCGACCTCCGGTGACTACGAGGACGCGGCCAACTTCAAGGGCGAGTGGCACATGTACATCTCCACGACCTACGACGGCGGCTTGACCTGGACGACCGTTGACACCACGCCGAACGACCCTGTTCAACTCGGCTCGATCTGCACGAGCGGAACGACCTGCGGCGACGACCGCAATCTACTGGACTTCAACGACCTGAAGATGGACTACGAGGGTCGCATCGTCGGCGCTTACGCTGACGGCTGCGTGGGCTGCACCTCGCCCGCGACTTCGCGCAGCGCGCTGGCGAGCATCGTGCGCCAGTCGGGCGGCAAGCGTCTGCTGGCACAGTTCGACCCGCCGGAGAACGGCAAGCCGCTCGCGCCCCGCGTCAACAGCGTCGCCCGGACGGACGGCGGCGTGCTTCTGGATTGGTCCACGCCGGACAACGGGGGCTCGCCCATCACGGGCTACAACGTCTACCGCAAGACGGGCGCGGCCGGCGTTTACGCCCTGCTCATCAACACGACTAAGACCACCTACGAGGACACGACGGCCGACGCGGCCGTGTCGTACTTCTACAAAGTCACGGCCGTCAACGCCAACGGCGAGGGCTTGGCCTGCGGCGACTTCCCCGTAAGCGCCGCGCCTCCGGCCGATGACCCGTGCGTCGTGCCGGGCGTGACAGTCCTGACGGACCCTGAAGGCGATGGCAGTCTCCCGGTAGGCACGCCCGTCGGGGCCAACGACATTCTCTCCGTGTCCGTCTCGGAGCCTTTCGCCGTCGGCGACGGCAAGCTGGTCTTCACGATCAGGATGCGCGACCTACAGTCGCCGCTCCCGCCGAGTAGCCGCTGGCCCGTGCAGTTCCAGGCCCCGAACGCGACCAACTACGTCGTCGCCATGAAGACGGACGCGGCTGGCACGGTCTCGTTCGCTTACGGCGCGGGCACGACCGGGACCGACCCGACGACGCCCGCCGACCCGCTCAGCACCTATTCGCCGGAAGGCTTCATCACCATCGTCGTGCCGCGCAGCGGCGTCGGCTCGCCGGCGGTCGGGCAGCAGTTGACAGGCTTCCTGATGAGGCAGACCGTAGGGGCCATCACGCCCGACAACGCGCCCGACAACCTCGGGCCGGCGGGCTCTTACACAATCGTCGGCAACACGTTCTGCCGCCCGAACAACGCGCCGCTCGCGGCCCTCAAGGCCACGCCGACTAAAGGTCTCGCGCCGCTCGTGGTCAAGCTCGATGCCTCTGGCTCGACCGACCCTGATACGAGCGCGCCCGCCGACACGGTCGCCTCCTACACGTTCACGTTCGGCGACGGCTCGCCAAACGTCACACAGGCGAGCCCTGTCATCAACCACACTTACCAGGCCGGCAATTTCCGCGCGCAGGTTCGCGTTAAAGACTCGCGCGGCAAGTTGAGCGCTAACGTCGCGGGCGTCAACATAGAGGTGACGGCGGCGACCAGGCCGCTGGCCCCAACCAATCTGACGGGAGCCGCGTCAGGAACCGGGCAACAGGCGACCGTGTCATGGAAGGACAACGCGTTCAACGAGGTCGGCTTTAAGATTGAGCGCTGCCAGGGAATGAACTGCACCAACTTCGTCCAGATCGGGACGCGCACGACCAACGTCACCAGCTTCCTCAACACCGGCCTGACGCCGAACAGCTTCTACCGCTTCCGCGTGCGGGCCTATAACAGTGTGGGCAACTCCGCCTACTCGAACGTCCTCAATCTTGATACGACGATCAAGCCGGGGACCCCGAGCAATCTGAGGGCGACGTTGTACTACACGGGTAATCAGGTGACTATCTACTGGCAAGACAATGCGAACAACGAGGTCGGGTTCCGCATCGAGCGATGCCAGGGAGTAAATTGTGCCAACTTCCTCGAAGTGGGGACGCGGACGGCCAACTCCACGAGCTACCTCAACACCGGCCTCGCGCGGAACGTCACGTATCGTTACCGCGTGCGGGCTTACAACAAGGCCGGAACTTCGGCCTACTCGAACATCGTCAGCGTGACGACGAAGTGACGGCCGGCCTTTAACGCACAAGCGGGCGAAGAGGAACGGGCGGTCGCAGGGCCGCCCGTTCGCGTTCGCTGCTCGGTGTTGACACCCCTCCGAGGTCTTGCTTATAGTTGCCTCTACTTGAAAGCCATGCGCGCGGTACAGAAGAGAGAGCATTGTTGCTTCGCTTGCACCTGTTGTCGCTCCATTAGGAAGGGGCGGCCGGGTGGTGCTTGCGCGCGCGCGGATTCGAGAACGAAGAGTTAGACGCCGCGACGACAGCGAGGACCTAAAACCGAGGCCGCGAATTTCCTGAAAGGAAGTCGCGGCTGACGCTTTTTGAGCCCGAATGATTATGGCCCAGAAAATCGTAGAACAGGCCGAGCGCGCCGGCGACTTGTCGCACGCCGTTGGCGAAACCCCGCTCGTTCGCCTGCGACGCGTGACGCGCGGCCTGGTCCCCGAAGAGGTTTCCGTCTTCGCCAAGGCAGAGCACCTGAACCCCGGCGGCTCCGTCAAGGACCGCGCCGCTCTGGCGATGATTCTCGCAGGCGAGCGGAGCGGTGAGCTTCATCCGGGCAAAATCATCCTCGACGCGACGAGCGGGAACACAGGCATTGCCTACGCGATGATCGGCGCGGCGCGCGGCTACCGTGTCGCACTCTGCCTGCCGCGCAACGCCAGCCGCGAGCGCAAGCGCATCCTCAGCATCTACGGGGCCGAGATCGTCGAGACGGACCCGATGGGCGGCACGGACGCCGCGCAGGTCAGGGCCAGAGAGATGGCGGCGGCCGAGCCGGACAAATATTTTTACCCGGACCAATACAACAACGACGCCAACTGGCGCGCGCACTACGAAGCAACCGCGCCGGAAATCTGGGAGCAGACCGGAGGAAGAATCACGCACTTCCTCGCGGGCCTGGGCACGACCGGCACGTTCATCGGAGTCGGCCGGCGTCTCAAAGAGTACGACCCGCGGGTTCGCCTCGTCTCCATGCAGCCCGATTCGCCGCTGCACGGGCTCGAAGGGATGAAGCACATGGGGACGGCGATTGTGCCGGGCATCTACGACCCTTCGCTCGCGGACGAATCAGTCGAAGTCGCGACCGAGGACGCGCAGGAGATGACGCGACGGCTCGCGCGCGAGGAAGGCTTATTCGTCGGCGTCTCCTCGGGCGCGAACGTCTTTGCCGCGCTCCGCCTGGCCCAAAATCTTCCGCCGGACTCACTGGTCGTCACGATCCTCTGCGACGGCGGAGCCAAATACCTGAGCGAACATTTCTGGGAAGGAGAAAGATGATTAAAACAGGGACACTGCTTTTGGAAGACATCAAGCGCCACGCCGAGCGCGAGTACCCGCGCGAGTGCTGCGGGCTGCTCATCGGTCGCATCGAAGACAACGGGCGGACGCGCGAAGTCTGCGAGACCTACCCCGTGGCGAACTCATGGGAAGAGGGTGACACGCTGCACCGCCGCATGCTGATACGGCCGCACGACTACATGCAGGCCGAGCGGCATTTTGCCCAAAAGGGTCTGGGCGTCGTCGGCAACTACCATTCGCACCCGGACCACCCGGCCGTGCCTTCCGAGTTCGACCTGAAGAACCTCGCGCCCTGGGCCACGATGTCTTACATAGTCGTCTCCGTCGTCAAGGGTCGCGCCGTCGAGTTGCGCTCCTGGGAGCTGAAGGCAGACCGCTCCCGCTTTAACGAAGAGGAAATCTCGAAAGGAAGTTAATCATGGCAGTCACCATCATCATCCCGACGGCGCTGCGCCAGTTCGCGGGCGGGCTATCCGAGATCGAAGTCGAGGCGCAAACGGCGGGCGAGGCGCTGGAGCGTTTGACCACTGAACACGCTGGGCTGCGCCGCCACCTCTACACGGACGAGAACCGCCTCCGCAACTTCGTCAACGTCTACGTCAACGACGAAGACATACGCCACGCCGGAGGCACGGACACGCCTGTCAAGGACGGCGACTCAGTGATGATCGTCCCCTCGATAGCAGGCGGCGCGGCGACCGAAGACGAAGTGCGGGCGGTCGAGCTTCCCTCGCTCTCGAACGACGAGATCGCGCGCTACAGCCGCCACCTCATCATGCCCGAGGTCGGGATGGAGGGGCAGCGCAGGCTCAAGGCCGCGAGCGTCTTGATGATTGGCACAGGCGGCCTGGGCGCGCCGACGGGGATGTACCTCGCGGCCGCGGGCGTCGGCCGTCTAGGCATCCTGGACTTCGACGTGGTGGACGAGTCGAACCTACAGCGCCAGATCATACACGGCACGCGAGACGTGGGCCGGCCCAAAATCGAGTCGGCGCGCGACCGCCTGCACGACATTAACCCGCACGTTCAGTTGGACACTTACGAGGCGCGGCTGACGAGTGAGAACGCGCTCGGACTCTTCGGCCAGTACGACATCATAGTGGACGGGACAGACAATTTTCCGACGCGTTATCTAGTCAACGACGCGTGCGTGCTGACGGGCAAGCCGAACGTCTACGGCTCAATCTTCCGCTTCGAGGGTCAGGCGAGCGTCTTCTGGGCCGAGCGCGGCGCGTGCTACCGCTGCCTGTACCCTGAGCCGCCGCCGCCGGGCCTCGTGCCGAGTTGCGCGGAGGGCGGCGTGCTCGGCGTGCTGCCCGGCATCGTCGGCGCGATTCAGGCGAACGAGACCATCAAGCTCATCCTCGGGGCCGAGGGCTCGCTCGTCAATCGCCTGCTCCTCTTCGACGCGTGGCGCATGCGCTTCCGCGAATTGAAGCTGAGGAAAGACCCCGCGTGCCCCATCTGCGGCGAGCAGGCGACCATCAAGGAGTTGATAGACTACGAAGAGTTCTGCGGTCTGCGCCCGCCCGCGCAGGAGGAGACGCGGAAGGAGGAGAGGAAGATGGAAGAGATTACGGCCGCCGAGCTAAAAGAGCGCCTTGACCGCGGCGACGACCTTCAGGTCATAGACGTGCGCGAGCCGAACGAGTACGAGATTGCGCGCCTTCCTGGCACAAAATTAATCCCGCTCGGCCAGGTCACGAGCCGCATGAGCGAGATTGACCCCGCGCGCGAGACCATCGTCCACTGCAAGGGCGGTGTCCGCAGCGCCAAAGCCATACAGGCTTTGACCGAGGCGGGTTTTAAGGGAAAGCTCGTCAACCTCAAAGGCGGCATCGCCGCGTGGTCCGACGAAGTTGACCCGAGCGTGCCGAAGTATTAGAGCGGTTTTCGATTGAATGTAAGGCGTGCGATCAAACTGTAGGGGCAGGGCTTGTCCCTGCCCGCTCAATGTACACCGCACGCGGGCAGGGACAAGCCCTGCCCCTACACATATGCGCGACCTTTCGCTCAAATGAACACCGCTCTAGAGAATTAACCACGGAGGGCACAGAGTACACGGAGGGAAGAAAGGGATTTGAAATGGCAGATTTGAAATCTCGAATCTCAAATCAGAAATTATTTTTATCTTCCTCTGTCTCCTCTGTGCCCTCTGTGGTTAATTTTCTGCTCTCCTGCTACTCAACCAAATTCACCGTGGGCGGCGCTCACGCTCACGCGCTCGCTTGCCCACGGCTATCTTGCGCGACCTGTTCGGGGTCAGCCCCCACGTCTTTACCCTCTCCCCTCTTCTCCATCGGGACGTAGTCGCGCGTGCGGTGGCCCAAATAAATCTGCCGGGGCCGCGCGATCTTCTGGTCCGCGTCGTTGAGCAGCTCGACCCACTGCGCGAGCCAGCCCGAAGTGCGCGGGATGGCGAAGAGCACCGGGAACATATCCACTGGGAAGCGCATCGCGCGGTAAATAATCCCCGAGTAAAAATCCACGTTCGGATAGAGCTTGCGCTTGACGAAGTACTCGTCTTCGAGCGCGATGCGCTCCAGTTCGAGCGCGAGGTCGAGGAGCGGGTCTTTGCCCGTCACCTCGAAGACCTCGTACGCGATCTGCTTGATGATGCGCGCGCGCGGGTCGTAGTTCTTGTAAACGCGGTGGCCGAAGCCCATCAAGCGGAACTCGCCGGCCTTGACGCGCTTGACGTACTCCGGCACGTGGTCAATCGAACCGATCTCGTTGAGCATCCTCAGGACCGCCTCGTTGGCCCCGCCGTGGAGCGGGCCGTAGAGCGCGGCCGACGCGCCGGCGAGCGCCGAGTAAGGGTCCGTGTGCGCGCTGCCGATGCTTCGCATGGCGTTGGTCGAGCAGTTCTGCTCGTGGTCCGCGTGGAGGATGAAGAGGACGGAGAGAGCACGTTCAAGGACCGGGTCCGGCTCGTACTTCAGTTCCGTCGTCTTGAACATCATGTTGAGGAAGTTGCCCTCGTAAGAGAGGTCGTTGTCCGGGTAGGCGTACTGCACGCCGACGCGGTGGCGATAGGCGAAGGCGGCGATGGTCGGGACCTTGGCGATGAGACGGTGAATCTGCTTACGGCGGCACGCCTCGTCCTCTATGTTCTTGGCCTCCGGGTAGAAGGTCGAGAGCGCGGCGACCATCGCCTCGAACATCCCCATCGGGTGCGCGTTGTAGTGGAAGCCGTCCAGGACCTTCTTGATGTTTTCGTTGATGAAGGTGTGGTAAGTGATGTGGCGCTTCCAGTCGGCGAGCTGCTGTTCATTGGGAAGCTCGCCGTGCAGGAGCAGGTAAGCGACCTCAAGATAGCTGCTCCGCTCGGCGAGTTGCTCGATAGGGTAGCCGCGATATTCGAGGACGCCGAGGTCTCCGTCAATGTAAGTGATCGTGCTCTTGCACGAGGCCGTGTTCATGAACGCAGGGTCGTAGGTCATCAGGCCGAAGTCGTCGTCCGCGACCTTGATCTGCCGCAGGTCCATCGCGCGGATGGTGTCGTTCTCGACCGGAATCTCGTACTGGCGGCCCGTGCGGTTGTCAGTAATCGTCAGCGTGTTGTTGCTCATCTTCCCTCCCGCTTTTCGGTGTGCTCACTTGTCCGCCTTCACGGCCCCGCCGCTCTCTTCGAGCGCGGCCTGCGCGGCTGCGAGGCGCGCGACCGGGACGCGGAACGGCGAGCAGCTAATGTAGTCGAGCCCTATCTCGTGACAAAAACCTATCGAGCGCGGCTCGCCGCCGTGCTCACCGCAGATGCCGACCTTGAGGCCCGGCTTCGCCTCGCGCCCGAGCGTCGTCCCCTTCTTGACGAGATAGCCGACGCCCTCGCGGTCCAAAACCTGGAACGGGTCGTCGGGCATGATCTTGTGCTCGACGTAGTAGGAGAGGAACCGGCCCGAGTCGTCGCGCGACAGCCCGAAGGTCGTCTGCGTCAGGTCGTTCGTGCCGAACGAAAAGAAGTCGGCGTAGGCGGCGATCTTGTCGGCGGTCAGCGCCGCGCGCGGCAGCTCGATCATCGTCCCGACCGTGTAGTCAATCTTCATCCCGTGCTCGCCCATCACCTGACGCGCGACCTCGTGAATCAGCTCCGACTGGTGGTGCAATTCCTCGGCGGTCGAGACGAGCGGGACCATAATCTCGGGCCTGACGACGAGCCCCTCGCCCTGCACCTGGGCCGCGGCCTCGAAGATGGCGCGCACCTGCATGCGCGTCACCTCCGGGTAGACGAGACCCAAACGGCAACCGCGATGGCCGAGCATGGGGTTGTTCTCGCGTATGCGCTCGACCTGGTGGAAGAGGCGGCGCTTCTCGTCTATCTGGTCCAGCGTGCGGTCCATCTCGCGGATGGTCCCGGCGCGTTGCAGCTCCATCTTCAGCTCGGAAAGCTCGCCCATCAATTCGCGTATGTCCGGCAGGAACTCGTGGAGCGGCGGGTCCAGCAGGCGGATGGTGACGGGCAGGCCCTGCATCGCCTGGAAAATGCCGGCGAAGTCCTTGCGCTGGAGCGGGAGCAGTTTTTCAAGCGCCTTCTCGCGCTGGCCCACGCCATCGGCGAGAATCATCTCGCGCATCGCCGCGAGACGGCCTTCGCCGAAGAACATATGCTCCGTGCGGCAGAGCCCGATCCCTTCGGCTCCGAACTCGCGCGCGACCCTTGAGTCTTGCGGCGTGTCCGCGTTCGCACGCACGCGCAGGCGGCGGAAATCGTCGGCCCACGTCATCAACTCCTTGAAGTCGTCCCCGAGCTTCGGCTGCACCGTCGGCACCTGGCCCAAAAAGACCCGCCCGGTCGAGCCGTCCACCGTCACCCATTCGCCTTTGGGGACGACCGTCCCGTTGACGTTGAACTGCTGCTGCGCGTAATCAATGTTGAGACTGCTCGCGCCGCACACGCAGGATTTCCCCATGCCGCGCGCGACGACGGCGGCGTGCGAGTTGGAGATCAGCACGGGGGTCAGGCGGCTGGAGAACGCGACGTAATTCTTGTCCAGGTCCGCGTCGGCCCCGACCTCGAAGTTGTAAACGAACTCGGCCTCGGCCTCGCCGACCCGCTTCGCGCGATAGGAGCGCAACGGGGCGTCGAGAAGCCGGTTGACCTCGCCGAAAGTCTCTTCGTCGCAGAGGGGCAGTATGTCGCGGCGGATTTTCTCGACGCCGTACATCAGGTCGCGCTTGATGCCCTCGCGGACGCGGCCCATGTAATTGACATGGTCAACGACATCGTCAAATAGTGCCTTAACGGAAAGACACTTTGATGCGTAGAGTCTCGCGGGGATTTCCGCCCGGAGGCGCTGAGTGTGTTTCAAGATGTCAGCGACGCGCTCGCTGATTTGCAGCAGGAAGTTGTCGCGGTTGTTAGTAATCTGCGGGACGATGCCGAGCCGCAGGCAAGCCAGCGCCAAGCCTTCCAGCAAGCCACGCTTTTGCCTGGCGACGACGATTTGCAGACGAACGGCGCTCGACTCGGCGTTGTAGCAGCCGTCGCCATCAGCGTAGCCGGCCAGGAATTTCAGCAAATTCATTTCGTCCAGCGACAAGACCCAGATGCTTAAATTGTCGCGAATCTCGGCCAGCCGCGTCGCCGGCTCGCGGCGGAAGCAGATGCGGTCTTCGACGCTGCCGCGAATCTCGCGACCGCGCAGATTGCTCACCGTCTGGCGCTCGCGCGTGTAGCTGAACGGCGTGCCGAAGCTGCCCGCGAACGCCTGCTCGACGGACGAGATGAACGCGGCCTTTTCCGGCGCGGGCTTCTGGATGAAAGTCACCGCGCCTTTGGTGCGGCTGACGCGGAGATGGCCGTCGGCCAAAAGCGCGCCCGTCACGTAAGCCATATCGGGTGAAATCGTAGACTCGCCAAGGGCCGGGATGTGGTCAACGACTGTCAGGAAATCCCCGTCCGCCAGCACGGCGTCCAGACGTTTCTTAGCGAGCTTGCGATTCTCTATGACGTACATCTTGTGATCGGCGGTGAGCCGCATCACGTTCTTCTCGGTGTGTCCCGCCTGCGAGACCGCGACCGTGATGACCTCCGAAGGCTTGCGCCCCGCCGCGATGATTGGACGCCAGACGGGCTCCATCCGGCGGCTGTCGAAAGACAGGATGCGGAGCGGCTGCTCTTGTTCGATGAGCCCGAACGTCTGCTCGGCGGTCAAAAGCCCTCGATCCGTCAGAACCTGCGTCTCCCCCGCCACGCAAGTCATCCCGCCGCGCGCCGTGACGATGGCCTGGGCGGCGACCATGCCGTGAAAGTCGTCTGGGCTGGTCTCCTGGCGGACGAGGATGACTTTCGCGCCGTCGCGGGCCATCTCCTCGGCCTCGTCCGGGTCGAAGACGACCTTTCCAGCACAGTGGGATCCGAAGCTTGGAATTCACGTGACTTGAAGTCGCG